>Ga0209647_1001727_pt1 | contig 18165 bp, 19 predicted proteins | sample GraSoi_2013_60cm_FD_185827 | JGI IMG/M metagenome (GOLD analysis project Ga0209647, IMG submission 185827) | Grasslands soil microbial communities from the Angelo Coastal Reserve, California, USA - Sample 9_17_2013_60cm (SPAdes) (version 2) | ecosystem: Environmental > Terrestrial > Soil >...
GACACGCCGTTCCGCCCATCCTGGATCCGCACGCCCGGCCGCATGCAAAACACCTTCGCGAACGAGTCCTTCATCGACGAATTGGCGGCCGCGGCGGGCGCCGACCCGCTGGACTTCCGCCTGCGCTATCTCAAGGACCCGCGCGGGATCGAGCTTCTCGAGCGCCTGGCCAAGCTCGCCCAATGGGAGAAGCGGCCTTCGCCGCAGCGCGGGAGCGCCGATGTCGCGAGGGGCCGCGGCGTCTCCTACGTCAAGTACGAGCTGGTGCGCACCTATATCGGCGCGGTCGCCGAGGTCGAGGTCGACCGCAAGAGCGGCGCCATCCGCGTCCTGCGCTTCTTCGTCGCGCATGATTGCGGGCAGATCATCAATCCCGACGGCGTCAAGAACCAGATCGAAGGCAACGTCGTCCAGACCGTGAGCCGCACCCTCAAGGAAGAGGTCACCTTCGACCGCTCGCATGTCACGAGCCTCGACTGGTCGACCTATCCGATCATCACCTTCCCCGAGGTACCGGAGGTCATGATCGAGCTCATCGACCGGCCGACCGAGAAGCCCTGGGGCGCGGGCGAGCCTTCGGCGGCGGTGATCCCGTCCGCGATCTCGAACGCGGTCTTCGACGCCGTCGGCGTGCGCCTGCGCTCGGTGCCGTTCAAGCCGGCCAAGGTGCGCGCCGCGATCCAGGGAGCCTGAGAGGAGCCCATCGCTATTGAGCATGACGGCGCGCTGCGCTTCGGCAACGCGTGCCGGACAGTCCGCGCCGCCACCGCGTTCGTTGCCCTTGCCTCTGCGCAGACCGCGCGCGCCATAGACATCAAACTTTTGTCGCGAGCAATTCACCGAGGTTGTTGTCGATCTGGCTGATCGCGTTGGCATCGGCGCCGAACAGCGCGAGGTGCCCATCGACGGTTTTGATCGGCCGGAACTCGGCGTCGGGAATGAGCCGCCACTCGGCCTGGCAATCATCCGGCGGAAAGAACATGTCGGACGACATCGGCATCACGAAGGTCTTGGCTTTGATGCGGTTCAGCGCCGCCCGCAGATCGCCGCCGGTGTGACGGCTGACGTCGCCGCGCTGCCATTTCCAGGCCATGCACAGCAGATCGTTGGGATCCATCACGGCGAAATAGGCATTCATGAAGTTGATGATAAAATCGTCCAAGGACGAAAAGCCCAACGCCTTGTGCCGATTCTCCTGGAAAAAGTGCGTGCTCCAACCCATCACCGCCCACATCTTGGCGTGGCGCAGCAGGCCTTCCCGCACATCCGCCGACGATGTGTAAAAGCCCTTGTTGAAACCGGGGTCGGAGGTGATCGCCTCGACCAGCGTTTCGGTGAACAGGAAATCATGGACGGTATTTCTCGCCGTGCCGGCGATGGGCGCGGCGCGCTTCACCATGTCCGGGTAGCGCACCGCCCATTCATAGGTCTGCTGCGCGCCCATGGAGCCGCCGACGACCAGCGCGAGGCTCTTCAGTCCGAACTTTTCCGTCACGAGCTTGTGCTGCGCCCGCACGTCGTCGCCGATGCGCACATGCGGGAAATTGCCCATCCCGGCCGGCGCCGGCGTGTTGTGCGGCGAGGAGGAAAGACCGCTGCCGATTTGATTGACGACGATGATGAAATACTTGTCGGGATCGAGCGCGCGGCCCTTGCCGATAAACACCTGCTCGATGATCTTGTTGGTGCCGGAGTACCAGGTCGGAACGAGGACGGCGTTATCGCGGTCGGCGTTGAGCGTGCCGAACTGAGCGTAGGCGAGCTTGCAGTCGCGTATGGTGCCGCCTTCCTCGAGATCGAGGTTGCCGACGTTCTCCACCTCGTAAGGACCGTGCAGTTCCTGACCGTAGTAGCTGTTGGCGATCATCGTCTCCTCCCTGTTTTATATTGGCCGGCACAATTCGCTGACTGTCACCTCGCCCCGCTGCCTTGCCGATGGCGGCTTACGCCAATTCGAATCCGTCGTAATTCTTGGCCGCGACCTCGTCGCATTTGCGCCGGTAACCGCCGACGCCTTCCGGCCCCAGATAGGGCAAGAAGGCGCGCGGCTTGCCGGGGATGTTGGCGCTCATGTACCAGGAATTGGCGCGCGGCATCAGCGTCGCCGAGACGATCTCGTTGACATGGCCGACCCACTGATCCTGCGCCTCGGGCGTCGCCTCGATGGTGGCCTTGCCCGCCTTGCGCATATTGTCGATGCACTCGCTGATCCACTCCACATGCTGCTCGATCGACACCGGCATGTTCGACAGCACCGACGGGCTTTGCGGGCCGGTAATAGTGAAGAAGTTGGGGAAGCCGGCGATGGAGATGCCGAGATAGCTGCGCGGGCCTTCCGCCCACTCGTCATCGAGCGTGCGGCCGCCGCGGCCCTTCAGGTTTAGCGCCTTGAGCGGGCCGGTCATGGCGTCGAAGCCGGTGGCGAAGACAATAACGTCGAACTCGTACTCCTTGCCGCCGGCGCGGATGCCCTTCTCGGTGATCTCCTCGATCGGCCCGTCGGTCTTGGCGTCGACCAGCAGCACGTTGTCCTTGTTGAAGGTCTCGTAGTAGTTGGTGTCGAGCGGCTGGCGCTTGGTGCCGTAGGCGTAGCCCTTGGGGATGAGCTTCTCGGCGACGGCCGGGTCTTTCACCGTCGTGCGGATCTTGCGCTTGATGTAGTCGGCGCAGAGATCGTTGGCCTCCTGCGTGAAGAACATGTCCTGGTAGTTGGCGAGCCAGAAGGCGAAGCCGCCGGCGTCCCACATCCGGTCGAACTCGCGCTCGCGCTCCTCGGCGGTGACTTCGAGCGCCGATTTCGGAATGAAATAATGCTCCTGCCCGAAGAACGACTCGCGGATGCGCTTGACGATGCCGTCGTAGTCCTCCTTGCGCGACTTGACCAGCTCCGGGTCGACCTTGCCGTTGCGTGCCGGGACACAGTAATTGGCGGTGCGCTGGAATACGGTGAGCTGCTTCGCCTGCTGCGCGATCTCGGGAATGGCCTGCACCGCCGTGGCGCCGGTGCCGACCACCGCGACACGCTTCCCGGTGAAGTCGATGCCGGTCTGCGGGAAGCGGCTGGTGTGGCACCACTTGCCTTTGAACTTCTCGAGGCCCTTGAACGGCGGCAGGTTCGTGTGCGAGAGGCTGCCTACGGCGGCGATGAGGTAGGGCGCCGTGACCTCCTCGCCATTGTCGAGGCGCACCCGCCATTGATTGATGCTCTCGTCGAATTCGCCGCCGGTCACGCGCGTGTTGAATTGCATGTCGCGCTTCAGATCATGGCGTACGGCGACATGCTCGAGATAGCGGAGGATCTCCGGCTGCTCGGGATAGCGCTCGGACCATTCCCACTCTTGCAGGAGCTGCTTGTCCCAGGTGAAGCAATAGATGTAGGCGTCGGAATCGCAACGCGCGCCGGGGTAACGGTTCCAGTACCAGGTGCCGCCGACGGTTTCGCCGGCTTCATAGACCCGCGCCTTGAGGCCCAATCTGTCCCGCAGCGCCTTGAGCATGTGAATGCCGGAAAAGCCGGCGCCGATGACGACAGCGTCGAAGCCTCGAGTTGCACCAGGCATCTTCCCCTCCCATCGGTTTTATAGGTCGACGACGGATTAGCGCGGTCTCCGAGCCTTCCGCCGCATACCACAATAGTCCCAAGGGAGCATTTGGCAACAGAATCGCCCGGGTAGCGGAAACTCGCCGGCTGGCAGTCCGGATTTATGGGTTCGCGGCCTTAAAGAACATCCTGGGCCGCAGCAGAGCCGAGTTGCTCCGCACGGCATTCCGCCCTAAAGATCGGGCGCGCAGAACCAAGAACGAGGCGCGCGATGGCGACGACCCCAGCGGCTGATCCCGCCGAGATCACCTCCCGCATCCTGCTGGAGACGGAATCGGTCTTGTTCAGCCCGGAGCAACTCCAATTCGCCGCGGTCAAGGCGTTACTCGACGATCCCGACGGCTGGTCGGCGGCGCGCGGCGGCGGCCGCAGCAGCGCCTCTTCCTAGCTATCGCCAAAAACGGCAGCGCCGCGTGCTCCCGGGCTTCTTCGGCGAGCTGCAGCGCGTCATCGGCGATTACGGCTATCTCGCCGTGGCGCTCGGCATCCTGCTCGAGGATTTCGGCCTGCCGACGCCGGGCGAGACCTTGCTCATCACCGGCTCCATCCTGGCTTCCGCCGGCGCGCTCAACATCTACGTCCTGCTGTTCCTGGCGTGGCTCGGCGCGGTCGTCGGCGACAACATCGGCTACCTCATCGGCCGCACCGGCGGCCATCGCCTCATGGTGCGTTACGGCGCGCGCTTCGGCATCACCGACGAGCGGCTCAAGCAGGTCGAGGAATTCTTCGACCGTTATGGCGCCTGGGTGATCGTCTTCGCCCGCTTCGTCCTCGTGCTCCGGCAATTCAACGGCATCGTCGCCGGCACGCTCGAGATGCACTGGCTGCGCTTCCTCATCCTCAATGCGATCGGCGCCGCGCTCTGGGTGGCGTTCTGGGGCATCCTCTCCTTCTGGCTCGGCAAGGGCGTTCTCGTCTATGTCCACGAGTTGCACCTGGTCGCGCCGCTGATCGCCGCGCTCGTGATCCTCGCCGTGGTGGCAGGCGGCGCTTATCTGTGGTGGCGCTACGGGCGGCGCCGCTAGCGGCAATCGAACACGGCGAGGCTGACGGCGCCGGCCTCGCGCGTCACTTGGCGCAGGCTGGCCGAGCGGCCGAGATTGGCGCAATAGAGCGACGCCTGCCGCGCGGCATCGCCGGCGCGGTCATCGGCATACTCGAAAGCGAGCTCGTCCGGCGTGGCGCGCACCGCCTTGAGCGGCGACAGCGCGCTGCACGCCGCCATCGGCGCGAGCAGCAGCAGCGGAAAGAGCCGGTAGAAGCGCAACGCGGCGCGGCGGCGATCAGAGGAAGCGGGCACTCGCCTCGCCGAGCCCGGCGAAGCTCACGCTCACGGCATCGCCGGGCTTGGGCCATTGCGTGCTGACCACGCTTCCCGTCAGCACGATCATGCCGCGGCGCAACGGCCGCCCGCGCGCCGCGACGGTGTTGGCGACCCAGGCGAGCGCATGAAAAGGATGCCCGTTCATCACGTCGCCGCCGCGGCCGCGGCCGATCTCGGCGCCGTTGATCGCCATGGCGCCGATCATCGCCGCGAGGTCGAGCGCGCGCCACGCCGTCGCCGCCGGCCCGAGCACGGCGCCGGCGTTCCAGGCGTTGTTGGCGATGAGCCCGCGCGATCCGACCTCCTTGTAGGCGTCGCAAGCATGGTCCTCGATGAGCTCGATGGCCGGCAAACAAGACTCGACCGCGGCCGCGACGTCGTCGCTGGTATAGGGCTTCTCCCGCACCGGCAGATCGGCGCCGAGCCGCACGGCGATCTCGCACTCGACGGCGATGCGGCCGTAATCGCCATGGCGCAACGTCGCCGGCGAGCGATGCACCGTCTTGGCGAAGATGGCTCCGGCCATCGGCCGGTCGATGGCCATGAGCTGCTGCATCACCGGCGTGGTGATGGCGATCTTGTAGCCGACGATGGCGCCGCGCTCAGGCACGAACAGCGCCTGCAGCGCCTCCTGGATGGCATAGGCCTCGTCGATGCCGGCGTCGCGGATCTCAGGTGGCGTCGGCGGCAGCGGCTTCTTGCCGTGATGGATGTCGTAAAAGAACCGCGCGGCGCTGGCGATGCGGCCGGGATCGCTGGTCATGAGGTGCCTCGGTGCTGGCCCGGCGCCATCATGGGGTGGGCACCGCTGCAGCCGCAAGGCCTTGCTGCGCGCGCCGCGCCGCGATAGGACAAGGCGGGCTCCGCGGGAGGAACGCGTCGTCATGCGCCAGTATCGAATCGCCGCCATTCCCGCCGACGGCATCGGCAAGGAAGTCATCGCCGCCGGGCTCAGCGTGCTCGCCGCGCTCGAGGCGCGCGACGGCGGCTTCCGCCTCGAGGGCGAGCATTTTCCCTGGGGCTCGGACTATTACCGCAAGCACGGCCGCATGATGGCGGAGGACGGGCTGGAGCGCCTGAAAGGCTGCGACGCCATCTTCTTCGGCGCCGTGGGCGATCCGAACATTCCCGACCACGTCACGCTGTGGGGATTGCGGCTGCCGATCTGCCAGGGCTTCGACCAATACGCCAATGTGCGGCCGGCGCGCGTGCTGCCGGGCATCACGCCGCCGCTGCGCAACTGCGCGCCCGGCGACCTCGACTGGGTGATCGTGCGCGAGAACAGCGAGGGCGAATATGCCGGCAATGGCGGGCGCGTCCACCGCGGGCTGCCCGAGGAAGTCGCCACGGAGACTTCGGTCTTCACCCGCACCGGCGTGCTGCGCATCATGCGCTTCGCCTTCGATCTGGCGCAGCGGCGGCCGCGCCGGCAGCTCACCGTCGTCACCAAGTCCAACGCGCAGCGCCACGCCATGGTGATGTGGGACGAGATCGCCGCCGAGGTGGCGAAAGATTATCCCGATGTCGGCTGGGGCCGCGAGCTGGTCGACGCCATGACCACGCGCATGGTGCTGAAGCCCAGGAGCATCGACGTCGTCGTCGCCAGCAACCTGCATGCGGACATATTGAGCGATCTCGCCGCCGCGCTCGCCGGCAGCCTCGGCATCGCGCCCACCGCCAACCTCAATCCCGAGCGCCGCTTTCCCTCCATGTTCGAGCCGATCCACGGCTCGGCCTTCGACATCGCCGGCAAGGGCATCGCCAATCCCGTCGCCACCTTCTGGACCGCCTCGATGATGCTCGAGCATCTGGGCGAACGAGAGGCCGCCGCCCGGCTGATGGCGGCGATCGAGCGGGTCACCGCGACCCCGGCGCTGCACACGCCCGATCTCGGCGGCAGCGCGACGACGGCGCAGGTCACCGAAGCGGTCTGCGACGCGCTGCGCAGCGCCAACGTCTAAACGCCAGGTTCTCGACCCGAGGGCGTGCGTCCCTAAGAGCCGTTGGCGAGGTCCGCGGGGTCTGCTACCCATGCCGCCGCCCGGCGACCGAAGGGGGAAAACGGGGATGCGCGTCGCGATCATCGGCCAGCAGGCTTTCGGCAAGGCGGTGCTGGACGCCTTTCTCGCGCGCGGCGATGCGGTCGCCGGCGCCTTCGTCGCGCCGGACGCGCCAGGGAGCCGCCCCGACGCGCTGCGCGCCGGCGCCGAGGAAAAGGGCGTGCCGGTCTTCGCCGTGACGCGCTACGGCGCGCCCGAGGCGATCGAGGCGCTGCGCCGGCTCGACGCGGATATCGGCATCATGGCCTATGTCACCGCCTTCGTGCCGCAAGCCTTCTCCCGGGTGCCGCGGCACGGCACGATCCAGTTCCATCCCTCGCTGCTCCCGCTCCATCGCGGGCCGTCCTCGCTCAACTGGCCGCTCATCCTCGGGCGCAGCCGGACGGGCCTCAGCATCTTCCGGCCCGTGGCGGGGCTCGACGAGGGGCCGGTCCTGCTGCAGAAGGAAGTGGCGATCGGGCCCGACGACACCGTGGGCAGCCTCTATTTCGACCGGATCTTCCCGCTTGGCGTGGCTGCCCTGCTCGAGGCGGCCGACCTCGTCGTCGCCGGCAAGGCGCAGGAGCGCCGGCAGGACGAGAGCCAAGCCACCTACGAAGGCTGGGTGCGCGAGGCGGAGTCGCACATCAACTGGGCCAACCATGTCGAGATCACGTACAACCTGATCCGCGGCTGCAACCCGGCGCCCGGCGCCTGGACGACGATCGATGGCCGCCGCCTCTACCTGTTCGACGCGCGCAAGCGCATCGCCGGGACCTTTGCCCAGGTCAAGGGCGCGCGCCGCGGCGAAGTGGTCGAGGCGAGCGCCACAAGCATCATCGTCCATGGCCAGGGCGGCTTCATCGAAGTGCTGCGCTGTCGCTTCGAGGACGGCAAGAAAATAGTCGCCGGAGAAGCCGGGATCGGCCTTGGGACGGTGCTGGGAACCTAGTCAAGACCTCGGCGCGGCCGGGCCGAACCCTTGGTGCGGATCACCCGTCCTTCATCGTTCCTTAGTATGCTTCAACTATTTATTGAGCAAGGAGGCCAAGGACGGGGCACCCTTCGGCTCTGCTCGACCCTGCTCTTCCGGCGGAAGGAAATGAAGCGCGCGGCCAAGTCCTCAACAGCGTCGGTCGGGCTCATTCTGCATAGCAGCCTGCTGAGCCTGACGTTGGGCTTGGCGGTCACGTTGACCATCGTGCTGGCGTCGGCCTGGCATGAATTCTCCTGGGCGCGACACGTCCAGGCAGTCGCCGCCTTCGATCGCATCACCTATGAAACCGTTGCTGGGGCCCGACTGGTCCGCGCCCAGGTTCTGGGCGCCCATTACGGGGACGATAATCCGACGCCAAAGTTCAAGAAACTACACCAGGATTATGACGCCATGCTGGCGCGCGCCTCGGCGAGCATGGACCCGAAGATCATTCCTGGCGCCGGCGATCGTATCGCCTCCATTCGCGAGCGCTGGGTGGGAATGCAACCGGCATGGCAAGAGATCGAGACGCTCGATTTGAGCCTACCGAGGGAGATGCGCGACAAGAGCATGTCGAAGTGGTTCGAGGCAGCGACCGCCGTGATCACTGAACTGCTCGATTTGGCCCGAATCGAGTCAGGCGAAATACGCTTGACCGACCCCATGATTGCCGAGCTGGTCACGGCCCGGCAACTCGCCTGGGACATCCGGGAAGCCGTCGGGGATGAATGCCTGCTCATCCGGCGTCACGTCGTCGGCGGTCGGCGCGCCCCACCCGAACTCCGGGCGAAGATCACCGTACTTCGCGAGGACGTCCGCGCGACATGGCGCATCCTCGATGACCTGCTGGCGCGGCCGGGAGCGCCGGTTGAGCTGCTTCACGCCATTGCAACGGCCAAAGCAGCCGGCGAGAAGTCGACCGTCCAACGAGACGCGATTTACCAGGGCCTGCTCACCAACGATCGGCAAGCCCTCGCCGAGCGAAAACTTTCACCGGACCAATGGAACGACGTTTGCGTGGCGAACCAAATTCCGGCTCTAATGAACGTTGGCGCCATCGCCGTTGATCTGATCGATCGCCACGCCGAGATGAGCAAGAGGCAAGCCGCGCGGCGCCTTGTCCTCGTCATTGTAGGATTGGTCGGCGTCGCGGTGATCAGCGCCTTCGCGCTCTGGCTGGTGCGGAATCGCGTGCTGCGCCCGGTGAAGGTGCTGACGGACGCGATCGAGCATCTGACGCGACGGGACTACTCGATGCCGGTGCCGCAACTCCCGCAACGCGACGAGTTCGGCAGCATGGCGGCGACGCTCGAAGCGCTGCGGCTGGGCGCGCTCGACGCGGAGAAGGCGGCGGCCGAGCGCCAGCATTCGCAGAAGCTCGAGGCGTTGGGCACGCTGGCCGGCGGCATCGCCCACGACCTCAACAACACGCTCGTGCCGGTGCTGTCGTTGGCCAAGGTGACCGCCCGCCGCCTCGCTGAAGGCAGCCGCGAGCGAACGAATTTGGAGACGATCCATACGGCGGGGACACGGGCGCGCGACCTCGTGAAGCAGATCCTGGCGTTCGCGCGGCGGGAGCGAGTGGAAAAGCAGCCGGTCGATCTCGCGGCGCTGACGCGCGAGGCGCTCAGGCTGTTGCGCGCGAGCATTCCCGCCACCATCAGGCTCGTCGAGGAGATCGACGACGTGCCGCCCGTTCTCGGCGATCCCGGTCAGCTCCGCCAGGTGATCATCAACGTCGTCACCAACGGGGCGCAGGCCATCGACGGCCGCATCGGCCAGATCAGCGTCTCGCTCACGGAGCGCGGCAGGCCGGATTCCGTCACCGGCCACAAGCTCGTGCGCTTGGCGATCCGGGATACCGGCGTCGGCATGGACGAGCACACGCTGGGCCGCATCTTCGACCCGTTCTTCACGACCAAGCCGGTCGGCGAAGGCACGGGCCTCGGATTGTCCGTCGTGCACGGCATCGTCGCCGACCATGGCGGACGCATCGAGGTGGCGAGCCACCCCGGCGACGGCACGCAGTTTCAAATTTACCTGCCGACCTTGGGCACCGGAGCGAGCGCCGCAGAGGCGCGGGCAACATCGCGGAAAGCCGTGTGAGGGCTTAGCGAGCCGCCTCCGGATGCCAGACCAGAAGGCGCCGCCGGATCAGCTCCATCGCCTTGACCAGGATCGAGCCGACGACGGCGATGGCGACGATGCCGGAGAAGACGCCCGGCGAATCGGCAAAGCGCATCTGCATGATGATCGTGCCGCCGATCCCCTCGCCGCCCATCGCCATCTCGCTGACGATCTCGACGATGAGCGCGATCGGCAGCGCCACCTGGAGCCCGGTGAAGATCTGCGGCAGCGCCGCCGGCAGCGCGATCTCCCACAGGAGCTGGCGCCGCCCGGCGCCGAGGCTCAAGGCCGACCACAACATCGCGCGCTCGACGCCCTCGGCCGCCGCCCAAGAGGCGACGATCACCGGGAACACCGCCGAGAACGCCGCCATGAGGATCTTCGCGGTGTCGAACACGCCGAACCACAGGATGAAGACCGGCAGAAAGGCGATCTTCGGCATGGGCAGCCCGATCGACACCAGCGGATCGAGGAACCAGCGCGCCAGCGGCGAGCGCGCGATGAGGATGCCGACGGCGACGCCGGCCGCGGCGGCGAGCGAAAACCCTGCCAGCGCGCGGTAGAGCGTGAGGCCGATGCCGGGCAGCAATTCGCCGGAGATCACATCGCCCGCCAGGCGCGCCATCACGGTGGAAAAGGCGGGCAGCAGGAACGCGCTGACGACATGCGCGCGCGCGACGATCTCCCACGCGGCGAGCAGCGCCAGGATCGACACCCAGCGCAGGAGGCCGTGCCGCAGCGCCTTCATTCCCGCCATCTGAGCATCCAGCCCATGAGCATCAGATAGAGCCGGTCGGCAAAGAAGCCGACGGCCGACACGGTGACGACGCCGGCGAACATGGCATCGTAGACGCCGCCCTCGCCGAGGAAGGAGATGAGATAGCCGAGGCCGCGCTGGCCGATGAGGAACTCCGCCGCGACCAGGAGGATGAAGGACAGCGCCAGCGCGTTGCGCACGCCGGCGAGAATCTCGGGCATGGCCGCCGGCAGCACCACCTCCCACAGCACGCGGCGGCGGCTCGCGCCGGCGGCGAGCGCCGACCATACCAGCACCTGATCGACGCCGCGCGCGCCGTTATAGGCGCTCAGCACCACCGGCAGCAGGCAGCCGAGGAAGACCGAGGCGATCTTGGACGCCGCGCCAAGGCCGAGCCACAGGATCATCACGGGGATGAGCGCCGAGCGCGGCAGCGGGTAGAGGATGCGGACGAGCGGGTTGACCAGCATCTCGACCGGCCGGTACCAGGCCATGAGGATGCCGAGCGCGACGCCGACGACGATGCCGAGGCCGAGGCCGGCGACCAGGTTCTCCAGCGACGACAGGCCTTGGCGGACGAGATCGCCGGAGGCCAGCAGCCCGACCCAGGCATGCGCCACCGCCGAGAGCGGCGGCAGCGCGTCGGGGCGGACGAGGCCGAGGCGCGGCGCCGCCTCCCAGGCGAGCGCGACGAGGAGAAGCGGCGCGTAGCGTAGGAGCGCGGCTCTCACGGCGCCCGCGTTCCCTGGGCGATGATCGCCTCGTTGCGCACCAGCTGCCAGAGGTGATCGACCTTCTCGGCGAAGTCGCGGGAGCGGACGATCTCCTCGGGACGATCATGGGGAAAGCGCGTCTCGACGATCTCCTTGATGCGTCCGGGACGCGCCGACATCACGGCGACGCGGTCGGCGAGATAGACGGCCTCGCGCACGTCGTGGGTGACGAAGACCACGGTCTTGGGCGCGCGCCGGATGATGGCGAGCAGCTCCTCATGCATGAGCGCGCGCGTCTGCGCGTCGAGCGCGCCGAACGGCTCGTCCATCAGCAGGATCGCCGGATCGATCGCGAGCGTCCGGGCGATGGCGACGCGCTGCTTCATGCCGCCCGAGAGCTGCGCGGGGAAGCTGTCCTCGAAACCATCGAGATGGACGAGGTCGATCAGCTCGCGCGCGCGCTGCTCGCGCTCGGCGCGAGGGCGGCGCTGCTTCTCGAGCCCGTAGAGGATGTTCTGCCGCACGGTCTTCCAGGGATAGAGCGCGAAATTCTGGAAGACGATGCCGCGATCGGGCCCAGGCCCGGCGACGGGCCGGCCGGCGACGCTGATGCTCCCCGACTCGACCGGCAGGAAGCCGCCGAGCAGGTAGAGCAATGTGCTCTTGCCGCAGCCGCTCGGCCCGAGCAGCGCGAGGAACTCCCTCTCCCGCACGTCGAGCGAGACGCGGTCGAGCGCCAGCACCGGCTGGCCGCGCGGCGGGCGATAGGTGTGGCTCACCGCGCGGAAGGAGATGCCGGAGTCGGTCATGCTCGCACCGCGATCAGCGCGGCCGCTTCGCTGCCTCCTTTGCCAGCGACAGATCAGAGTATTCGTTGACGTCGATCGAGATCTTGAGAAGACCCAACTCCTTCTGCAGGTCAAGGTTGTTCTGCAGCGCCTTGACGTTGGGCAGGACGTCGGGGTCGCGATAGTAGTCCTTCTTGGTGAAAAGCCAGTCGGCGTAGGCCGAGGGGGGCTGCTTGGTGAAGTCCGCCACGATCTTGATCGCCTCGTCGCGGTTCTTGGGATCGTAGTACCAGCGCATCGCCCGCTGCCAGTCCTCGAAAAAATCGATGAGGACGGTCCGATGCTCGGCGATGAAGGGCGCGCGCGCCGCCATCAGCGTCGTCTGCGCCTCGCCCATCGCGTCCTTCATGGTGAAGAGCGTGCGCACCTTGCCGCTGTTCTTGGCGATGAGCGCGAACGGCATCACCATCCCCGCGAGATCGACTTTCCCCTCTTCGAGCGCGGCCGCCATGTTGGGAAACTGGACCTCGACGATCTGGTAGTCGCGCTTCTCCTCGAGCCCATGATCGCGCAGGATCTTGCGCAGCGCCATGTCGACGGCGCCGCCGATACCGTTGGTCGCCAAGACTTTTCCTTTCAAGTCTTCGACCTTGCGGATGGGGCTGTCGGCACGGACCAGATACTCGTTGGCATAATAGTCGCCGATGCCATCCTGATAGAGATCGCCGATGAGGCGCAGATCGTCCATATGCGCGTTCTGGATGGCGAGGCCGAAGGAGGAGAAGGCGAACGCCGCGATGTCGAGTTCGCCGGCCGCGAGCCCGGTGATCTGCGGCGCGCTGCCGCGGAAATGCACGAGCTCGACGGTATAGGATTTTCCGTAATGCTCGAGGATGTCCTTCTTGGCGAAGATGATCGAGGTGAGCTGGCCCGGAACCACCGCCCAGCCAACCCGAAGATTGAGCGGCTCCGCCGCCCGCCCGCTTGCCGCCGCGACCACCAGGAGAGCCAGCCCCAGGCTCACCGTCCGCCAAGACCTCGCACTCATCCACCAACCTCCCTGCCGCCGTCCACAGCGTTTTATCGCCTGATCATTATTGTCACTTGCCTAGCCGCGAAGTCAGGGAAATCAAGGTCCTGGCTTCGCGTTTTTCCGAGAGTTCCGCTTATGTGCGGGCACCGAGACGACCGATTTTCCCAAGGCCAAGGGCATGCCATGGCGAGGCAGGGCAAGGCAAGGTTTTTAGACCCGCTCCCGTCTACGCCTTGGCGGCGAGAACAGATAGGAGAAGCCCCGCATCTGCATGGCGCTCAATGGCGGGTCGTGGCACTTCGGCAGCTTCCCTGCAAGAATCCTTAGTCGATGATTAGTGATTTGTCGCTACAGTGGCCCATCGAGCATGATGTTTGTCCCCGTGCTCTTGGCAGACGAAGAGTCCCGCCCAGGTCACCAGCCGGGGCGGGGCTTTTCCGTTCAGACATACCCCAAAGAGTGAGCCCGCGGCGCCGCACCGGCAAGGGAACGTTCACCTCAAAGTGCTAGCATCGGCTAGCCATTATCGGGGTTAGCAAGCGCCGGATCGACGGCCTCACCGATGGACAGATCACCCTCGCCACGCCGGCCGCCTCGCTAACTGTTCGGTCGCTCCGCGCACCTAAGCGTGCACGCGTAGGTATGTTCACAGAACGTCCAGCCCACCAAATTTGATCTGAATCAAACTTTCGCTGGACGTTCTGTGAACGGGCAGGCGCCGGGCTGGTACCGATCGGGCGACCTTCACTGGCGTAGCCGGGTTTGCGGATGACGGCTTCGGCGACACGGGACGCCGGACGTCCGCTACATCGTCGCGCTCGCGCTCATGGTCTTGCCAGCGATCGCGCCGGTAAAGAGGATCGGCGCGCTCTCACGGCTGCGGCGTGCATCCGGCGTGCCTCCGACAACGTCATCGGGATGACCGTTCCGCTCGCCGGCAAGCTGCCTCGTGCTGCTTGCGCATCATCGGTAGAGGCCGGCGGTTCGGCGGTCGCTACGCGTTCCTGGCGGCGATGCATCATCGAGCTGACGTGTTTATAGACATGCCGTCCGCCCTGCCACAGTTCGAAGCCGGCACTTTGCGATCTCTGCGCGACCAGCATACTGGCCTGAACGATGGCGTCCGAATCAGTGTCCGAGTGCCACACATTGACAGCCATGAAGCTGTTGTCGCGGCTGAGGAAATAACAACGGTAATAAGCCATTGGCTTTCCCCTTGTCTCTGTTGGTATGTGGAATATACGTTTGGTCAAAAATAGAACGCCGGTGTTCAATTTGTGTCCGACAACTATACCATTCCAGGTGACTATTCCCGCTGCGCTTAAAACCATTGGGAGGGGATAATACGCTCTCGGCGAATACCCTCCCTTCGTTGCGGCGATCTCGCCTGAGGGACAGGAAGATCGAAATGCGTAACCACAACGCACCGCATCCGCAATCTGGGCATGGCGCCAAGATGGATCATATCCCCCGACGTAAGCGCGCCCGGGTGCCGCGGAGCTGCTAGGCTAGAGCCGTGGAAATCAATCAGCCTATCGCTCCCGGCATGCGGTACCGCGACCTGCAAGTGACCGTGTTTGGGCAGCCGCAGTGGGAGTGGATCGTCGAGGACGTCTATATGGCCGCCGGGATCGAACACGCGCGGCTCGTCTCGGCCGCCAATCCCGCGGAGCGCAAAACGTTATCTGTCGCCATCCTCCGCGATCGACGCCGGTTCGAGCGCGTGCAGGGTTGAAGCGGCGAAGCGGCCGAGAATCGCCGGCAAGGTCGCGGCCTTGACCTGCCCCTCGCACGCCAGCTCAATTGTCGGACAAAGCTGTTCCGCAGATCTCTTTGCGCCATTCGAGCCACGTGTCACATGGGCTACAAGGTTCACGTCTACATGAGGCAGCCACCTAGCCACGTCCCCATTGATGTTGGCGAGGCGGAACTCAGTCTGCGGCCGGCCCTCCTGCAGCAGGTCAGCTTCCAGCATCAGGGCAAAGTTGAGGTTGGTCTAGTAGAACAAATTGATCCGCCAAACTGGGAGAAGCGGGGCAAGGTACCCGACGTTTACGTGGTGTTGAACCCCGGCGAGTAGAAAGCCGCGCACTCAATGCCGCGCATCAGTCGGCGACTCGCCCAGTGTGCCGATTGCCACGATGATCCGCAGCCGGGGCCTCGGGTGAGAGAATTACCAGCGTTGGTTTAAGAGCCCTTCGCGCTACAGTTACGGCCGGCCGGCAGTAGAGGCTTAGTGATCGTCGCCTTACGACCAGCATGGCGGAGCAATGATCCTTAGCGGGATTTATTGCCGGCCCACTGCAAGGCGCGTCGCAGCAGGACCAGCGGAACGTCGCCACGTTAAATCGCAATTAGCCTGGGGCTGAGCAAAACCCTCACTCTACTACGGCAGGAGGTTCGTGTTGGTCGCGTCAGGCCGCGAGCACCGCTTCGACTTCTCGAATAACCTCAGCCTCTCGCAGCGGCTTGAAGAGCACTTTTCCATACCGCATGGCGTCTCGCTCCCTCGCTTTCTGAGCGTAACCCGTCGTGAACAGCACCTTGAGTCCGGGCCGCATCAGCTTCACTTGCCTTGCCAACTGCACGCCATCTATGCCGGCCATGACAATATCTGCTAAGAGCAGATCAACATGATGCTCGGCCAGAACGAAAAGCGCATCGTAGCCGTCCTCTGCGCTCAGTACCCCAAAGCCGTTCTCGGATAGCATCCGAATAACGACATCGCGCACTGCGGTGTCGTCTTCCACGATCAGAATGGTGGGTGGTGATGTCACGCGTGGAAAACACCCGAAAACGTCTATTGGATCATTTCAGCGTCCAATTTAGCAGATTGGGCTCTAGCGGCGATCTACCCCTTCGGGCGAGGCGACCGATCCATAAAATTCGGGCGATATGGGAGTTTGCAAACCTAGCCCCCAAGCGCAACGAGAGCCCCGATTGCTCGGGGCCCTCTGTCGCGCGGTGCTTCTCTGGAGGTGTCGCCCAAAAGCGCGACGTCCCAAATTTAACACGGTCCGCCGCAATGCGCCGACCTTTCGCCTGACATTTGATGCGTATCTTGTGTCGACGAGCGCACCGCGCGCGCACGGCCGTCGCCAGCCTGTGAGTAGCGCTTGTTCTTGGTTCATTGCTTCTTAATTGCCGAGTGAAATGATCGCATCGCGGCTTGTTAGAGGCGCCACCTCGCATAAGCCGCGTCTCGTACAGCCGAACCCCGCCCTGCCAACAGGGTGGGGGTTCTTGGCTTATCAGGGGCCAAGCTGGACGCTCGTACCCTAAAGGGGTAGGTCGCCTCTCCCGGCCAAATCTGCTAAATTGGCTGCAACGATCCAACAAAAGTTTCTGGCCTTACCCGCGCGTGGCACATTTCACCATTCTATTCGTCGACGACGACACCTCGGTGCGCGATGTCGTCATCCGGATTCTGTCCCAGAAGGGCTTTGGCGTATTGACGGCGGGCGACGCTTACGAAGCGATCCGCATCCTCGCCGAACGCCCTGTGGACCTGATCTTCACCGACATCATCATGCCGGGCATGGATGGCGTGCAGCTGGCCAAGCAAGCCAAGCTGATGCGCCCTAGCCTCAAGGTTCTCTTCGCCACAGGCTACGCTCAGAAGGCCATCGAGCGTGACACCATCCGGCACGGGCCAGTCCTGCTCAAGCCGCTGCGAGCGGATGAGATCATACGGGAAGTCGAGAGGTTGCTCGCGGCGTGACGCAAGAGCTTCAAGTAGCTTAGACACCGCTCGACCGCGGGGAGCCGTTGATGAAGCGACGCGAACGACGCAAGCGACTTGCGCTCAAGGTCGCCCTGTGGGTCGGCATAGGCACCCCAATTGTGAGCGTGCTCGATGATCTTTTTATACACCCACAGGACTTCAACGACATCTACTACACGTATTTCCGTTGGGGTTCGGCCACCTTCTGGAGCGAGGTTCTCTGGTGGTACGTCGGAGTGCCTTTGGTGCTTGCGATCGTATCTGGCGGACTTGCATGGCTCTGGGGTTCCGTGAGGCCGTGACGCGGCTGTTCAAAGAGGTGGGAAGGTTCTGCCGCATGGCCAGCCGTGGCGGCCTGAATATCTCTCCCAGGCTCTCACGATAGAGCGCAAGCGCATCTTCGGGGATGATTTCGACCGTCACGCCCGCAGAGTTCGCGCCCAGGGGCGACGTGGTGGTGCCGTTCCCCAAGGTGGGCTAAGGTTTTCCGGTTGTTTTCTCGTCGCGGAAAACAGGGCTAAAATCGCCAGCTTTTCCGCCATTTCGAAAGAGCCACTTGCATATCCGCACGCGGCCGTTTTCTTGTCAACGGTGCGCCAGGCCCCGCGGCCTGGACAGCGGCTTTCGCGGCGCGGCACGCGCGCGGCGTCGCTTGAAGAGGAAGGGATCGCGATCGATGCGCGAGTTCGAGCTGGGACGCGCCGTGCCGCGAACCGAGGATGTCCCGCTGCTGCGCGGCCGCGGCCGCTACACCGACGACATCGTCCTGCCGCGCCAGAGCCATCTCCATGTGCTGCGCTCGCCCCATGCCGCGGCGCGCATCCGCGGCATCGACACGGCCGCGGCCGTCGCCGCACCGGGTGTGCTCGCGGTGCTCACCGGCGCCGATGCCGCAAGCGAGGGTCTCGGCACCTTCGCCTCGCGGGTGCAGCGCCGGCGCGCGAACGGCTCGGCCAATTTCGTGCCGCCCTACCGCGTGCTGGCCCTCGAGCGGGTGCACCATGTCGGCGAGCCGGTCGCGGCGGTCGTCGCCGAGAGCATCGCCGCGGCCAAGGACGCGGCCGAGCTCGTCGACATCGACTG
>Ga0209647_1001729_pt1 | contig 18155 bp, 10 predicted proteins | sample GraSoi_2013_60cm_FD_185827 | JGI IMG/M metagenome (GOLD analysis project Ga0209647, IMG submission 185827) | Grasslands soil microbial communities from the Angelo Coastal Reserve, California, USA - Sample 9_17_2013_60cm (SPAdes) (version 2) | ecosystem: Environmental > Terrestrial > Soil >...
TGTGCGGATGCAGTTAACTTCTCTCCGGGAACCCGGTACGAGAATGATTCGATCATTCTGGAACGCCTTCCGCTCGCCGTCTTTCAAAATAAGTCTCCTATGCCCGTCGGGCGACACCATCATGCGTTGCATGCCATATCCGGCCTTTCCCACAACGCGGAATCCTAGAAGCGCAAGGCGGCGCTGTCCTGCCGAGACTTTAATTCCCAATTCGCGGCTGTATTCGGCAGCCATCGCTCTTTTGAGGGTTTTCATGATCGAGCTGGTGAGGGATCCATCATTATGAAATTGCTCTGCGCAGTAGCGCACCGGAATACCTGCACTTTTGCAAAGAAACTCATAGTGAGCGGCTTCGTCAACATCTTGAAAGCGTCCCCAGCGGCTCACATCGTAGACCAGAATCGCTTTGTACTGAGCGTGGCCACTTATCACATCAGCCAACAATCGTCGGAGTTCCTTTCGATGTTTGATCTCAATCCCACTCTTTCCAGCGTCCGCATAAGTAGACGCCACGGCATAGCCATGGCTGTTCGCGTATGTCTGAATGGCAGCTTTTTGGTTGGCGATGGAATACTGCTGTTGCTCTGTGGACATGCGCACGTACTGCGCTGCGGGAACCAAGGGCTTTGCTTCCATGGAACCTCCAAAACACCAAGGACGAGCCGTCAACGAATCGCGGATAGCGAGAAGTCCATTTCTCGCAGACTAAACGAGAAATGGACTCTTTTTGGAAATGATGCCCGGTGAAAACGATAAACGCGTCGAGACCCCGTACTAAGTTAGAGTCCCGTTTGAGCCCGAGGCAACAGCATCTGTTTCCCGAGCCGCCGGGAGATGCGGTCGCATTAGCTTAGTGCACAGCCAGAAATGAGTATGCACCAGGTGGGGTGGTCGCTTCTGAACTGCTCGGGTTACAGAAATGTAAAATGATCGCACCCTCAACAGAAACATAGGCGCTAAGCGAAAGATTTCCCAATCGCCCAGGTGGAGTGATGCTAGCAATCTGATCCGATTTAATGAGTCCCTTCACTCCTTCAATTAGATCAACGCAGCTCTGCGGAAGCACCTGTTTTGCAAGCACGTTATTAACGCTGTAGATTCTCATCTGTGACAGGGGCGAGCCGTTCCCGAGCGTGAAACTGTTTCCCTCATTTATTCTGACAGGTACTTTGAACGTCTTTTGTGTCGACGTGAGCCTTTCCAGCCAATTCGTTTGTATCCCGTCTCCGGTTGCACGAATGTAACTTGAGATAGATATCGGGGCTCCGACAGCAAGCTGCCCTGAACTCAGCCCAACTCCCCCACTCGGCACATCCGTTCCGATCCATACATCGTTCGCATTTGCGGGTGGCCGATACGTGGACGTTGCTTGAGTCAGGGCAGGCTGAGAATCAATCAGCGTGATGATGTGGTGCGGTTGCAGGATGTATCCGCTCGTGGTGGAGAAGTTCAATCTACCTTTGCTAAGTGACTGACCGCCTCCAGTATTGCCCCCATCGGTCAAAATTGTGGCGGTCTGATTCTTAACGCTGTTTCCTGGAGGCGACACGCTTCCTATGCAGGTGGTATAGCCACCTGGGGACGCCGTTCCGAATCCTGAGCATTGAGTCGCAATCTGAATCGGCCCCCCGGCTAGTCCCACACCCACGACGTTCCCTTGTTCGACGGCTACCGTCACAGGCTTGTTAACAGACACCAATGATCCCGGCCAGAAGTTTAACTGTCCGCCGTAGTTGCCCTGGAATGGATGCGCTGACGGTCTAGTCGCGTATGGCTGAGGTACGCTCGCTCCGTTGTCGGTAAACGTGCAAACCAGACTCGCACCGCAAGCTGTCCCTTGAGAGAGTCCCTGCGCCACGTATCCGCAGGATGCAAGGGAACCGCCAAGACATCCTCCGGTATAGGGATATATGGCTCCAACTCCACCCGGAGTTGGCAGCTTGAGAACGTCGTAGGTGATGACATCGGCCTGGTTTGCCACCCTGGGCCAACGAACCGGAATGGTGTCGCTTCCGGTAGAAAGCCAAGTGAGAACCTGCATCGGAGAGGTCTGCGTGTATGGCGTGGGAGATGGACAAGTAGCGCCACTCGGACAGTCATTGGCTACGATGAAGTACGAGTAAGGCGCAGAACCGCTCCCCCCGCTGGCGAACGCCCCCACAGGGCTGCCATTCCCAGTAATCTGAAAACTAGCAGCCCCGCTCGATATTCCGGCAATCAAGCCGGCAATTCCAAGACCCGGAAAAGGAGACCGAGGTGGAGACAGAGGGTTTAGAGCATTGCTGCTCTCGGAATAAATGTTCTTAAGGTAGGCTCCCTGATAGTTCCCGGTCTCATTGGCCGACTTTACTTGCCACGGTCCTGTAGCCTGAAGGACAGTGTTCTCTATGTATAATCCGTTGGAGTTTTGAACGGTCACACCATTCGAATAGTTGGCAGTGATGCTCGAATCCCGCAGCGTGATGACTGAAGCCCACTGCTGCCCAGTATTCCCCGCAGGGCCAATGGGTCCGCCGCCTGAATAGATGAATGAACCCGTCCAGTTCGCATTCCCGGTGAGGGAAATGCCGTTGTTGTTGAAGTGCTCAATCAGTGCATTTTCGTCGTCCCAGAAATCGAAGAAGCTGTTGAAATGCCCAAGCTCTCCCCCATTGTCGTAAAGGATGTCCTGGAAGTGTGTATTCTGGGCGTTGTCCAGAATTGCGTTGTAGGCCAAAGCTACAACTCCCGGAGTGCTCTGCGCTGCTTTGGTCGAAAACTTGTGCTTCGAGAAAGTGAACGTCGTCCCCGAGGCCATTGCGACAATCGCGTCTCCCCAGTACCTCGCGTCGTCGGTGAACTGGATGGTTACGAGGTCGCCGGGCCGGAAGCCGCAGTCGCTCGCGGTCGTAATGGTCGCCTTGGTGCCCGTGGTCTGGGTCTGCTTAATCGCGCATCCGTTATAGGCGGGTGATCCGATATGGTTGTCCGGCGACCGAAACGCGATGCCCTGGATCGTTAGGTTCTGGTAGTCAGTACCTTTGACCAACTTGGAGACAATGGGCGCGTCCGTGGCAATTCAGGCTCACGCCGTATCCGCTTAGCGTGGATTGGTTCGAGTGGAAAAAGATCGTGCCGTAGATCTGGTAGTTGTTCAACGACCATAATCCGCCGCTCCCAAGATAGGGGCCGTTTGCCGGGATGGTCACATTGCACTGTGAATTGAAGTACGGATTGGTCGCGGCGTAGGTCCCGCAAGCAGAGTTGATCGTCTCCTGAATCCCAGACGAAGCCGAACCGATGGTGTAGGAGGTATGGGAGAAGAACGTGGTGAACGTAATCGAACAACTTCCGCTACCTGTAGACCCACTGGTTACCGCCACCGTTTCGCTCGACGCACCATCTCTGATATAGACCTGATACCCCGCACCAGAGGTATAGTCCACCCCGACTGGGCAAGGAGTAAGGACAACGGTTCCTGGGGACCCGCCTGTCAATGAGCTGGAGATGGTCTGTGTCCAATTTAGCGTCGTCGTGGCATAAGTTGTCCCGCGCGGTGCACCCGTGCCGCAACGTTCCGACGTGGAGCTACCATTTGGGCAGGATGAAGCGCTCACCACTTCCGACTGGCTCGGTGCCAGCATATCGACCCTACCAGCACTGAGAAAGGGAACTGCCCCACCGAGTCCGAATGACAGCACCAGCACTATGAGAGCCATTCCGCGCATCGCAACTACTCCTTTCCAAATAGACCAAAGGTCGGTCCCAAAAGTTGTATGCGACCGGATGGTATCCCCTGTTCTCGTTGAGAAAGCCTCGGGACATGAGCAGCGGCGTTTCGGCGGTACTGTCCGGAGCTCTGTGTCTTCAATATTTCCAACGCAACTCTACCGTGTTGGGCGAACGGTCTTCACAATGGCGATCCCGCTTTGTTGTTAGGTGAGACGTACATGTAACCCACTCCTGGAATCCGCTCGATGCGTTTCCGACCATGAGCACCCAGCTTAGCGCGCAAGTAATATATATGGGCATTGAGATTCAGAGTATCAAGAACTTTCCCAGCCAAGGATCGCCGTAGCCGATCTCGGGAAACCACCTGGCCAGCGTTAAGAGCCAACATTTTAAACAGTGCAGAACCCACAGGTCCAAGAGTGATTGATTCCTTACCAAATATGATTGTCCAGGTGTCGGATGCGATCAGGATGTCATCGACGGAGATATAGTGCTCACTCTTCTTAGGCTGGGCTGCAACTTCTCGTACCACGTCGCAAAAGTCATCCAATCTGTCGAGTTTTCGTCCAGCGGACAACCACGGCTTCTCCCGTATCACCCTCTCAGTCAGGAAACTAGTGGCTAGTGGCGAGAATACATAGAAATTCAGTAGTTTAGAGTATGACTTGTCCATCGTACATATGAGGGCAGACAAGTCTCTTTCCTGAGGCCGCACACGCAATAACCAGCCACGTTCTCCTGTACGTGTGTCTTTGGCCGCTCGGCAAAGGTAAACAGCAACTCTAATGCATCGATCTACCTCGACGACTTGTAGTCGTTGCTGTTGTCGGTATAACCGGATCAGTCTCACCCGGTCGGGAAACGAGTTTGTCAATCGAGTGTACAGTTCGTTCCGCAAGCACTCTACCAGTTTCTGCGCGTGCATAAATTTCGTGGTTGCCGCGGACGGTCGATAGCCGACCAATTCATACGCTTTCGTGATAGAACCGAACCGCTTATAGTAGGTTGTGTAGTCAAACACGCACTTCTTTTGTAAAAGTCTTTGAGTTATCTTTCCTTCGCGAGCGAATACCTTCTTCATTGCTTGAATAAGACAGGCATCCGTCTTCCTCCGTTGCAATGCTCTTTTCCGAAGGAACTGTTGAGCACGCTCAAATAGACCCCTCTCTACAATTGGGGCAAATGCATCAGAATTTGTGATCCAAAGGTTCGGTGCGACCTTTCGAGTTCGAGAAGAAAGCCTCTGTGTCGTCTTCCCGTATGTATTGCAGCCAGTGTATTTGTCCTTTCTCAGTATGTTGCTAACTGAGGCGAGATCCCACAGTTTCCCATTCCAGCGGTGCATATGCCGACGATTCAAGTCGTTCGCGATCTCCTTCGCCGTGTTTGTACCTTGCGCAGCAAGGTCGAAGATTGCACGGACGCAGTCAACCTCTCTCTTAGGGCCAGGCACAAGGATGGTTCGATCCGTCTTGATCCCCTTTCGCTCGCCCTCTTGCAAGAGAAGTTTCCGGCGGCCGTCTGGAGACACGGTCATGCGCCGCAGTCCATATCCGGCTTCTCCTGCAACTCGATATCCGAGGAGCGCGAGGCGACGCTGGCCCGCGGAGACTTTTATTCCAAGTTCGCGGCTGTATTCAGCCGCCATCGTTCTCTTCAGGGCTTTCATCAGCGAACTGGCAAGTGATCCATCATTATCGAATTGTTCTGCGCAGTAGCGCACGGGGACACCCGCACTCTTGCAAAGAAACTCATAGTAGGCAGCCTCATCAACATCTTGAAAGCGACCAAATCGACTCACATCGTAAACGAGAATAGTCTTGTATGGGGCTTGGCCGCTGGTTACGTCATGAAGCAGACGACGGAGCTCTTTTCGATGTTTAATCGCAACACCACTCTTCCCAGCATCCGCATAGGTCGACGTGACGACATAACCATGGCTCTTCGCGTATGTCTGAATCGCGGCCTCTTGATTGGCGATGGAGTACTGCTGGTCCTCTGTGGACATACGCACATACTGGGCGGCAGGCACTAGGCGTTTTGTTTCCATCAGACCTCCAAGACAAGGGGAGAACAGGGATCAATCTGAACGAGCAAACTGCCTAATTATCGCAGACAGCAGAGACATTGCCGGAGAACTGAACCGCAGCGGATTGCATATCTTGGCGACGCACCGTGGAACGCGCGTCCAAACCATCCTGACACGCCCTTAGGTATACAGGCTGCAATGTCTATGGCCGGTCGAGCCAAAAGCTCTATTCACCGACTGTGATTCTCTGAGATCGGAATGGACGATTGTCCCAAGAGCCTTTGTGCCCTTAATCTTTATCTTTGAGAAGGTCCGGCGCAAGCTCGCAACGGTCGCGATCTCCGCATTATCTTCGTCGATCGGAGTCTCGGAACCTTATGCCGCCGATGTTCGCACGGACCGACGCCCGCATCCGAGGCATTGGCAGGCACTGGCGAAATTGGCTGGCATTGTATTCAACTAAAGGGTGCAGGGTGAGGGTACCGTTGCGAAGATAAGACTTAGATAGGAAAACACAGAAATGAAATGGTTGAAGGAAGAATCAGAATTCCGGGAGCTCTTTGCCAAAGCGCAAGAACTCATTCTTATCGACAGCGGATGTAAACCGGCGCAACTCCAGCGCTTTACCTTCGATGATGCTGAACTCTGCACACCACGCTTTCTGCGCCTTTTGCAATCGTTAATCGATCTGTCCGGCGATTCACGCGCCTACTTTCTTGTACTCTCTCCAGACCCAGTTCAATACTTCCATCGTCACTTCAACAAGTATCCTTTGCTCGAGATCGGTTGCCGCGATTCCGCGGATGATTATTTGACCTTCTTGAACGAAGACCCGGCGGGAAGTCCAGCAGATGCCGTTGGCACAAACTGGTCGGTTTCCGCGATCTTCCCACCAGGAGGCAGGTGGTTCAGCCATTTACTACGGTCCGCGAGCGACGATGGTGGGCGCCTTTGGATTCCGGGAGAATGGGTGGATGAGATCATTGAAGCGCATTCGTACTTGAGAGCTGCCCCGTGCGCAACGCACAGAACTCCGGCAGGCTAGCACCCCAGCCCCCAAATACCAGCCCTAGATTGTTTACTGATCGGTAATGAGACCGGTTTCAAAGCGCTCGCATGTTGCTCACTTTTACCTATCGCTCATCAACGCATTTGACGCGGGCCCGACGTATGTTATAGCGTTTGTCGCCGCATAAACACTGTCGATATCGCAACGCGAAGTGTGAGGGGGTGTGTACATATGCGCACTCGCTACATACTATCCCCGCCTGAGGTTGACGGGATAGTATGTGGCGCATGCAGACATGTACACACCCTCACGTGTGGCGTTGTGATATCGCCAGTGTTTATACGGCTCCAATCGCTATGACATGCGTTTCACCTGTGTCAAATGCGGAGATGAGTGAGGTGTCGCAATCAGAGAAGTATTCACTTCTTCAGTCACCCAGGACTCGAAGGGGAAAAACAGCTCAAGCCATCGCCTTTGAATTTGAGGACGTAAGACGGTCCACAAGCCACGATCATGCTTGCGCGCTATTGCGGAGGTGAGCCCCGTCACGCCTCAATGTGATTACAGTTTTTCTTCTTGACTCTGGCTTGTAACTTGCCTAAAGTAGGCCCCAATTCTTGCAGAAGAGATTCTGGTTCTCACAACTGTGTGAGACGCTTCTGCGAGGATTCTTCCCTTCGCGGCGATAAAGAGCCGCTCTCAGTCCAACGCATTCCTTCGTCCGGCTTCTGCCGGAGGTGGACAACTTATGATTGGAACCAGAGTCGTGTGCCTCACTCTCCTGTGCTTGGTCATCGCGATTTCAAGTGCTACAGCGGCCAACAAATACCAAATCAAGCAAGATGCTCAGGCCGTGGCCGTCGCTCAGGCCGCTTTTATCGCTATGGGTGGACCTCAAGCTGTGCTCGGGTATCGGGACTCTCTCGCCTCCGGCGCGGCAACTATCTCTACAGGGGGTTCTCTCGTTTCCTATCCGATCACGATGAAGTCGAAAGGACTGCGAGAGACCCGTGTCGAACTCCAAGTAGCAAAGGGCACGAATGTCCGGATCGTGAACCAAGGGCAGGGTGCAATTCTCCGACCTGATGGCACGGTTAAGCTCCTTTATTGGAACAATACCTTTTATGAGCATGTGAACCACGTGCCGATGTTGTCTCTGTTTTCGGAATATGGCAACGGGAGCGTAAACGTTCTCTACGAGGGCACGGCTAAGATTTTGGACCAGGCTGAAGAAATAGTTGAAATTGACTACGTTCCCAACCTCGACCCTGCTCAGGGAGCACTCTTCGCCTCAATGAGTAGAACTCTCTACTTCGTGAACCAGACTACCCGCCTGATCGACAAGATTGAGGGCACTCCCTTCGTAGAAGGAGCCAATAAGGACACGTTCACAGAGGAGCTATACCTCTCTGACTACCGGTCAGTCAATGGAATGATGATTCCGTTTCGCCAGACACTTTTCATCGACAGCCAACTCGATACTGACATCAAGCTGGACTCGGTAACTTTCAACGTCGGTCTTCTTGACTCCGATTTTGCACTTCCGAAGGGGAACTAATCTATGCATCGAAACGTTGGGAGCTCAAACCTGGCTTCGACGTTGAATCTGCTACAGGCATTCCTCGTCATCGTTTTCACTGCGCTGGCGCATGGCCAAGGGAATGACTACCAGATCGGCCTGCCGCCGCATGGAGAGTTCAGCGGTAGCGATTTTGAGCATGTGCAAATGAACAACAATAACTTGCATATCGACTTGCCGCTTTGGTCAGCTTCTGGGAGGGGACCTTCCGTCGGATTCAGATATGTTTACGATAGTCTGGGTTGGGGCTTCAATCAGACTTGTAACCGGATATCCGGACTTTGCACGGACCGCGTGGTTCCCAATCCCAGCTGGCAAAGGCATGCGCTTGGGAATCACCTGAAACTCGCGCTCGTTGGGTCACAAAACTACGTAATTGCTGCAATGAACGGTAGCTACACGTGCAATGGAACAGGAGTCACACTTCTTACCTATTCGTACACCCTGGGAGCCCCTGATGGTACTAGCCATCGTTTTGAGCCCGAACCCGTCGAGATCGCGGGCCAGGTTGCCCATTGTCTCCCGGAGTCGCCGACAACGCTCTACAGCGATGACGGAAGCGGATGGATGCTGAGCGTAAACGCGAATGGCGGTGTCATTAAAGCCGTAGCTAAAGACGGGACTGTCGTGGCAGGCAGTACGATCACAGACGCCAACGGCAATCAGATTGGGCTTTCTCCGCTGACTGACACGTTAGGTCGCCCGACTAATACGGACGGAAGTTACTATGACTCGAACGGTGTTCTCCACACAATTCCTGTTGTCTCCCAGAGTGTTGCGATTCAAACCAATCTTTGTTGGGCCAGCGGCGGCGATTATTGTTATGAGTATTCCTCCACCTGGTCCGTGCCCCAGATAATTACCCTGCCGAACGGAAAAACCTATACGTTTACTTATGACCAAGGCAGCGCGACGCATCCCTATTACGGGCAGCCGCTTTCCGTAACACTTCCGACGGGAGGCCAGATCACATGGGGGTGGACCGGAGAGATTGACAGCGGACCACACCTCACGAGCCGCCAGTTGACTGGCGATCCACAGCCCTGGCGGTATTCGGGAGGGGCAGGCGGAACAGTGACCGATCCAGCAGGAAACGACACCGTATACACGTGCGGCTTTTACGGTCGACGGTATTCGTATGATCTGATTCAACCCGACCAACCCCCGTGCTACATCATTACCAAGAAATACTACCAAGGCTCGGCAACGTCCGGCACGCTTATCAAGACAGTGCAGACCGACTACTGGACCACAAATTCCCCAGCAATCCTGCCAATTCGAGAAACCACTACCTGGAATCCGCAAAATCTCGTAAGCAAAGTTGAGATGGACTACGATTCTTGGGCCGCATCCAGTTTCGGTAGCACAACGTTTTATGCGACTGCCGGAAATGTCGTTGAAAAGCGCGAATTCGCATATGGCACAGGGGCTCCGGGTGGCATCGTTCGTACCACGGACAACGGGTTCCTGCATCTCACGAGTTCCACCTATCGTGGTCTAAACATTTTGAACAAAATGACGAGTCGCAAGGTATACTCCGGTTCTTCCCAATCCGGAACACTTGTTGCGCAGACCACGAACACCTACGATGGCGTGGCCATTGCGGGAAACACGAGCGGAAGTCCGGCACCAAATCACGACTATACGAACTTCCCGGCCTCGTACAACTATCGCGGGAATCTCACTCAATCGAGTCAGGGCTTGAAGTCCGGGAGTACATGGACTTGGTTGAATACGAACTATACGAATAACGACCTTGGCGAAATCCTCACTTTAAGCGACCCTATCGGCCATACCACAACGAGTGACTACACTGACAATTGGGTGAGCATTTCGAATCCGCAGTGCGTGACCTCGGTACACTCCTACGCCTTCCCAACCACGATCACCGACCCCCTTGGGCACCGACTGAAGCACCAATACTTTTCGTGCACCAGTCGCGTGGCCAGCGACCAAGACGAGAACGACATCCAAGCCAGTCGCGCCGGGACAACCTACAGTTATGATTACATGAGCAGGCTGGTTGCCAAGTCATTTCCTGACGGCGGCGGCATGTCCGACACCTACAACGACGCTTCGCTGCCATACTCAGCAACACAAAGTACAGCGGTTACGTCCAGCCAGTCTATCGTCGATTCGTCTGTCTTTGACGGCCTCGGCAGAGTCCAACAAGTACAGAAGAACGATCCTGACTGCACTGCTGGGCTTGTGAAAGTGGACTACACCTATACGTATCGCACCCAGGGGCGTACTGCTCAAGCCAGTACTCCGTATTGCAATTCTCCCAGTGGTGGCTACGGGTTGACGGCGACCAGCAACTTCGAAGCTCTGGAGCGCCCGGTGAGCGTCCAACAGACAGACAGTTCAACGGCCACCACAACCTACGCGGGCAACTGCCAGACCAGTACCGACGAGCGCGGCAAGAGTCGCAGATCATGCTTCGACGCTCTGGGGCGATTGGTTCAAGTCTTTGAGGACCCGACCGGTTCAAATTATGAAACCGATTATGGCTACGATGTTCTGGACAACGTGATTTCGGTCACCCAAAAGGGCGGAACGACCTCGACCCAATGGCGAACCCGCAGCTTCACCTACGACTCGCTATCCCGCCCTACCTGCGCGGCGAATCCGGAAATCACTTCCGGACTCAGCACAGTCAATCCGGCTTCGTGTCCGGCCACGTATATGGGAACGTATACCTCGGGCACTGTCGGTTACGCCTACGATGCCGATAGCGAACTCACTACGAAAACGGCTCCTGCACCAAACCAGACTGGAACCGCAACCGTCACGGTGACATACTCGTACAATCAGGATCATCAGCTAATCGCAACTACCTATTCTGACGGGACCACTCCGAACACAAAGTTCGGCTACAACGGCACTTCCCTGACTGGTTGTACCACGACTCCACCCACGTTGACGGACAGCAACCCTGTGCATGCCCGTACTTCGATGTGTGACGGCTCCGGCGCGACGTCGTGGGTGCACGATCCAATGGGAAGAGTACTGACGGAAAAACGGACGATTGTGGGATCCTCCGCGATAACGAACAGTACCCAATTCACCTACTACCTGGATGGTGAGTTAAAACTTCTGACTTATCCCAAGACGGGTCGACAGATCAAGTACACCCCGAACGGCTCGGGAAACTACACTGCCGGGCGACCGGTCACAGCGGTCGATACAGCCAACAATATCAATTTCGCGACGGCGGCGACGTACACTCCTCACGGTGCTGCGGCAACGCTAACGCTTGGCGCGTCGGTGAACGCAGCGGCCACGTATAATTCGCGGATGCAGCCCCTCCAGGTGTACTACACCGCTGGGACGATCTCTTCCGCGACGCTTAACCAGTTGCAGCAGGCGACCTGCCCGACCACGACGGCAACGATCATGAGTCGCCTGTACGATTTTGGCCAAGCTGGTTCCAGCAACAACGGCACCGTACAAACGATTACCAACTGCCGGGACACGAACCGAACGCAGAACTTCGTCTATGATTCGCTGAACCGGATTCAGCAGGCCTCCACGACTGGCAACTCGCCGTTGGCAACGAGTTGGGGAGAGGCGTTCACGATTGACGCTTGGGGGAATTTGACCAACAAAGCGGGAATAACGGGCAAGACTAATACTGAAACTCTGAACGTTGCTCCAGCCAACATCAAGAACCAACTCAATGGATTCTGCAACGACTCCGCCGGAAATCTGGTACTGAACACGGGTTGCCCGACAGGTACCTTCACCCCGACCTACAGCTACGATGCCGAGAATCGCCTGATATCGACAGGAGGTGTGACCTACACCTATGACGGCGACGGCCGACGTGTGAAGAAGTCAAACGGAATGCTCTACTGGGCGGGAAGTAGCTCGGACGCTCTCGTCGAGACCGATCTCTCTGGAAATGCAACTGCGGAATATGTCTTCTTCAACGGCAGGCGAATCGCCAGGATCGACCAGCCCGCAGGCTCTATCGAATATTACTACTCCGACCATCTGGGTTCGGCGGACGTAATCACGAATGCCAGCGGGACGATCACGAAGGAATCTGACTACTATCCCTATGGCGGGGAGATTCCGATCATCACCGGCGATTCGAACCGCTACAAGTTCAGCGGCAAGGAGCGGGACACAGAGAGCGGTCTCGACAACTTTGGTGCGCGCTACGATTCGTCCAGCTTGGGGCGGTTCATGACGCCGGACTGGGCTGCGAGGCCGACGGCGGTCCCCTACGCCGTTTTCGGCGATCCGCAGTCGCTGAATCTGTACGGCTACGTTCGCAACGATCCAGTGAGCCGCGCGGATGCGGATGGACATCAAGGAGCAGAGGCTGACGCTTTCGTGAGCCGCGCCGACACATCCCCGTTTTCCTATGGTCTATTTGGCATGGCTATTGCCGCTGCGGACTTGCTTTCGCAATCGAACACGCAAAACCGGGAGATCAAGCAGCAACAGCAAGCCTTGGCAGCGGCGCAACACGCTACACGAATTGCGCAAGAGGCTGCGAACCCAAATAGTAGCAATCATTACCTTATCAAGAACACTAATTTCAGCAATATGCAACTTTTCAAAAGCGGATCTGACAAATGCAATGAGTACGTAAGTGACACGGTTGCCCGCGCCGACGGAATCCGTCCCACTGTAGTCGGAACGGGGAGAATACCTACTGCAACCCAGTTCGCGGACCCCAACGTCGAGATAACTGGGCTATCGAGTCCGCTGCCCGTAATTAACGCTAGGGCCGGAGACGTGATTGCTCAAGAACATGGAACTGGGCCGAATGGTACTCCTGAAGGCCACGTTGGAATCGTTGTAGCAGCGCCTACGCCGCACAGTCTTGGTCAGACTGCTTCGGCAAATGCGTATCAGGGCGGAAGGGTAACAATTAACGATTGGGGCTTCCGTAGCCCGACGGCCACTCCAAACAACGGAGAGAGGAACGGAATTGCCTCTCCGCCCCCAGTCGTGAGGCATCCCCTATGAAACCTACGATGACGATATGGCTAAAGCGCGCCGTAATCGGTACCTGTCTGGTGGGTCTCGGCGTGCTGTTCTCTTGGGTGTACTTCATCGAAACAGTCAAGCGGTACCCCAGGGACGACGACCCGAAAAACATCGAGTACGTGCTCTGGAAGCATGGCCTCAATCAGAACATGAATCTCGACCACGCGGTTGCAGCAATGACTCATGATACGTGGGCAGTAAAGCTTGTCGAGGGGAAGACGAAAGAGGAACTGACGGAGCGATTCGGTGCTATCCGAACGTACAATCAGGCGCGACCTTACGACCAGTACTGTGCCAAGCTACCCGAAACAGAGGGCGAACTCGGAGTTCACTCGAAAGGAAAGGAAGTGGTTATGCTCCGGGATAGTGACTGGCTCGTGATACTTGATAACGGAAAAGCTGTCGATCTAGTTCTGTGCAAAGGACTCTGAGAGCAATCGGAGACCCTGCATAGCTGACTTGCCGCCCGGACAGGCTGGAGCGTCCGCTGGGTCGTACCGAGTCTCAGGCCCGATTCTCTCCGGCTCGGACTGTCTGCCAGCGCTTGCGTGCAAAACGAATCGCGCAAAGAGGGCGGTAGAACATTCCATCCTAGGTGTTCTCACTGCGGCAGGTGCTGAGGTTCAACTAACTCGTCGTATTATGCCGTGAACGGAAATAGGGGGCAGGTCACGGGGACGCAGGGTTTCACGCGGGCGCTGACACGCCTACGAGTTGTGCTAGGCCCTCCCAGTGCATCGGATGCGGCACATGCTGACCTTTCCTCACCTTCGCCGCGTATGGTTCGGACACACTGAGCAGTTGGGCGATGGTGGGCACCGTGACGTTGCCGAGCAGAGGCAGAATCTTCGCGCAATAAGTCTCTTGCGTGATCCAATCCGGGAGTTTTGAAGGAATCCAGCCGCGTCTTTTAGCGTGCTGTCGTTGTTGCGAAGCGGACATTCGATTCCGCGATTCGGTACTTTTAGCAACAACCTGCCCACGGCGTGCGAGTTCTACAAGATTGGCTCTGGAGATCTCGACTCCGCACAACGCGCAATGCTTTCTTTGCCCCCTGCCGAGCACGGCTCCACAACCACGGCATGTCCTCTGAGGACGAGGTGCGATCACGTTCGGTGGTTCCGCTTGCCCCTTTGCTTCCCTTCGGTGTTGCTGGGTCAAAGGCGTGGCGGGCGGGCGGAGTGTTTTTGTTCGTGAAGTGCGGGTCCACAGCATACGCGCCACATATTCAGCCCATGGCGCAACGAGTTTGCCCCAGGTCGGTGCCGTTTCGCTGAGCCTTGCGCAGAGATGAGATCGAAGGCGACAATTGCCAGTCGCGGTCTCCAAGAAGTCCGCACGTCGCAAAGGCTCTCGCTTGACCCAACTCAGTACCCAGTTCTCTATCTGCGGAGCAGAGGCAGGTCGAAGAGCCGACTTTCAGCCTCTTCAAAAAGGAACTCCTTCCTGGACTCTTGGACCGGACAGGTTGTGCTGAGCACGTCCCTACAATTAGCTTGTCCGCTGATTCTCCCCCGAATGACAACCCAAGCTCCGCAGCTGGGACATGTCACACACGAGCACAAAATCCGATCTGCCACGCAACGATTATAAGTCAACAGAATAGCCGGCGCAGACCACGGAGGCTGCCACGTTGGTCGGAATCAGGCCGGGCCGTGGGGCCTGCCGCACATGATGGCGTGGTCAAAGTGCCCTTAGCAAGACGGTTTATTTCGTCGAGGGCCCCTGTGAGGCGCTTCCTTTGACCTCTGTTATCCGCATGGTGACCGCTGTGACTCGACCGACTATGTCCCCGTCCGTTGGATAGCGAACGTGGCGGATCTGCCCTCGGGATTGCGGACAAGGAACCAGAATCAATTGCTTCCCATCGAGTTCACACCAACTGCAGGCGTAACCGTTTCTGAGCTCGACGAAATAGATGGGGCGATCGAATTCGTTCTGCCAACTACCTGGCTTCACCTTGTTCTGTCGTGCATCGATCTCGACAAACGACCCGGGGCGGATGAGAGGATAGAGTGTGTAATCCTCAAGCCCGATATATCCGCAAAGACAGTGCCGCAAATCCAACTGCTGCAACAGGACAACGGGAATCTCACCCCAACTTTCAAACATGCGAGAAACAAGGTTCGTCCGCGCAAGTTCGACGTTCTTGCGGAGCTCGAGGGGAAGCGCAATCGTCTGTCCTGGCACCTCAAGACTCGAGCCGATTAAATGAGTGTGCGGCAGGCTCACCAACCGCTGTTCTTTGGCGACATCAAGGATGTTAATGCCGAAAAAGCCAACTATCTCCAGGTAGCTGCTTTTATAGATGAGGCTCAGGCTGTAGAGCTTGTAGATGCTCGGGGTAAACTTCCCGTTCTCGACGTCAGTCAGCCAGCCGTGGGAAATGTAATAGTCCTGATTGTTCTTCTCTTGTGCAATCTGCTGGCTTAGAGTTTGGACCGCACGAGTCGACAGGCGGACGCGCAGACGCTCTGCTCTGAGCCGCTTCCCAGCTTCCGGGCTCGGTGTCGACTCCAACATCGGCGTCGGTATGGTACAGAGAACTTCCTTCTTTGAGTGGACAGATCCGTTACCTTTGCCCCAAACACGCAGTTAGCCAGACGAAGGGGAAGTTCCAAAATCATACTCTCTTCCGAATTACTCGAAACAAGCATTTTCTCGGTGGTCGTTAATCCGACCGTCTTCTAGTTAGGAAACGCCATTGCGTATTCGGTCACTCCGGGCTTTCCCTCTGGTCGGAGAAACGGTCACTCGCGACAAATCTGTCACAGGGATAAGCCTTTCCATCTATACAGACCAAAATCTCTGCGAGGAAACGTTAATGCCCCATTACTCGTGGAAGACAAGGCGAAAATTCGGCTGTGGAATTCAGGGTCTCCCAGAAGACGCCAGTCGTGGAACGAGTCAGGGCAACCCTGGCAAGCAAAAACCTCACGTTGTATCAAGTTTCACAAAAGACGAAAAGCGTGTACGGCCGGTCGTCACCTTATTTTCTGCCGCACAACCTCTACTACGACATCGGACACGGAACATTCAGTCCGAGTCTCCATCAGCTCTTTGCCCTGAGCAAGATCTCCGGCTACCGGCTCAACGACTGGCTGCGAGTCTTCGGATTCAATGTCGAGGACATCGTTCGACTGCAGGTTCTTCTTTCCCCGAAGCGAACGATGCTCTTGGATTCCTCGCTCGACGATCCCGAGAACTGGATCCCGTGGTTCCGAAACAGGTCAGGAAGTCCGACGGCGCCACCAATCGCCCCAATCGGACAATTGCTCGATCTCGCGCCGCCGAAGCGCTTACACTCAGTTCAACAAACCAAAGCCACCGACTTCGTGTACGCAAAAATCGGTTTGCAAGACGCTTTCGCGTTCCCCGATCTTCTTCCCGGAAGCATTGTCCGCGCAAAGACTCGCGCAGCAAAGTCAACGATAGCGGTTGGCAATGGAGAGGTACCGGGCCCCCTGTACCTGCTCGAACATGCCAACGGGTTTTGTTGCTGCCGACTCCAAACGGTAAACAAGCATCGTGTCGTGCCGCTGAGCACGCAACTGCCCTATGCGCAAGTCGAGCTGGAGATACCCTGCGAAGCAAGAGTTCTTGGGATCTTGGATCTGGAAATACGGTCTTTGCTCAAACCCGAACAACCGGACGTTCCGAAGGAATTGGCAAACCATTGGAGGCCCTTGAAACTGCCCGCTAAGGAGACGAAATTGGGCACGACGCTTCGCCGTGCCCGGTTAAGAACGGGCATGTCATTTCGGGAAGCGTCCGCGATGAGCCGCCGCATCGCCTCAGAACTCGGTGATGAACAATACTTTGCCGCACCAAGCTCCCTCTCCGACTATGAAGCGGTCGACACTCCCCCACGGCATGTCCATAAAGCAATCACTCTCTGTGCGATATACGGTTTGCAGTTCTCAACATTCCTGAAGAGCATTGGTCTGCATGTAGAAGACGCTGGCCAAGATGCCATTCCCGACAATCTTGTCCCTCGGCAACCTCCATCAGGACGTGGCGGCACAAAGAGCGATACTCTGGCGGCGAACGGATTCCTTAAGCACTTACTCTTGCGATCAGAGCATGTGCCAGTCTTTCTACATGGCTCTCTCCCTGCCTTGTCCGGCCTGAGAACTCCTTCTCTGAATGACTTCTTCTGGGTTGGCGGTGATCAAAACCCTCTTCACCCTCTTCTTGTGAGCGGATTGATCGTGGCAGTAAATCGGCACAGAAAGAAGGCCCTTCACTTCCGATCGATACCATTGTGGCAGCAGCCACTGTATGTCCTCTTGAGGCGTGATGGAACCTACCTGTGCGCGTGTTGTAGCCTCGAAAATGGCACACTGGTGATCCATCCTTATTCGCTGGACTATCAGCGACCGGAGCAGCTCCGAAACCGACAGGATGCGGAGGTGATTGGACAGATCGTCACGATTGCGAGAAGCCTTTGATACGTCTCGCGGCAATGATCTCGAGAGACTAGGGTGTCGGTCAGTGTCAGGCTTTCATAGCCAGGCTCGGCTTCACCTCGATTGATGTGGCAATGCCCGCTACCCCCTGATACGACCGCAATCTGTCTGCATGCTCATAGGTATCAGTGACAACGATCACCTCGTTGGCCTCCGTGGCTCCCACCAGTTTCTCCAGTCCCGCTCTCACCGTTGCATCCGATCCCACAATCGCCGCACCCAGTTTGTTCTCCACCGCCGCCCGCTCCCAGTCCTGCCATAGCGGCTCCATTGAATCCACTGGCGGCAACAACTCGACTGGCTGGTTTCGGATCAATCGCAGAAAACGCTGCTGTGGTGTAGTGAATAACCGCC
>Ga0209647_1001730_pt1 | contig 18149 bp, 16 predicted proteins | sample GraSoi_2013_60cm_FD_185827 | JGI IMG/M metagenome (GOLD analysis project Ga0209647, IMG submission 185827) | Grasslands soil microbial communities from the Angelo Coastal Reserve, California, USA - Sample 9_17_2013_60cm (SPAdes) (version 2) | ecosystem: Environmental > Terrestrial > Soil >...
GTGCTGGATACCGAGCCGCTGGCAAGCGAGATGGAGTTCCTGTTCACGCACAGCGCCCAGGGTACGCCGTGTAGCGACGCTTGGCATACGGATCTGACCTGCCTCACCTCGTGTTGCAGAGACGACCATCACCTCCGCACCGGTGGCGACGTACTTAGCAAAAGTGCCCCCCGCGCAGAAGCTTTCATCATCCGGATGGGCGAAGACTCCAAGAATGCGTTTGGAATCCTGTATTGCAGGTATATTGTTCATTGGTGACCTCTCCTTCCTCTTTTCTTTCAAGCATGTTGGCTGCTAGGATCGAACTAAGGGTAATTGTGCCACCAGCATACCAGGGGTGGCGCAGTTTGGCAAGCGCGGCTTTCCGTGCGAGCAAGCACCCGACACCCGTGGTGTAGCCGAAGATTTTATAAAAGATGAGCCTGATTGAGCGTTGACACCACCAACGCACATATGGTACCTTTCAGAAGTTAGCCTGGAAGTTCTCGCTTTGGCAAAGTGAAGCAGCCAGCTTACGAGATTGAAGTGTGGCGTCAAGAGCCGATCATGACCAATACACTAATCAGAATCTTCATCAGCTCTGCCCACGTCGATAGCGTCTTCGTCGATCGGCTGGGGGCTGATTTACATCAGAGAGGCCGATGGTCCAGCTGGGTCTGGAATGTCTTGTGCCTCCTGTGGCAAGAGGTGCTGCATGCGTGAACTGCCGACGGGAACGATCACCTTGCTCTTCACCGATATCGAAGGCTCCACCCGCCTCCTGCAGCAGGTAGGCCACCGCTATGATGGCATCCTCACCGAGTGCCGCCAACTCCTGCGTGCAGCCTTTCACCGCTGGAGCGGGTACGAGGTGGACACCCAGGGCGATGCCTTCTTCGTGGCCTTTGCACGCGCCACCGATGCGGTGTCCGCGGCAGTGGAGATGCAACGTGCGCTTGCTGCCCATTCCTGGCCCGATGGTGCCACCGTGCATGTCCGCATGGGGCTGCATACGGGCGAGCCACAGCGTTCTGCTGAGGGCTATGTTGGCCTGGACGTGCATCACGCGGCGCGCATCATGAGCGCCGCGCATGGGGGGCAGGTAGTGCTCTCCCAGACGACGCGCGACCTGGTGCAGTACAACCTACCGGACGGGGTACACCTGCGAGATCTTGGAGAGCTCCGTCTGAAGGATTTACAACGCCCCAGTCGCCTTTTTCAGTTAGCTATCGTCGACTTACCCGCCGACTTTCCACCGCTCAAGGCACTCGACACACATCCCAACAACCTGCCCATCCAGCTCACTTCGCTGATTGGACGCGAGAAGGAAGTGGCGACCATCGGTCGCTTGCTGGCCCGCGAAGACGTGAGATTGCTCACTTTGACCGGTCCTGGCGGCACCGGAAAGACCCGCCTGGGCCTGCAAGTAGCTGCTGAAGTAAGCGATCGCTTCCATGAGGGAGTGTACTTCGTGAACCTGGCTCCCATCACTGATCCCGCCCTGGTCATACCTACCATTGCCCAGACACTCGACCTCAAAGAAATGGGGGAGCAACCACCGCTCGACCAGTTGAAAACGTTCCTGCGTGAGAGGCAACTGTTGCTCGTACTGGACAACTTCGAGCAAGTGGTTCGTGCTGCCGTGTATGTGGCAGATCTGCTCGCTACCTGCCCCAAGCTCAAAGTGATCGTGACGAGTCGCATAGTGCTGCATGTACAAGCCGAACAAGAGTTTGCCGTCCCTCCTCTAGCCGTCCCCGATCCCAAACAGTTACCCAACCTGGTGACACTTTCGCAGTATGAAGCGGTGGCCCTCTTCATCTCGCGTGCTCAGGCGGCGAGGCCTGAATTCCAGGTGACCAATGCGAATGCTCCAGCCGTTGCAGAGATCTGTGCCCGCCTGGATGGATTACCGCTTGCCATCGAGTTGGCAGCAGCCCGCATCAAACTGCTGCCACCACAAGCCCTCCTCGCACGACTGGATCAGCGGTTGGCCCTGTTGACAGGCGGAGCACGCGATGTTCCCGCACGACAGCAAACGCTGCGCAACACGATCGAATGGAGCTATCAGCTCTTAGATGAAGAGGAACAGCGGCTCTTCCGGCGGCTCTCGGTCTTTGTGGGCGGAGGGCCTCTTCCGGCTGCCGAGGCACTCTGTCAGGAAATAGGCCAGGCCGACCTGGATGTGTTGAACAGCCTCCTGGCACTGTTGGACAACAGCCTCATCCAATCGAGCGAAGAGGGAGCCGAAGAGCCACGCTTCCTGATGCTGCAAACCGTGCGCGAGTTTGGGCTGGAGCGGCTGGCTGCGAGCGGAGAACTGGAAAGGACCCGAGTGGCGCATGCCCGCTACTTCCTGGCTCTGGCCGAACAGGCCGAGCCTGAACTTCACGGTCCTAACCAGGCAAGGTGGGTAGCTCGACTGGAGCAGGAGCACGACAATCTGCGCGAAGCGCTAGAGTGGGCACTGGAAAAGGTGAGAGACGAGCAGGCGGCAGAGCGCAGGGAGATCGGCATGCGCCTCGGCGCCGCACTGAAGCAATTCTGGCTGATCCTCGGACACTATCGCGAGGCTCGTACGTTTTTAGAGCGCGCCCTCGCTTTGAGCGAAGGGACCCGCACTTCCTTGCGTGCCAGGGTCTTACGAGCGATTGCATCTGTTGCGGATTGTCAGGGTGACATCGATCGGATAGAGGTGGTGGCAAAGCTGAGCCTGACCCTCTCTCGAGAACTGGAGGACACCTGCGGCATTGCTGAGTCCTTCGGCTCACTGGCAGCTGCAGCCTGGTTGAGAGGAAAGATCGTCGAAGCCGTCTCCCTTCATGAAGAGCAGGTGAGACTTCTACGGCAAGTGGGCGAGCCAGGGGAAGTTGCCGAGGCCCTCTTCCCCTTGGCAGAGCATGTCAGCACACATGGGGAGTACGCCCGGGGACTGGCGCTCTTCGAGGAGGCGCTGGCGCTCTTTCGGCAAGCAGGCAACGAGCTCTGGGTCGGTGGCACGCTCGTCCACTCGGCCTCCTGGCTCTGGTTTACGCTGGGCGATCTGGCGACCATGCGCCAGCGGTTCCAGGAGGGACAGGCATTTATCACCAAGGTGGGCGACCGAGCCTGGAGCGCTGAATGCTTATGGGTTGCCGCACTGCTGGCCCTCTCGGAGGCGGAACCGGTCCGAGCATCCAGTCTGGCTCAAGAGAGCCTGAGCATCTACCGGGAGATGGGAGACCCCTGGTATAGTGCCTGGGTGTTGCACCTGTTAGGAAGGATTGAGACACAACGGGGTGAGATGCCCGCAGCTCGTAGGTGTTATCAGCAGAGCCTTGAGCTCAACCAGCAAGTAGGAGAGAAGTGGATGACTCCCTTCAATCTGGAGGGATTGGCCAGTGTGGTCGTCACCCAGGGAGAGCTTCGATGGGCAGCCCAGTTGTGGGGAGCGGCAGAGGCACTGCGCGAGGCAATAGACGTTCCCCGGTTGCCTGTTGATCGTGTCGGCTATGAGCAAGCAGTAGCCGCTGCACAGGCGCAGCTAGGAGAAGAGGCTTTTGCTGCTGCGTGGCAAGAGGGGTGGACGATGAAACTGGAGCAGGTTCTTGACGAGGCAACTCACCGGTGAATGGTGGAGTTATGTTCAGGTGTCACAGAAGGAGTCCTGGACTTTGTTGATGGTAAATTAAAAGTGGGCTCTAATTGACTCGATTCTTCTGTGAGGCAATGCGGGGGATACTAGAATAGTTGGCCGCTAGCACTGCGAGCAGACCGTGTCTGTCTCTTCGGAATAATGATCGGGGGAATACTGCCCAACAGTTGCTCAAGAAGGTGGAGTCTTTGATAGAGCTTGCCATGCGGCTCGAGAAAGTGGACCAGCACTGGTGAGAGCGAGGCTGATGCCCGTCGGTTCCGCTCGACTATTTGTACATTTGTTCTAGATATAATAGAACAAAAGTTCTAAGACCTCGCCCTCTGCTTCTCAGCGTATGCCCCTTATTGATGTCTGACTGATCCGTCCTCAGTTTCCGTCTCCCTCTGCGCTGGGCTACCTCAGCCCGGTTGCTTCTGCACAATTGTTGGGTTCGCCCGAATATTTCGGGTCCCCAGAAAAGCGGGTAAATCCCACCTCCTCTTTTACCCAGCCTCAGGAGACGCATGCTTGTCCGCGAAGGGGGCTATGAGGTAGAATAAGAAGCACATCTTTTGTGATGCGCATTCGGTTGCATTGACACGCGGAGCAACATCGCTGGGATCTGCTTCACGCAGGAGTCCCTCTTGATGAGACGAGCAAAGGAAAAGAAGTATGGCCATTCATCCGCTGACGCTCTTTTTGTTGCCGGAAACGTTTGCCATTTGTCAGTTCGCCCCAGGAACTCCTTTTCCGGATTGGGTTCCAACCAACTCCTTCTTCTCTGTTACGAACACCTCGGATGAACTCTCTCTCGTGTGTCTGATGGAGTCGCTCCCTCCGATGTAGACGCTGATCGTGACTGGCGGTGTTTCAAACTCCAGGGCCCCATCCCCTTCTCGTTGACAGGCATTCTCAATTCTATCACGATGCCTCTGGCGCAGGCGAACCTTGGGATCTTTGCCATCTCCACCTACGATACGGACTATGTCCTGGTGAAAAAGGAGGTGTTACCACAAGCTCTCTCGGCCCTCACAGATGCTGGTCATACCATTCATACACGCTAAATCCCGGCATGCTGCCAGAGCAGTCGAGACAGGTATCTGGGGAGGCACATGGTCCCAAAAGGGGCTTTGTGGAGGGGAACGACTAGCACACGTCTACCAAATCCTCCCGCAGCATCCTGGGATGGACCCGACTTTCACCCCAGGCAGGGGATAGCTCAACCATCAAACGATGCCGGTACTGCCATAGAATATGGTGGATAATTCGACGAGCCCTCTCCAAGCCCAATTCGGGCTGGCCTTTCGCTATAAGGCAGTCCGGACCGCTCACCTCTTCGTGGAGTGAGGCTCCAAACGAGTTCTTCTCTGAGGAGCACAGGCGACAGAGAGGGCAATCAAGCGGGATGCGGGGCTTGAGGAGACGGTGGACCATCGTGCGTCTGCTCCCTGCTTGTTCAGGGAAAGGCTGAGGAGAGAGCCAGCCAAGACGCCAAAGCAGCGCCAGAAAGAGGATCGGGAAGGACACGAGCAGTAACACGAACATCTGACTGGCCATAACGATCCTCGTTGCTTGAAATCGGGAGAAGGAAGAGCTCCGGTATCAGGAAGCATAAGGAGGATCGAGAGGGTCTGTCAAGCGGTTGGGAAAGAAGGACAAATTATCCACCATCGTCAGAGGCTGTACCCACGACGTGCATCTCTACCAATCAACAACGACCCAGCTAGACCACACCGGCAGCACAAACCAGCAACTCGATCTGGTCCTGCACACCTTTTTCGACCCGCACATCCCCCTGAGCCAGGCACACATCCAGGCCGAGGAGATCAATCGGCGCCTACGAAATATCCGATTTTGATTGTGAAAGTTCATAATCGCGTCCGCCCAGCGCGACAGGCAGCCGGAACGGACGCGATAAATCGCGTCCCTACCAATCATCCGGAGGGAGAGAGAACCGATTTGATAATTGCACGGTTCTACATAGCTGAGGAAGAATAGCAAATTGTGAGCATGTCAATTCAAGGGGGCATAGAATGATAATCTTTGATGAAGAGAGACCATCCGACTCACCTTTCGTCGAGCGAGTCTGGCGCTCACATAGCGAAGGTGCGGATCCGTTTCTCTCCATAGCTGCCAGTCGCTGCGAACTGGTGGTGAGCAGGTTTGAGGGCGAGATCAGTGTGACGATGCGTGGGCCCGAGACGAAGGCTACGCAGATGGGAGATTGTCCCGGTGGAGGAGAATGGTTTGGCATCATCTTGAGGCCTGGTGCATTTCTCCCTATGCTCCCTCCTGATAGGCTGGTGGATGGACAGGTAGATCTGCCCGTCGTTTCGAGAAATTCCTTCTGGCTCTCTGGCTCAGCCTGGCAACTGCCTGACTATGAGAATGCCGAGACGTTCGTTGACTGGCTGGCTCGCAAGGGGCTGCTTGTATGTGATCCGGTTGTCGATGCCTCGTTACAGGGCCCTCTGAAGGGCTGCGACCCTCGCACCGTCCAGCGTCATTTCCTGCGAGCAACTGGACTGACACACAGTGCGGCATGGCAAATCGAACGCACGCGCTACGCTACCTGCCTCCTGCAGGAAGGTGTCTCAATTCTGGACACGGTTGAGCAGGCGGGTTATTTCGACCAGCCGCACCTGACGCGCTCGCTGAAGCGCTATATCGGGCAAACACCTGCCGAGATCCTTCAGAAAAGCCGGCCTGAGCAGATGTCGTTTTTGTACAAGACATTGCCCATTGAACATGGCATACTATCACTATCTGGTACGAATTAACAGAGTAAGGAGAAGAACATGAGAAAAATTATCATTCTGACATTCGTCACGCTTGACGGCGTTATGCAAGGTCCCGGCGGGCCAGAGGAGGACACGAGCGGCGGCTTTACGTCTGGCGGGTGGACGGTTCCTTTCTTTGACGAGTCCCTTGGCCAGATCATGGCTGAGCAAATGAGCAGGCCTTTTGACTTATTGCTCGGCAGGAAGACCTATGAGCTTTTCGCGGGATACTGGCCGCACCACGTTGAGGAAGGGCCCGGAATTAATCAGGCCACAAAGTATGTTGCCTCGCATTCACCGAGAGAGTTTACGTGGGAGCGTACAGTGCTTTTGCAGGACGATGTTGTCGATGAGATCAAAAAGCTGAAAGCGCAGGATGGATCTGATCTGCAGGTACACGGCAGTGCGAACCTCATCCAGACACTTTTGAAGCACGATCTGGTGGACGAGCTATGGTTGAAAATATTCCCGATCACGCTGGGCAAGGGCAAGCGCCTGTTTGGCGAAGGCACTATTCCGGCAGCATTTACCCTGCGCGAAGCGAAAATTTCGCCGCGCGGCGTTATCATCGCATCCTACGAGCGCGCGGGCGACGTACAAACCGGATCGGTTGTCTAATCGTTTATCCTAAGTTAAAAACACCAGAAGTGAAGGACGCATACTTCGCTTCTGGTGTCATGCTCACGAAAATCTGTGAAATAGGAGAATCTCTTGCAAACAGTCACGTCTAAAGACAGCACAAAAATTGCTTTCGACAGGGTTGGGTCCGGCCCGGCCGTCATCCTGGTCAGCGGTGCGACGGCGTATCGTGCCTTTGACCCGAGTATGACACACCTGGCCGAACTGCTTGGAAAACACTTCACGGTCTACAACTACGACCGGCGCGGACGTGGCGACAGCGGGGACACTCGGCCCTTCGCGAAGGAACGCGAGATTGAAGACTTGCAAGCACTGGTCGAGGACGCTGGCGGCAAGGCTATGGTCTTTGGGATCTCGTCGGGTGCTGTCGTGAGCCTGGATGCCGCCGCTGTCACCCCGGGCACCGCCAGAGTCGTGGTATATGAGCCGAGTCTCATTGTCGACGACAGCCGCCAGCCCGTACCTGCCGACTACGCGGAGCATCTCATGACGCTCGCGGCCGAAGGGAAGCGCGACGAAGCGGTCGAATACTTTTTGACGCAAGCCGTGGGCATTCCGGCAGAATACCTCGGCGACATGAAGCAGGATCTAGCAATGTGGTCCGGCGTGACAGGCGTGGCACATACCATTGCCTACGACGCGGCTTTCGTCGGCGATGTCATGCAGGGCAAACCGCTCCCACGTGATCGCTGGGTCAATGTAACTATGCCTGTGCTGGTGGTTGATGGTGGTGCGAGCGACGCCTGGATACACCACGGCGCTGATGCGCTGGCCAACATCCTGCCTCACGCCAGCCGCCACACGCTCGCAGGGCAAACCCACATGGTTGACCCCAACGTACTCGCCCCGGTGCTCATCGAATTCTTTCAGCAATAACACCCGATAGGGAGCAGGATGGAGGTTTTCTACTCAACCGCCCGAACTGAAAAGCAGGAATGAGAGGGGTAAAGAGCGGCAGGCAACCAGGAACCAGGATCTGTCGCAGAGAATGGATGAGCTGATGTGCCATGTGTTATGTTCGGGGACCGAGCTCGAGCGCCGGAAGAATCTTGATGAGAGGGTCGATGGCCAGCCAGAGCCAGAGCACCTGTGAGGCGTTGCGCAGCCTGGTGCGGAGTTCGTCCAGCTGGAGGTGAGGGAGTCGGAGATGGCAGAAGTAGTGCTCGTGCAGGGTGTATGCGTGCTCACCAGCACGGAACAGAAAGGCTCGTGATCGTGGCCTGTCGAAAGCCGAAGACGCGCTCGGCGGCGGATGAGTCGAGCCCTTCGGCCAGTGCAGACAGCACCATGGCGACCTGGTGCGATGGGGTTTTCAAACGGTACAAGGGAGTGTTGCGCCTGGATGTGAACGTGCTGCGACAGGCAGGGCCTCGAAATGTTTGAATGCGCTCAGTTCAGCCATGTTTGCCATCTCCCACCAGAGCGTGGACTCGAGCATCAGTGATGCCAAAGTAAAGGCACTGCTGGTTCGGACAGGCGAAGCCTTCGGTATCTATGCGCTTGGGAGCTCTCCGGCGGCTTTTCACCCCACTCCAGGGACGCGGCTTCCGTAGAAGCTGTCCCTCCACCCATCGAGGGAGTGGAGCCGAGACGACAGGCGGGGCAATCGTCTGGAGAGCGAGGCTTCAGCAGGTGGTGGAGGGTGCCGCGCTTGGCTCCTCCTCGTGAGGAGGAGGGCCGGAGATGGAACCAATCATGACGCCAAAGTAGCGCCAGACAGAGAAAGGGGCAGACCACGAGTAGGAACACGAACACCGGAACGAGCATAACGATCCTCGCTGCTAAAAATGGGAAGAAAGGAGAACTCCTCGAGAAGCAAGGATACGGCGAGTCTGCCATGCTGTCAAGCGAGTGGGAGAGATGTCCGATTTATCCACCACGGTGAGCGGGAGTACCTCCCGGTGCTTTAGCTCAATTGGCTCCGGCATACCTTTCCAATCATGTAGGAGCATGCGAGCGTGGCAGCCCCTTATTATTGCAGATTGCAATGGCAATGTTATAATACGAGTGGATAGCCTTATCAAGGGTACCTTGCAGACCTAGAAGGAACGAAAGAGGAACACATCATGAAAGCATTCCAGGGGAAAGTCGCCGTCGTGACGGGGGCGGCCAGCGGCATCGGCCGGGCGCTGGCCGAGCGCTGCGCCCAGGAGGGCATGAAGGTCGTCCTGGCCGACATCGAAGAAAAGGCCCTCGTGCAAGCCAGCCAGGACCTGGCCGCTCAGGGGGCGCAGGTCCTCGCCGTGCCGACGGACGTGTCACAGGCCGGGGAGGTCGAAACGCTGGCCAACAAAGCCTTCGAGACCTACTCTGTTGTGCACCTGTTGTTCAACAACGCGGGTGTAGGAGCCGGGAAGAGCGCCTGGGAAAGCACCCTGGCGGACTGGGAATGGGTTCTGGGCGTCAACCTCTGGGGCGTGATACACGGCATCCACTTCTTTGTCCCGCGGATGCTCGAGCAGGGCTCCCAGGGCCACATTGTCAATACCGCCTCCATGGCGGGCCTCACGTATGGCCCAGGCCAGTGTATTTACAAGGTGAGCAAACACGGCATAGTCAGCCTTTCTGAGACGTTGTACTATGAACTGGCTATGCGGGGTGCCAGCCTCAAGGTCTCCGTCCTGTGCCCCGGCTTCGTGAATACCAACGTGCTGGAATCAAAGCGCAACCGCCCGGCCCGGCTCCAGAACCCCCCGGAGGATGAGGAGCCGCTGACCCCTCAATTGGAGGCTGTGCTGCAGCGCTTCCAGCAAGCCATGCGAGAGGGGATGCCACCCCAGCAGGTCGCCGACATCGTCTTCGAGGCTATTCGCGAAGAACGATTTTATATCCTCACGCACCCGACTTGGAAAGCCGCCATTCAGGTCCGCATGGAGGATATGCTCCAGGACCGCAATCCCAAACTGCCTCCGGGGCTCATGAAAGCGGCGCGGGCTTCGGCTTCTCCGAATGAAGGATGATGGCATTCTATGTCAGACATGCAGATCTCCAGGCAGCCGGCCCTCTCTCGGCGCGCGATCTTGAGAAGGCTGCTGCCCGCGCTTATCTACGCGGCGCTTATCCCCTACTTCGTCTATCGCGTGGGCACCGAGCACTATCATCTCACCGCGGTGAGCGCGCTCCTGCTGGCAGCCCTCTCGCCGGCGGTAGGCTCGCTCATCGAGTTCGCGCGGAAGCGACAGCTGAGCGTGCTTGGCGTGTTTTCCCTCGTGGGGATTGCGGCGAAGGTCGCGAGCGCGTTGCTCTTCCATGACCCCCGCCTCGTCCTGGTCAGCGACTCGTTGCTGACCGGCGTCTACGGGCTGCTCCTGCTGGGTTCCGTGCTGGTCGGCAAGCCGGTGACGGTGGTGCTTCTCACCAACATGTATGCTAAATCCCCCGAGCAACGCGCGCGGATGAAGCAGAGCCTGCAGGCTTCAGGGGTCCACCGCCACGTGCTGGTTCTGACGACGATGTGGGGCATAGGGCTGCTGCTTATGCTGGCGATCAGCGTGCTGCTCACCTACACGCTCCCCATTGCGAAGGTCGTGCTGATCCGCCCGGTGATCGACTACGGGGTGATCGCCGCCTTAGTTGCGGGCACCGCTGCGTACGGCTCAGTCATCTTGCGTGTCAGACAGCGCCGGCAACAGGGGGGGAAATGTGACTCGTCCCGAAAATAATCCTGCTGGAGAACCCGGAGGGCGCGCGCCAGGGGCCCATCCCCGCTCCACCCCACTCCCGCCCTTACCATGAGGCGTGCGGCCTGGCTTTCCGGATTGGCGGCGAACGATTAGAATATATTTATAACAAAGAGAGTTGTAGCATACAAGAGATGTAAGGAGAAAGTATTCATGGCGCCTACTACGAACAACCCGGCGGGAGCGCACGCTGCTGTCAACGGGATCTCGCTGTACTACGAGATACATGGAACCGGGAAGCCTTTGATCATGCTGCACGGCGGCTTTGGCGCCTTTGAGATGTTCGCCGCGCTCTCGCCCGCGCTGGCCGAGAAATACCAGGTCATCGGGGTTGACCTGTATGGGCACGGGCGTACGGCGCTCACGGATCGCCCCATCGGTTTCGAGGACATGGCCGACGATATCGCCGGCCTGGTCGGGCAGCTTGGACTGGGAAAGGCCGCCCTGCTGGGCTTCTCCCTGGGCGGCGCCGTGGCTCTGCAGACCGCCATTCGCCATCCAGAACTTGTCGAGAGGCTCGTGCTGATCTCCACGCCTTTCAAACGGGCCGGCTGGCATCCAGAAATGCAGGCGGGGATGACCGCCTTCGCCCCCGAGTTCTTTATGAACACTCCCATCTACCAGGACTACCTGCGTTTCGCTCCCAAGCCGGAAGATTTCCCTCGCCTGGTTCTCGGCATGAGGGAGGCTCTGAGCCAGGACTACGATTGGTCGGAGAGCGTTTCCGCTTTGAAGATCCCCACGCTGATTATCGCCGGCGATGCCGATGGTCTGCCTCCCTCCCACGCGGTCGCCTTTTTCAATCTCCTCGGCGGGGGGTTGAGGGACGCCGGCTGGAATGGTGAGCACCTCGTCCCCTCCCGGCTCGCCATCCTGCCCGCCGCCACCCATTACGACATTGTGACCCGGGCCGACCTCCTGCTCCCGGTTCTCGTGCCCTTCCTGGACAGGTGATCGCATCTCTGGGGAACCGGCCTGACCTCCCGGTGCTTGCACGGATATGTTTTTTTTGCGACTCGAAAATGCGCCGGCAAAGCCACCCGGTGATACTCCCATTGGACATGGTGGATAAATCGATCAGCCTTCTCCAAGCCAACTTCGGGCTGGATTTGGTCTTTGAGCAGTCCAGTCAGGCCACCTTTTCCCGAGGCGAGGCTCCCTCCGAGTGCTTTTGCTGTCACCTTCCCTGACTGCCTCGCGACATACCTCGCCAACCGTATCTAGCTGTGGTGGCGCTCAAGTGTAAACCTTTGGCAAGAGGCGCGTCGAGCCTTCGATATCCGTGAAGAGCAATGTGACGGTTCCCGTCGGCAGGTCAGGCATCCGGCACCTCCTGACAAAGGATGGTCAATGGTCCGGGCGCGATGCGAATGAGCCAGCACTCCAATGGCTTCGCTGGCCTTCGCACTATGATACTGCATTTTCCTCAACGACTGTCTCACGGGCGTACGACAGTGCTCTCACAGAATCGGCAACAACTGTCTCTCCTACTTGTGCGGGTTTGCGTTATACTTCGGTGTGCAGACCAGCCATCTGGCAAGAACAACAGGCAGAGGATGCAGGTGCAAGCAGCGAAGTTTTTCGCTCATCGTGTGCCGGACTCTTAGCCAGCTTTCCGCTTACGAGAAACGTGTCTATGGCGAGGGGGTGTGATCGAGGGAATACTCCCGAGCATCTGCTGAAGGAGAAGGAGCTTTTGATAGAGCTTCCCATGCGGCGCGACGAAGTGCACCAGCACTGGTGAGAGCGAGGCCGATGCCCGTCGGTTCCGGTCTTGCCCTTTCAAGTCAGGCGCGACCTGACTTCATGCATTTCTCACATCATCCCCCTGCGCCAACCCTTTTCTGTAGTGTGTGCGTGCACCCGCGCTGTGAGAGCTCTCATGGTGATCGCGGAGTCGACCCCTTCGGTTCCGCCACCGTATCACAGGAGCAAAGCCTCTCCCCTTCCGGGGAAGAGGGACGAGCATTCCCACCCGCTTCTTGCCCCTGCGTGAGCCGTATTTCACGCTCCACTCCTGACCGGAATGGACACACAGCAACTGGGTCCTGTCTTCCACAAGGCGTCTAGTGTCCATTGTGACCATCGCCAGGTCAAGGGAAGGAAGGTCCTTCTCCCTCTCCAAGTGCAGTTTTCTTGAACGGATGCTCCAAGTAGCCAGTACAAGTAGAACCGACTCTCGATCATCTTTGAATCTCATCAATTGCATGAGGCATGGCGATTGAGATTGACCTTTGCAGAACGATAAGTTATAGTATTGTTGTCTATGTGAGTAGTATGAGTTGCTTGAGAAAAGATCGTTTGGGGATGAGCGATCACTCTCAAAGACAGTTCATGAGATCGAATAGGGGGCCTATGAAACTGGACGAAATCCTACGCCACGCACGAGAAGTTGGCAGAAAAACCACGTATCCGATTACGAGTGCGGACCAACTGGTTGATGCCTTGTGGCGACCAGGCAACCCAACGCATCGGGAACAAAGACCACCAGGTAGCAGAAGTGCGGCAAATCCCCGCCGCGTATTTTCCCATTGAATCGGAGGCAGATTTTATCGCGAAGGTCACCCGCGTGTTAGTGCTCAGTGGAGAGCCTGTAGAGGATCAGTTGACAGGGGGGAAAGCTTCAGAGGGGAATGTTTCAGGGACGCCTCCCGCTGCTGCCGGCTCGTCTCCAAACCTTCCCAACCTTCCACAGCCCCGCGGAGTTCCAAGCGTTATCGGATGGAAATAACCCCCTTGGTACTCACTGTCGCCAGGATAGCTGTCTCGCGAGTTGAGTGCCGACTACTTGAGTAGGCGCATTGCATCTGTCATCTTCTCTTAGGAGGCTAACACATGTGGTTTTTTGTTTATGACATGAGCGCCAGTACTGGCATTGGCAGTACCACCCTTGGTGCTCTCGTAACTCCTACTTCTGCTAATTTAGTTCCCATCGCAGGTGCCACGTTTGGGTGGGTCGGCGCAAATGAAGTTATTAGTCTTACCGGTACGAACGGCTGGTATTGGCACGAAATACCTCAAAACACCAACTTCTCTTATGCAGCGAGTGGGTACGATACTGAGTACTCCAATACGAACAGATATACTCAGATGCTCATTGGCATGCAGTCTGCAGGTGGTAAATGACCCGAAGGGGAAGTTTTGAAATAGCCAATAGGGTATGAGTCTGGGTAGCGTTGAGAGAGAGGAAGTATAGCTTCTTCATGCGCTGTTGGATGTCTGTAGACAAGAAGAAGCTATACTTCTGGGCACCCAACAATGCGGATGAAAGGGTAAGTACGCAGGAGAACAGCGATGTCTGAACCAGCTACCAACGCAAGCAGCGCGCCGCCGGCGGCGCAACCTCGCCCCGGCAGCGAAACCGAGGTGAAATTGCCCCGGTTCTCTCTGATCATCCTCTTTGCCCTGGTCTCGATCGTCTTCACGGCCCTGTGGTTGGGTCTCTACGAGTTTTTAAACAAGGCCATCTGGTGCAACGGCTTCGTGACCGGCGGCTACCCACATCTTCGGAAGGAGTAACTCGTGAAGCTTCCCCAATTCTGGCAACAATTGATGCTCCGCCTTGCACTGATAGGTGCTGTACTGGCTTTGTGCTTTATGTGGGGAGGGCTGGTGGCCCCCGTTTCAGCTGAAAGTACGGCGCTTGTGCGTATCATCCATGCCTCGCCTCGTACCGGGTCAGTCAATTTCATGGTGAATGGCACAACCGCGTCGGCACCAGCGGTGAGCCCGAGCCCAACGAGCTTGAGCTTCGGGCACCAACAAGTCAACACCACCAGTGCGGTGCGAACCATCACGCTGACCAATAGCGGCGACGCCGCCCTGACCATCAACAGCATCAGCCGGAGCGGCCCCAACAGGGGTGATTTCGCTCAGAGCAATACCTGTCCCAGCGGTTCCAGCACGCTGCTGGCAGCCGGAGCTTCCTGTTTCATCAACGTGACCTTTACCCCTACGGCTGCCGGCAGTCGCAGCGCCAGTGTGACGATTACGGACAATGCATCAGGTAGCCCGCAATCAGTGGCTTTGAGCGGCTCTGGCACAACCGCGTCGGCACCAGCGGTGAGCCTGAGCCCAACGAGTTTGAGCTTCGGGCACCAACAAGTCAACACTACCAGTGAGGTGCGAACCGTCACGCTGACCAATAGCGGCAACGCCGCCCTGACCATCGAGAGCATCGGGCTGAGCGGCCCCCACAGCAGTGATTTCGCTCAGAGCAATACCTGTCCCAGCAGTTCCAGCACGCTGGCAGCCGGGGCTTCCTGTACCATCAGCGTGACCTTTACCCCTACGGCTGCCGGCAGTCGCAGCGCCAACGTGACGATCACGGACAAAGCATCAGGCAGCCCGCAGTCGGTGGCCCTCAGTGGTACAGGTGTGCTGGGGATGCCGCCAACGGGTAGTGATCCGAATGCCCAGCCACCAGCAGACAATACACAGCAGGTGCTTCCCGGCTGGCTTGCACTTATTGTGGCTGTTGTAGCCGCGGCAGGAATCGGCACGACGCTCATCTCTGGCCGCCCGCGCCGGTCTCGCCCGCGCTGATAGGGCCGCTAGTTTTGGGTGTATGCCGCATGGTCTCTGCGTCGCCAGGCCCAGGCAACCATACACAGCTGCGCGGTAGACATGAAAGAGAGAGCTTGACGCTATGCGGAAAGTCATATGCTTTTTGTGTGTATTGGCTTTAGCCCTTGTTGGAGTGCAGACGATGCACTCGCAGGTCCAGCCGGCAAGCCCCTATCGCTTAATCATTTCTTCAATTGGTGTGGATACTGCTGTGGAGATGGTCGGCGTGCTTCACGATGGCGACCTGGCGACACCTTCGCTTAGCCCGTGGGATGATGTGGGCTGGTATGCCGCTGGCCCACGGCCAGGAGAAGTGGGAAGCGCGGTAATCGATGGGCACCTTGATCGTCCGGGTGGCTCCCCTGCTGTCTTCTGGAACCTGCGTGATATGCATGTCGGCGACAGCGTAATGATCATTGATGCAGCGGGGGGAACAGAGCGCTTTCGCGTCACGCGCATCGCACTGTACCACCCGCGGCAGGCTCCCCTTCAGAAGATTTTTGGAGATGAAAGCGGTTCTTATCTTAACCTGATCACGTGCGCCGGGGACTGGATTGCCAGTCAGCACCAGACAGCCTTGCGACTGGTCGTCTATACCACATTAGTCCGATGAAAGAAGAAAATGGTGGGGAGCGAGGGGTACAGCCATTGAATATGGTGGGTAAATCGACCAGCCCTCTCCAAGCCCTGTGTTGGCTACTTGGGACATCCGTTCCGAAAAATCGGCCAAGAACATCACGAAGGAGCACCCTCTCGGGCTGGATCCATGAGTCACCTCCCGAAAAAGAAGAGGGTCTGATCTCCTCAGGAATTTCTTGCTTTGCTGTTTCTTCGGTGAGGAAAGCCAAGCCAGGAAGAGGCCATCGCTTCGAAGTGTGAAGTGCCTTGCTTGTCGTCGTCATCTGAGAAAAACGGGAAAAGGGACTGAGGATCTGCGACTTCCCAAATGAAGTGCACTCCACCTCATGACACCCTCCGCTTGTTCGCACGCCCTTCAACGATCAAGCACTTCTGCGGTAATCGTGATGCAATCCACCCAGGACCGACAAGGAGAGGATCTGGCCATCATCTCGATCTGCAGGGCCAGGCTCACCATACCGTTCTGGAATCTGTTGCCTGATTCCTTGATGTGGCCTGGCTTGGTTGAAGTAGTGTACATAGGCTCTCAGTACCCTGTGCTGGCTACTTGGGATATCCGTTCGAATGAGAGGCCTGTTGTGCCCCATGATGGAAGCTTTCTTGCCAAAGTACATGAGATGGGACTACAATCAATAGGATCCACGTTGCATGTACACTCTGATCATGCGCCTATTTCAAAAAGAAGAGGTTCTATTTGCTCCATGTGTTTTCCTCCATCAAGCGACGAGTCTGCTTCTGCTTTCATGTACTCCAAGAACGGGCTTTGCCTAGGATCAAACCGCAGACGACCTGCCTTCTGCTCGGCACGCTTGCCGACATGACCAGAGGCAAGGCTGAACTGCTGGCCGAAAACGCGCTGTTGCGACACCAACTCATCATTCTCCGTCGACAAATCAAACGGCCGGTCTATCGCAAGACGGACCGGCTTCTCCTGGTGCTGCTAGCCAGGATGGTTCGGACCTGGAAACAGGCACTCTTTCTTGTCCAGCCGGAGACACTTCTGCGCTGGCATCGTGAGCTCTTCCGTTTGTTCTGGAAGCGCAAATCGAAAGCCCACTCGAGAAAGCCGAGGCTCTCGCCCGAGACGATTCAGTTGATCAAAGAAATGGCAACAAACAATCGACTCTGGGGTGCGGAACGTCTCCGTGGAGAACTCCTCAAGCTGGATATTCATGTGAGTAAACGAACTATTCAGAAATATATGAAGCAGGCTCGCCCAAAACGGGCATGGGGTCAGAGCTGGAAACTGTTCCTACGCAATCACGCGGCAGAGGTATGGGCCTGCGATTTCTTACAGGTGACCGATTTCTTCTTCCGTCCGCTCTTTGCCTTCTTCATTATTGAGCTGAAGTCACGGAAAGTCATTCATGTCAATGTGACTCGAACTCCTACTGATCCTTGGGTCGCGCAACAACTGCGGGAAGCGACTCCGTATGGGCAAGCGCCAAATTATCTAATCCGAGATAACGATAGGAAATTTGGCCAGAGTTTTGCAAAAGTGGCAGCAACAAGTGGCATCAAAGTGCTCCGGACGCCGTACCGGACTCCACAAGCGAATGCTGTCTGTGAACGCTTTCTGGGAAGTGTGAGACGAGCATGCCTGGATCATTTCTTCATCTTGCGCGAGAAACAACTTCACCGCCTCCTGAAAGCATTTGTTGTCTACTTCAACCAGACTCGGCCCCATCAAGGGCTTGGGCAGCGGATCCCGGACTCGTCGGTATTTTCTCCTCCTCTCCCGAACCAGGGGAACCAGATCAGAGCCGTTCCCATATTAGGTGGGTTACACCACGATTACCAAAGAGCAGCTTAAACCAGAGAAGTCGTATGGACCAAGGGTGAGTGTCATAGACGTGACAGAATATCTTGGTAGAACGAAGATGATACTGCTGGTTATAGTATGCCTTCTCCTCTTTTCCTTCTATGGACAAGGCGAAGACGTTCTCTTTCTGTCTGGTCGTCCAAGTATCCACCTGCATATTCATACGTAGTGCTTTCTTTGCCCGTTCTCGCTTTTCTTGGCATAAGCTCCAACTGCATAGACGGATGTTCTAAGTAGCCAGCACAGCCATCAACTTGGTGAAAAACGCGAAAAAGCCTGACCACCACCACTTGCAAACTCACCTCAGTTTTTGATCTCCGCAATGGGGAGCATGTGCACACAAGCGGTCATGAGCCTCAGTTGGTGCGTGATGTAACCCGGCAACGTATTGTTCGATGGAGAGAGGAAATCCTCCGCTGTGTTCATAC
>Ga0209647_1001731_pt1 | contig 18145 bp, 13 predicted proteins | sample GraSoi_2013_60cm_FD_185827 | JGI IMG/M metagenome (GOLD analysis project Ga0209647, IMG submission 185827) | Grasslands soil microbial communities from the Angelo Coastal Reserve, California, USA - Sample 9_17_2013_60cm (SPAdes) (version 2) | ecosystem: Environmental > Terrestrial > Soil >...
TCGCCTTAGGCTCGGAGAGGCTACGTCTGGCAGGCCAGGCTAGGGTCCACCGAAGCCAAACATTTTGCCCGTAGAGGCGAAGTCTGCCCGACATAGCCTCCCGGAGTCTCGGACGACGGGGCGACGTCGGGCCATACCGACTCCACACCGTGTATCACGTCTACGTCATCGTGTCCGAGAATGCCCCTGAACGCTATTACATCGGCTTTTCGTCTCGTCCTCACGAAAGATTGCAAGAACACAACTCCGGCAAGAATCCTTCAACCATTGCCTATCTCCCGTGGCGGTTCGCCGCAATTTTTAGTTTTCCTTCAGAACAGCAGCACGCCTATTCGAGCGATATCTTAAAGGTGGTTCAGGCAGGCCGTTTCTTCGGCGTCATGTGCTTAATCCATAGCTGGTAGACGACTTCGCCTCCTCGCATGGTGCGCCGGAAGAAATAAAACACATCGGTATGCAAAAGAATGTCCGATTTTTCGGATTACTTAAATGATCTATCCGCTCGAGGACCCCAAGCCTCTCGAACCGACCGTTCCGCGTGCGCAGTTCGCCTCACTTGCGCGCGTCGCCGTGAGCCGTTCGCATCATTGCGGCACAACCGGGACTCCTCGGCCAAAGCGCTGCGAGCTTCTGAGCGTTGTTTCGACCGGTCTCGTTCGTGGTGATTCGCCGTTGGCGTCCGTTGTGATCGCGAAAACAAGCGGTGAAATACAGGGACTGTGGATGCTTCCAAATGCTAGCCATGACCTAATAACATTTGTAATAACATCCAGAGTCATCCACAGCAATCCATGCTCTTCTACAACCCCGTGAATCCTCTCTGAAAGCACATCTACGGACGTCCCTGGATAGCTATTCGACGAAACAGGTTCAACCCCCCTCGCATCCAAGTACTTTATTATCAGTAACTTACAGGATCCGTAACAGCTTCCATAATAACAAATTCACAGATTTCCAACTTGTTGAATCGCTCGGCTGTTTTTGAGACGAGGCGCTCGATTACGGCGTGGTGAAGATGAACGTGGACACCGACATGCAGTATGCGTTTACTCGTGCTATCGCTGGCCACGTGTTTAAAAACTACGACGGCGTGCTGAAAGTGGATGGCGAAGTGGGCAACAAGAAAGTCTATGACCCGCGCTCCTACCTTGCGCTCGCGGAAGCGACGATGGCGGACCGCGTGAAGAAGGCCGCGAGCGATCTACGCGGTGCCGGTACGACTATCTTTTCTTCATCATAACTCCTTCCCGCGCAATATACGATGAGCGACTAGCAAGCTGGCTCGCATGCAACTCCAAGGGTCTGCACCAGCGATAAGCCCAAAAATTGCTCTCCTGCTCTTTGCCGACTCGGTCCTCGGTATTTCAGCCCTATGATTGGCAGTGCAAGATCCTGCTTACTATGGGGCCGGGTTCCCCACCGCAGCCGCCTGCGCAAACTTCACCGGAAGGACCAGCCCCGTCTTTCCGACATTGGCTTGGGAGCCTACCGGAAGACTGTGATTTGGGGAATTAATGGAAGATCGCGGCGGATCGGACCCTTGCATTGAGCAACTTTCTGGTGATCCTTGACCATCACTATCATGAATTGGCGAGCACTCCAGGGTCACGGAAGCAACCGAGTTCGGCGCTCCCTGCGAGCGACGGTGCGAGCAGATGAACATCCTTACTCTAAACATCGGGAGCGGTAGCCAAAAGGTCTTGCTGTTTTCCAGCGGGCAAGGAAGAAGCGATGCTGACGTCGCCAAAGAACCCGTATGGGAAGCAAAAATTGATACGACAGCGCCGGATCAACCGGCGGAAAAACTGTTCGTCCTTTTGAAGGTTGACGGAGCCTCCCGTCAATTGGAACTCAGCAGGAAAAGCACGATCGAGGAACGGCTCCATTTTATCTTCGATCAAATGACTCAGGCCGACACTCCTGTTCTGAATGAGCTGTCGGACGTCGATTCGGTAGCCCACAGGATCGTTCACGGTGGCCCTAAATATGCCGAGGCCGTTGAAATTGATGAGGAAGTCGAAAAGCAGATCGAAGAATTCGGGTCGGTGTCTCCACTACATAACCCGCCACAGCTGGAGGGCATTAAAGCAGCTAGAAAGAAATTTGGCGCAACCGTTCGCCAAATCGCGGTATTCGACACTGCTTTCCACCGATCACTTCCCCAAGAAGCCAGAACTTATGCCGGTCCATTCAGTTGGATCGAAGAAGGAATCATTCGATATGGATTTCATGGTTCCAGCTTTCGCTATGCAGTCGATCGAGTTGCCAATATTTTGGGGCCTTCAACGCAGAGGAAGACGATTCTCTGCCATCTCGGCGGCGGCTGTTCTTTGGCAGCGGTGCTCGGTGACAAGAGTATTGATACCACGATGGGATTTTCTCCACTGGATGGCATCGCCATGTGTACCCGATCCGGAGCTCTCGATCCCGGTATTCTTATCTTTCTGCTGAGAAGAGGTGTGAGCGTGGATAACCTTGATCACGTTCTCAATAAAGGATCCGGACTTTCCGGATTAGCTGGACTGCCCGGTGACACGCGAGTCGTGATCCCGGAAGCGGCCAACGGTAACGATCGAGCTCGTCTTGCTCTGGATGTTTTTGTTCATCGGCTGAGAGCAGGAATCGGAAGCATGATGGCAAGTTTGGGTGGCTGCGATGTCCTGGTCTTTACCGACGTAATCGGGGAATCTGAGCCCTCGTTGCGGGCCGCTGCATGTGAACCGTTTTCTTTCGCCGGAGTAAACCTGGATCCGACAAAGAACGATAATGCGAGCGGTGACACCGAGATCTCGATGGACGATTCAAGAGTCCGTATTTTTGTGCTCAAATCGAATGAGGACTGGCAAGTGGCTCATGAGGCGGCAGCGCTGTGCCAGAGACGCGGTGACCGCTAATGGACTCGAAGATTTCAACCACGAATGGACGCGAATGGACACGAAGAGTTGTAACCGCGAATGGAGCCTCCTTTGCGTTGCGAGCTAGGGCGAGACACGCTGCGAACGGGCACCAACATTCCCAACCGCGAATGGACACGAAGACGAATTGAGAAGTAGGGCGGTCGCTTCGCGACCGCCGGTTTTGGGTTGAAAGAGTTTCGCCATTTCGCCCGCTGGTTGACGGATCTGGCGTTGCAGACTGACAAGGGGTCGGTTCTAGCGACTTCGCTCATTCAGCAAGTCCGTGAGGAAAGGATCGTTCTGCCACCGCAAACCTTTCTGCGTTGCAATCTCTCGAAATCGTTCATTTTTTGGAAGATTCTTCTCGCATACCACAGCACCTCTGCCGTGCTGTTTACGCCGATACGCCGACACGCCGATACGGTCGTCATCTTTGGTTGCGGCTCCGCTGCGCTAAGTCTCTGTGCTTGTGCGAAAGGAGTTCCTTATTGACGCCAAGATACGGGTCACGATAATAGAGTCACGTCTTAAGTTTAAAGCTTGCGTGTGGATTGGCAGCTGGCTATAATAGGTAGCCACAAATGGCTCGGCCGTTACGCATTGCTATAGAAGATGGGTGGTATCATGTGATTAACCGTGGGATCGAGCGCCGCTCGATCTTTCGGTCTCCGGCTGACTCTCGCCATTTTCTGCAATTGCTTGCGCAGTTGCCGACTCGCTTTGGGCTCCTGATTCACTGCTACGCTTTGATGCCGAATCATTACCATTTGCTGGTCCAAACGCCACAAGCCAACCTCAGCCAAGCCGTTCAATGGCTCAACGTTTCTTACAGCGTGTGGTTCAATCGCAAGCATCGGCGGGTCGGTCCGCTTTTCCAGGGCCGGTTCAAAGCCGTTTTGGTGGCTACAGACGGACATCACCGCGAAGTTAGCCGTTACATTCATCTAAATCCGATCCGAACCCAACGGTTTGGACTAGGCAAAGAAGAGAGCGTATCCAATACGGCGAACGATTCGCGTTTGCTAGAGAAGCAGCGGGTAGAGTTTCTACAGAGCTATGCTGTGAGTTCCTATCCAGTCTATATCGGAACTCACCCCAGGCCGGCGTGGCTGACGACCCAGACCCTCATGGGTGACTTTGAAGGGACTACCGAAGGCCAACGGCGCCGTGCCTATCAGCGCTATGTCGAAGAACCGATCCGCACTGGCACACTGGACTCGATCTTGGACCGAGTTTTGGAGCAGGTGGTGCAAGGCAGTCGCGAGTTTCGAGTTAAAATGCTCGAGTTGGCCAAGGGCGAGCAGGCCCACCTGCAAGCCGTTCAGAGGCGAGCGACTCGCCTGGACTGGGCCGCCCTGCAACAAGTCCTCGTCGAACTTAAGGGCGAACCCTGGGAGGTGTTCGCTGACCGACGCGGCGACGACGGTCGCGATCTGGCGTTATTCCTGGCTCGACGTTCTGGCGGTTACACCCTGACCGAGTTGGGCACACTAGTCGGGGTTTCTTACGCTGCGGTCGCTCAAGCCGTCACCAAAGCCGAGCACCGCATCGCTCACTCTGTCGCCACCCGTAAACTCTATAACAAGCTATGTACCGCCTTCAAAATTAAGACGTGACCGTATTACCCTATTATCCGCTGAGTCATGGAGTCGTGAAGTCCGCCCCACTACAGACAACCCCATTGCATTGCGCGATTGGGAGGGGTTTGTCCTGATGGTGACCAGAGATCTGTATTCGAAGCTGGCTAATTCTGGATGCGTGAGGTCTGTGACCTTGTCCGGCGAGCTTAGGTAATGCCGAACGCGCGGTTAGGAATTAATCGTCGGTTGCGCATCGTGACCTAGGTTGCCTCCAGGCCGCGATCCTTGCACGGCGCCAGCAATTTGATCTGATCCTGGCCGACAACGAGTTTGTTCACTGTTTACACCTGTCTGCAAGATCGAAGACACCCCAAAACACGGGCGTTAAGCCTGCATCTAGCTCTCGCTTTGTAGACCGTTCATGACGAGACCTAGGAGTCGTTTAGCCCGTGCTTCGCCCTCGCGACCGGGTTCGATGCGCCACAGGAAGCCCATCAGGAGCAGCACATCCTCAGCATTGACGCCTTTGCGAATGCTCCCAGATGCCTCGCAGGCCCGCAGCAACAGGTCAATCGCGCCGACCATCGGCCCGTAGGTCTCACGAAGAACCCCGTCGTTCATGGCCGCGTGCAGGACGTGAGCCAGACCGCGTTTGATCCTGCCATAGTGTGCAAGGCGCTCGAACCATAGGCGCAAGGCTGTCAGTGGCGGGTGCTGGGCGGCCAAAGCAGGAGCCAAGCCAACGAGTTGCTGAATCTCGTGCCGGTACAGCGCTAAGACGAGCGCTTCGCGGCTAGGGAAATGCCGATAAAGCGTGCCAGGGCCGACACCGGCCGCTTTCGCGATTGAGTTCAGCGAAGCATCTGGTGAGGCGGCAAGCGCCTCGCGCGCAATCTTGAGAATGCGCTCCCGGTTTTGCTGTGCGTCTGCCCGGCGGGGTTTATTCATCGGCTGCGTTTCCTCCTTATCGCGCCGCATTAGGTAGTCTTGACTAAACGGAGAGTTCTCCGATAATCTATGTGGAGAGTTCTCCGTTCATATTATAAAGGAGCTTTTTCCCATGCGATATGTCAAGCTCGCCAGCACAGGCCTCGACGTCTCACCCATCGCTATCGGCGCGATGACCTACGGCGATCCCAACCGAGGCCACCCGGTCTGGTCGCTGGATGAGCAGGCAAGCCGACCGCTCATCAAGCACGCGCTGGACGCGGGCATCAACTTCTTCGACACGGCGAACATGTATTCGCAAGGGTCGAGCGAGGAAATTCTCGGCCGTGCGCTCAAGGACTTCGCGAACCGGGATGAGATCGTGATCGCGACTAAGGTGCGTCACCCGATGCGTCCTGATCCGAATGGCGCCGGCCTGTCTCGCAAGGCCATCCTGACCGAGATCGACCATACCCTGCGGCGCCTCGGCACGGACTATGTGGATCTCTACCAAATCCATCGCATGGACAAGGCGACGCCCATCGAGGAGACGCTCGAAGCCCTCCACGACGTGGTGAAGGCGGGCAAGGCTCGCTACATCGGCGCCTCCTCGATGCACGCCTGGGAGTTCAGCAAGGTTCTGCACCTCCAGCGCCAGCATGGCTGGGCGAGGTTCGTCTCGATGCAGAACCATTACAATCTTCTCGCCCGCGAGGAGGAGCGGGAGATGCTGCCGCTGTGCGCCGACGAAGGAGTCGGAACGATCGTCTGGAGTCCGCTCGCGCGTGGCCGCCTGACCCGCAGCCCGGATGAAACGACAAAGCGGTCCGAGACCGATCCCTTCGCCAAGATGCTCTACACGGACGAAGCGAGCGATCGCGCGGTCATCGAGGCCGTGGCCGCCGTCGCTCAGTCGAGAGGCGTCAGCCGTGCACAAATCGCACTGGCCTGGCTTCGTAGGAGCCGCGTCGTCGTCGCACCTATCCTGGGTGCGAGCAAGGCGTCTCACATCGACGACGCCGTGGCCTCGCTGGTGATCGATCTGACGGACGAGGAAGTCGCGCGCCTGGAACAGCCCTACACGCCTCGTTACGACTTCCAGGGCGTTTCAGACGACGCCGTACTCGCCAGCATCTCTGCCCGTATCGGGATAAAGCCGATCGCCGCGACTTTTTGAGATCAGTTTTCGGAGATCGTCGTCTTATCCGCGAACGCGCGAATCGCACATCTCGTTGGGGTTAAGTAGGTTACCTAACCTCGTCCTCTAGGACACCTTATACTTCCCTTTTCGTACCCTCGGACAACTTATCGGTAAATAGCTGTTTTTTCATTCACAGGAACCAACTCATCTCCCCAGCGTGGGAGGATGTTTCTTGGACAGCTTATGCTTCCCAGAGGGCTTTCCACGCGCATACAATGGCCGAAAACGGCGAGATTGACTCAATCTGGAAGCATAAGTTGTCCGAGAGTCCGATATAGAGCAGAAATTGTGGCTGTCTGACGCCAGAGTACCGCACGCTGAGTTATGAAGTCACGAGTCCGCCCCCACAGAACCCGTCGCACGGAGGCTTCTCCGGGATTTCAATGATTTCTATAAAAATGCGCGGCAGAGGCTGCCGAGCTTTGCCTGCAAGCGCTGTCGAGCCTCGCGCCGAAAGCGATTTGAAAGAAGGGCCAGTTGGCGCGGCGGGACAAGTCACCCGGCTGCAAGCTCGCTCACTAGTTCTTTAAATAGAAGTCCGTCTCTCATTTCGACATTCAGGACGTTCCGGGGGAACTACCGGAATTATGAAGCAGTGGACTCTCACCGACGAAAAGCTATAATCCTCTGCGAGGCTGTCCCTTACGAGGACTTTGATCCGTGAAACCAGACCCCAGGCGTACTTGCCAAGCTTGCGGCGCGATCATTCCCGCAGGCAGCGAGGGCTGTCCGGTTTGCGCACTCCGAGGCGCTCTCGACGAAGCGTGTCACACCACTGAATTAGATGCCGGCCTGCCCCATTCCGTATCGGCCTTACGATTCGAACACTACCAGATCCTCACGCGGGAATTTGGAAAGCCGCTTGAGCTGGGTCGCGGTGCGATGGGAGTGACGTACAAGGCGATCGATATCAATCTGCGATGCGCGGTGGCGTTGAAGGTGATTAACGCCCTGTTTATCGGCGATGAATCGGCGCGCCGGCGCTTTGTACGGGAGGCACGAGCTGCAGCCAGCGTCCGCCATCCAAATGTTGCCTCTGTATTTCATCTTGGAAAGATCGGCGAGGGCTATTTTTATGCGATGGAGTATGTAGAAGGGGAGACGCTGGGCAACCTCATCAAGCGCTGCGGACGACTTGATCCAAAAATCGCTCTGGAAATTATTAGTCAGGTCGCCGCAGGTTTAGCAGCGGTCCATGAACAGAAACTCGTTCACCGGGACATCAAGCCGACTAACATCATGGTGAGCTTGAAGGACGAAAGCCGGCTAATAACGAAGATCATTGACCTTGGACTGGCAAAGCCCGTAGCAGACGCGCCTACCGCAGTTGCCATCTCAAGTCCCGGAGCTTTTGCTGGTACACCAGAGTTTGCTAGTCCGGAGCAGTTTGCCGGGATCGACGTGGACATCCGCTCGGACCTTTACTCGCTGGGCATAGTGCTCTGGGAGATGGTGACTGGCGGGACGCCATTCCGGGGCTCCGCCGGCGAGTTGATGTACCAACATCAGCACACGCCTTTGCCACTCGAACAGCTCAAAAGTGTCCCAAAGCCCGTCGTTACTCTACTTGAGATGCTTCTGGAGAAAGACCCGGCGCGGCGATTCCAGAACCCCACCGAAATGTTAAAGGCGATGCCGGCGATAGCAGGCGCCATCGAGGCCGGCCGTGGAATCACTCGCCGGAACTTGCAGCAGGTTCCCTCTCTCACTTCGCAGGCAAGAACTAGCAGGCAGTTGGGAAGACAGGGACCGAAGAAAATTTCAGTAGCGAGATTGCCGGTTACAGGAAGCGAGCTCTTTGGTCGGGAGGAAGATATCGCGTACCTGGATGATGCATGGGCAAACAAGGACGTCAATGTCGTCACAATTGTCGCCTGGGCCGGTGTCGGGAAGTCGACGCTCATTAACCATTGGCTGCGAAGAATGGCTGCGGAACACTATCGTTCCGCGGAGTTGGTCTTTGGCTGGTCGTTCTACAGACAGGGCACCAGTGGAGAGACTTCGTCTGCCGACGAATTCCTTAATGCGGCTCTCGATTCGTTCGGTGATCCAGATCCACGGCTTGGAACGGGGTGGGAGAAGGGTGAAAGACTCGCAAAACTCGTCGCAGATCGCCGAACTTTACTAATCCTTGATGGTTTGGAGCCGCTCCAGATTCCGCCAGGCTCAGAAGAAGGGCGGTTACGTGACCCTGCTCTGCAGGCGCTATTGCGCGAACTGGCTGCCTTCAACAAGGGGCTTTGCGTGATCACGACGCGGACGCCGGTCGCCGATATTGCGGATCACGAGCGCACCTCGGCCCTTCGTCGTAACCTGGAAGAACTATCCAGCGATGCCGGTGCGAAGCTGCTCCGGGCGCTGGGCGTAAAAGGGGATGAGACGGCGTTGCGGACTGCCAGCGCGGAGTTCAGCGGGCACTGTCTCGCTCTAACACTGCTGGGCAGTTATCTGAATGATGCGTATGACGGAGACATTCGTTGCCGCAGCGAAGTGACAGGTAGACTTACTCACGATGTACGCCAGGGTGTCCATGCCCGCAAGGTAATGGAATCCTACCAAACCTGGCTTGGAGAGGGTCCGGAGCTTTCAGTTCTTCGCATGCTGGGCCTGTTTGATCGGCCAGCGGATGAGAAGGCGCTCGAAGCCCTGCTTAATCCACCGACTATCCAAAATTTGACAGATTCATTAGCTGGTTTGAGCCGGACCGAGTGGCGACCGATTCTAGGCAGGTTAAGAAGAGCAAGACTCCTCGCTCCCGAAGACCAGCGTAATCCCGGCTATCTGGATGCCCATCCTCTCGTTCGTGAATACTTTGGCGAACAGCTCCGGAATGAACGAATCGAGGCTTGGAAGGAGGCCAACACGCGCCTCTATCGCCATTATCGGACTGTCGCGCCGAAGCTTCCTGATAATTTCAGGGAAATGGAGCCGCTTTTCTTGGCAGTAATCTGTGGGTGCAATGCCGGTCTCTTTCGGAAAGCGCTGCACGAAGTTTACATCCCAAGAATCCAGCGCGGCGATGCCTACTTCGCAGCGAATGTCCTCTCCGCTAGAGGAGCATTACTTACGGTATTGGCGCATTTCTTTGAACAGGGGCGCTGGGGTACATTACTAGAGACGAATGTCGAGCAACAAAGCCTCTCTACGGAAGATCGGGTCTATCTTTTGTTGCAGGCCGCACTCTATCTGACGGTCACAAAGGAAACGCAGGCTCCGGAAGTGCGCATTTGTTATGAACGCGCAGAAGAGTTGTGCCTTTCGCTTAACCGCCCCAAGTTTTTATATTTGGCTCTGGTCGGGCGCTGGCGGTATTCTCTTATGTCGGACAAGCTAAGTAGGACACTGCAGCTTGCTGAGGAGGTTCATTTACTGGCGCAGGCGCGAAATGATTCAGCGCTTTTAATAGGTGCATATGATGCCTTAGGGGCGACGCTGCTTCACTTGGGCGACTTCGAGAGAGCCAGGCGATTTGCGACGTGCGGCGTTGAGATCTGGCGATCCCGGGCGTTATTGTCTGGTGTAGAAGAGCTGATGGCGCCGGCCATTGCCTGCCTGTGTATCCAGGCGGAAACCAAGTGGCATTTCGGAGAAATCGCCTCATGTCGCGGGACCCTTTCAGAAGCGAAGTCCCTCGCAAAGAAGCTGAATGACGTGCACGGACTGGTCCAAGCCCTGTCAGTTGGCGGCTTCATTGCGTATTGCGAGCGTGAGGCGTCTGAAGTGCAAAGGCTTGCATCAGAGATGCTCGACCTATCAACGCGTCACAACTTCGCGTTTTTCCGGTCCGGTGCAGCTATTCTTCGGGGTTGGGCGCAGAGTGCTTTGGGCGACACAACGCAAGGCGTCTTGTCGATTGAGCATGGGGTAGAAGCCTCGCGGGGGAACGGCGTTATAATTGACCTCTCTCTTTGGCTAGCAATGAAGGCTGAAGCTTTGCATCTTGCCGGGCTAACTTTTAAGGCTCTCGAAACGCTGACAGAAGCGGAAGAGGTTATCCAAAGATCCGGAGAGCGGTATTGGTCCGCCGAGCTGCACCGGCTCCGCGGCGTGTTTCTTGCAGCGATCGGGAGTGACCAAAACCAAATCGAAGCTTCATTTCGCGCGGCTGTCAAAACCGCCCAAGAACAAAAATCGTTTTCTCTGGTTAGGCGAGCGAAGGGAAGTTACGCAGAATGGCGCGCATGCAAGGAACAGCCTCGGATGCTTTGAGGCTGGACGCGAGTCGAGAACCGCCTGTTATTTCGTCAGCTCCTGAAATAGGCCCCCATAGGGCCGTCAGAAACGACACTGTTTGGAATACTTTCAGCGCGCGCACTTCCGGCTATCGCGGTAAAGTCGCGGCAATCATGCCGAAACACAGTTTTTTGCGATGAATTTTGCACGATTGCCACCTTATCGCCAAATGAACCAATTGCGCATTTCGCTGAGGCTAAATCGCTTACATACCTTCGTACTCTAGGACAGCTTATACTTCCTTTTTTGTACTGTCGGACAACTTTTGCGTAAAGAGGTGATTTCCTCAGCAATCACCTCTTTGGATACTCCTAGGAGGACGGCTATTTCTTGGACAGCTTATGCTTCCTTCGACGGAACGACCTATGGGTAAAGTCCCAAGTAACTTACAGGCTCCGTAACAGCTTTCATAATAACAAATCCACAGATTTCCACGCATTTCTCCAAGGATCCGGCAATACTTTGACGGACGTTGCACGCGACGCGGCTTTCGAAGGAAGTGGAAAACGAGGTTGTTGCTTTCGTGCTCGACTTGAGCGAACAAAAGCACGCCGATCAGGAGCGCAAACGGGCCGAAGAAGCTGTGCAGAAGTCCAGGCGGAGTTAGCCCACGTCACGCAGGTCACAGCACTAGGAGAGTTGACCGCCTCTATCTCCTCTTTGCTTGACCGTAGCCTATTGCTGCTTTGTGGGTTTAGTGCTTTTCAATCACCAACCGTAGTGCAGGACGTGGGGTCAATTCTATTAGACTTTGGTCCAAGCGGGCTACGCCGTATGGCCTAGAATCGGTGATGAACACACCCCCAACTTGTTGAATCGCTCGGCTGTTTTTGAGACAGCACCTAGTTCTTCTAGGCGCGAGCATTCCCAATGTCGCTTCCAGGCAAAATGGGCTCTATCGGAGTTGCGCACCCTTCTAGTTCTAAAGCCTTTTGGGTTGAAAGAGTTTCGCCATTTCGCCCGCTGGTTGACGGATCTGGCGTTGCAGACTGACAAGGGGTCGGTTCTAGCGACTTCGCTCATTCAGCAAGTCCGTGAGGAAAGGATCGTTCTGCCACCGCAAACCTTTCTGCGTTGCAATCTCTCGAAATCGTTCATTTTTTGGAAGATTCTTCTCGCATACCACAGCACCTCTGCCGTGCTGTTTACGCCGATACGCCGACACGCCGATACGGTCGTCATCTTTGGTTGCGGCTCCGCTGCGCTAAGTCTCTGTGCTTGTGCGAAAGGAGTTCCTTATTGACGCCAAGATACGTCCGCACTTCCGGAGGATTTGGACCCACGTGCAGGGACTCTGCCTGCGCAATGACGTCGCCATCGGCTTTCGTCATTCGTTCTTGCTGCAACATATATTGAGTCCAAGATGGAACCATCATTTCGATACGAAACGTGTTGAGCCGGCTCGGATCCTCGAACAATTGCCAACTGTATGCGCCGTTGCGCAAGCGGATCAGCCGGACTTCACGCATTAAATCAACAAATTTGGAACCCGTTGAGCTATCAACTTGAATCTCTACCGTCACCAAGACCGGCCCGTCTTTTGGTTCGGGCCTATATAGCAGGTTGTGGACAATGTTCATCACCGCCACTGGCACAGAATCGGGGTCAGCAGTCATTGTAAAATCAATGGACCAAGGATGGAGCAAGTGAGTCAGGGTGAGCGCCGCAAGTACCAGGACAGCCGCTACTATCAGCGCTGTATTTACTCCGGCCATCGCTGCGATCATACCCCAAAGGATCCCACCGAGCGCCATCGCGCCCTGGGAAACCATGATTACGGTCGCATTCATGCGTCCCCTTGCCCATCCGGGCATCGCGCGCTGAGCAGCCACCCAGAGTTCAGCAGCGGACACGGTCCATACGACCCCGGCAAGCGCGGCGGCCAAGAGAAACGCCGGCGCTTCACGGATCAATGCCATCAGAATATAAACGATAGATGACAACAATGCTGCCAATCCAGTTAAGGTATTTGGCGAAAAATGCGCACGCGCCCATGGAAGAATGAGGACGGCAGCAAGCACTGAGCCGATGCCCATGCTGGCAAATAGCAGGCCGAGATTGGATGGGCTCAGATGCAGTTCTTTCAGACCGACCACCGGGAGCAACGCAGGAATGATTGCAATAAAGAAGGAAAAAATTGCGTTGCGGATCAAAATGATCCGTATGCCGTGAGAATAGCGGACATAGCGAATCGCGCTGATAATTGATTCGAAGAAGCTCTCGAGCGGAAGTCTCGAGACCTTAGGTTTCCACGGTGCAATACTTATAAGCACCCCAAGCAAACAGAGGGCGTTGAGCGCGAAAACGGTGTTGGCTCCGACGAAAACCAAAAGCAGTCCTGCCAGAGCTGGACCGATAATCCCCGAGATGTTCAGCTGTAGTCCGCTCAAGATTGACGCCGAAGGAAGTTCTTCGTTGGACACAATCTCAGGCACCACGGCAGAAAAGACTGGCGCGTTGAACGCGAACCCCGTCCCGATTAGAAATATTGAGCCGAGAATGACGTACGGAGTCAGGAGATTCAGCCAGCCCAGGATCGCAAGTCCGCCAGCACATACGGCTAGCCAAATGTATGCCATGTACAACATCTTCTTGCGATCCGTCATGTCAGCAAGAGCTCCTGCCGGCAGAATAAATAGGAAAAACGGAAGCGTGGTCGCTGTCGACATCAGGGAGAGGAGCATCGTCGAATGACTGAGACTGTTCATTACCCAGATGGCAGCCGTATCATGCGCGGATACGCAAATCCCGGAAACCACGGTAGCAACCCAGAGTTTGCCGAAGGTTGGGTTTCGTAAGGCGATCCAGCTTGAAGTTCTAGTCATAGGATCGAGGCAAAGTGCTGCTCCAAAATACAACAACACCATTATGCCGCTATCGCGTTAGGCAGGTTATAAATTCGAGGAAGAGGGTAGCCGCTAACCGCAAATTTTGTTGCTCGCTCATCGGCCGCTCCCTTCTTGTTTGCAGAGGTTTTTGGGCCTTCACTCACGACAGCGTACGCTTGCCTGCGCTCGACACTTAAGAGCACGACGCCCACGCTCACTCTCAGCCGTTGTGCGGCGGCCCTAGATAGGGGAATTCGGCGAGGAGATCGCGATGGGGGCCAACCTTATCGCCCGTCACCTTCCCATTTGTAAGCAGAGCCAGGAAGGCATCGACGGCGTCGTCGGTGAGAGCCCGGCCATTCTCCGGGAAAGACGCTGGGCGGGTGGGATCATAAGGGAGGATCTCCGGCAGCATTATCCCTGCCACCCGCCTTGCCTCCTGGGGCGTATAGCCACCCGTATGCTCCAGCGCGTGCGCGAAGGCGGCAACGAAACGGACATCGTTCGCCGGCTCCCCTCCGAGGTAGGCATCTCTCTCCGCGCCGGAGAGACCTAGCACAAGGAAAAGTTGGAGGGGCCGCGCGCCGCGCTCCGCCTGGATCCAGCCCCCGCCGTTCGCCGGGACCAGCGTCCGGTGCCACAGGCCAACCTCTTTGGGCCCTAGGGCAGAGTTGGGCACTTCGAGCACGATGCTGCACACATCCTTGTCGGCGAAAAAATCGTCACCGGTGAACTGCAAGTTGTTCACTGCACCCCTTCTGTCGAAGAAAAAGGGATCGCTGCGACGCCCCGCGAAGAATCGGTAGTCGCCAGCATCCGTCACCCGTGCCTCTAGGCCCGTCGAGACCGGTGCCCCCTCGACGATAGCTTGGCCACTGTCGTCCGCGCCGGCGGCCTGCGCGCCCTCAACGCGACGCAGCGTCGCGGTCTGCACCCCGCCCGCGGAGGAGGAGAAACGCATCCGGTACGCGATGTCGGCCACGGCATCGCCGTTCGTGTCAATCTTGATCTCGTAAAGCGCCTCGGGCGCGAAAGCCTCGGGGGCAGTGGGTCCCAGCGGGTTCTCGCGGTCGAGGTAATCATGAGCGGACGGATGCACGTTCATGACCAGGATGGACTTGCCAGCGTCTCCCGGCTTGGGGAAGGCATACAGATCGGTGAGGTCCAGGCGGGGGTCCCCACGGGGGAACCCCCAGTCGGGACCGGAGTAATGGTGCGACATCTGCTCTAGATAATGGGTAATCGAATTGCTGCGGGCGCCATCTGCTGCACCTTGATCGCTCGCAGATCTGCCGGTGTTGTCTTGTTGGACTGTGCTCTCGCAGAACCGGTCACGCCGAACCGGGCGGCAGCGATGGTGATGGCCGTGATGGCAAGAAAGCGGCGACGGTTGCGGCGATTATGGTTGATTTCTTCGAACATCGATCTCTCTCCAATTGGGAAACAGTCTTCCCCACAAACACTATCCCGCCACATCCCAGGGTGTGAGGGATCAGCGATTCTGCCTATAGGGCCCGGTTGTCCCCAGCATGCTGCGCGGCTTCCTCAATCAGCGCCGCCACCTCCTTGGGGTGTGACACGTAGACCGCGTGGCTGGCTCCCTCTATCTCTACCTTGTGGCTGTGCGCGCGCTCGGCCTACATGCGTTCCAGGTTAGGGTTGACGGTTTTGTCGTCCTTGCCACCAGCTACCAGCTCGGCTTCAGTTTCCAGGCGGGATTGGTAATAGGCGTGGTGAACACCTTGACCGCAGTGAGCATCTGCGAGTGCGCCATGAACTCGGCCTGCTCGCGCGGCAAGTCCGCTGCGAAGTCTGTCGGGAAGTTGGCGGGATCGAGGAAGACGAAGCCGTCCGGTGTCCCGATCGGCGGTTTGGAGGCGTTGGGGAACTTCTTACCGTTGGCGGCCACGGTCTCGCCCTCCTCCGGTGCGTGCGCAGCGATGTATACCAGGGCGGCGACGTGGGAGTCGTTGCCAGCCTCGGTGATGACGGCCCCGCCGTAGCTGTGGCCAACCAGGATGCACTGGCCTGGTTGGCGATCAAGGATACGCTTGGTCGCGGCGACATCCTCCTCCAGCGAGGTCAGCGGCTCCTCTACAACGGTGACGCTGTAACCGTCCTTGACTAGAATGTCATGGACAGGTTTCCAGCCCGAGCCGTCGACTAAAGCGCCGTGCACCAACACGATGTTCTTGATCGGTGCGGCCAGCAGAGGAACCGCCGTCCCGGTGAGAGCGAGAAAGGCGGCGGCTGACACGAAGGAATTTTTGAGGTTATTGAGAATCATAATAAGAAGCTATTCCACTGTTTTGGTTTGATCCTGCTCAACGAGTCGAAACGGTGGTCCGAACCTCGACGTTGCCTCGAATAGCATTGGAATAGGGGCAGATTTTGTGTGCAGACTCAACCAGGGCTTCGGCAATCTTCTCGTCGACTCCTGTGACCGCGACCGCGAGCGCGGCGGACAGCACGAAGCTGCCCGAGTCGTTGCGACTGAGACCAAATTCAGCACTGACTTCGACGTCTTCGTCCGCAAATCTCAGCCCGGCATCACGGCTTACGCGGAGGAGCGCGTTTTCGAAGCAGGCGGCATAGCCGCCGGCGAAAAGTGTCTCCGGGTTGGTTGCATCTCCTTTTCCACCGAGTTGACGGGGCAGGGCTAGCTTCATATCAAGCAACCCGTCCTCGCTGCGGATCTGGCCGTGGCGGCCGCCAATTGCGGTAACTTTGGTCGAATACAGAGTGTTCGTGATTCGATCCGAATAGGTCGTTAGATTGGTTTGTTCTTGTGTCTTCATATCACTGTTTTTCAATCAGGGCTTGAGCTGGTTCTATACGCCGCCGCTCTCATCGCGTAGCGTCGCCCGGGATCAATGGATGGGATTCGTCGATTGTTCATTCTTTCCGGTTCTCTCCGTCATGCGCTTCTTTGCTAGCGTGCTTTGCTTCCAGGTTGTCGCGGTTGATTTGCAAGTGATCGGGTTTGTTCACGGAGAGTCCGGAAAATGCAGGTCATCGGGTAACCTTCTAATTTATTTTTAACAGGTTAGACTAACCGTTGGCGTTGGTAACTTGTCAATTGATATTTAATAGGTGACATTGCTTTACATGCCTCCCGCCTCTGAAAACGCCCGAACCAATCGGCCGGAATTTTTCTTTGTGGGCACCCATCCGGCCATCGACTTTGCCAACACTCTTGTCCCGCCCCCAGGGCCGGGAATCGAGTTTCTGCGTGCCTGGCCGGATGTGATCGACTGGCTCGCCCAGATGAAGCTGTCAAAGGACTCACGTTTGGATCTGCCCGAGACACGTAGGTCGGAGGCGCTCAAGACTGTGGTGGAGCTTCGCCAAGCCTGGAGAGACGTACTGGCATCGCTTATCGCTGGAGGCAAGGCCAGCGATGATTTTCTAATGCGGCTTAACGGTCTCTTGGCGATGGACAGCTTTCACGAGACGTTACACCGGGTCGGAAAGAAGCGATTTCAACTTGTCCACTCAACGACCCAGTTGCACGGGCACAAACTTGCGCTCGCCATTCTCGCTCGCCAGATTGCTCTCTTCCTCGCCGAGGCAAACCTTAACTACCTCCGGCGTTGCGCCAACACCAGCTCGTGCGTGCTCTACTTCTACGACACCACAAAAAACCATCGTCGGCAGTGGTGCAGTGTAGCGATGTGCGGTAACCGCCACAAAGTGGCAGAATTCCGGCGCCGGCAGCGTGAAGTCAGGGAAGCGGCCTCTCCTGGCGCATAGTCACAGCCTTTTTTGCTACTTTAAACTATCATCAACGATCGCCGTTTGCTTCACTTGGCGGATCTAGTCGAAGGTTCGGTATGGCAGGTCGACGCCTTCGTAGGGGATGAGCAAGCGACCGTCGGGAAAATCGAGGACGGTCACGCGTTTGCCGATGGCCGATTGTACCATCTTCGTCGCTCCAGGATAAAGCGCACCTTACTGACACCGAGGTGCTGGCGGTGAGGTCCCCCTTTGAGACCAAGGAACTGCTGAACGCGGCGGTGCCGGGGCTGCGATTTTTCAGGCGGCGCGGCAAAAAAGCGCAAGCGCTGAAAATAATTTCGGCCGTGGCTTTACAGCATCGCCATCCGCGTCTGCCTCGACGCCCTGCGCACGCGCCGGCGGCGGCAAACCCTGTTCGGCCCCAGCCTCGATGAGGTCGAGCCGGGGACGGGGCCGTGGGTCGAACCGTGGCCGGGCGCGGTTTCGCCATCCGGCCCTGAGCGCGGGCAGGACATCCGGCTGGCCTTCGTCTCGCTGCTGCACGGGCTGTCACCGCGCGCCCGCGCCGTGCTGCTGCTGCACGACGGCGTAGGTATGACGCCCCGGTAGAGGCCTATGTCGACGCTTGGAACGCGGGCGACGTCGGTGCGCTGATCGGCCTGTTGCAGAGGGATATCGTCCTAACCATGCCGCCGTGGCACCGCACATTCACCGGCCGCGATGAGGTGGCGCGCTTCATGA
>Ga0209647_1001734_pt1 | contig 18140 bp, 22 predicted proteins | sample GraSoi_2013_60cm_FD_185827 | JGI IMG/M metagenome (GOLD analysis project Ga0209647, IMG submission 185827) | Grasslands soil microbial communities from the Angelo Coastal Reserve, California, USA - Sample 9_17_2013_60cm (SPAdes) (version 2) | ecosystem: Environmental > Terrestrial > Soil >...
TGAGGTTCTGGCTCATGGGTTTGCTGGAGAATTTTGTTTTCCCGTTCCCTTCAGATCCTTGCTCTGCCAAGGCTTCTAGAAAGGGAGATTTTTCACCTTATGGATCGTCGCTGAAGTCTTGGTAGGAAGCAAATCGATCGGTGACTAGTTTGGCCCGTGATGTTCTCAAAGGCTGCTGAGGGGGAGAACTCAAGAAACGGGAATTTACGCACGTTAGATACGTGCTTCTCCCTCGTGACTGTAAAGTGAACTTTTGGCTTTAGCCAGCTGATCTCGGCCTTAATGACATGCGTTGGAGGTATAACTGAATTTTGTGGATGAGGAGATAAAGAAAGGCGCATCCTTTCAATGGAAAAAGAAACCAACGGCGGCCTCACCCGAGGAGCCGAAAAGAAAGGATGCACCTAAAATGGAAGTTAATGTGATCTCGCTGGAAGACCGGGTCGTTCCCAGTTGGATCAAAGCCCAAAACACGCGCGACGCTGGCAGTCAGCTCTGATTTAGACGCGGCTACCGATCCACGCAGGGCGGCATTAATCGCCAAGCGATATTCCTGCGCGGCAATTCTGTCGGGACCACCGATGTGCGGCATGAAGAGGAAGTCAAGAACCTCGTCGACCAGACCATCGCTCGTTTCGGTCGCCTCGACATCGCCGTCAATAACGCTGGCACCGTGGGCACTCCCGGTTCGGCTGCCGATGTAACCACCGAGAACTATCAAGCCATCTTCGACACAAATGTGCTTGGTGTGCTTCTGAGCATGAAGTACGAGATTCGGGCTATGCTTCGGCAAGGCAAAGGCAGCATCGTTAACATCTCGTCTGCGTACGGCAAAGTCGGTGGCCCGACCGCGGCGGTGTATGTCGGCAGCAAGCACGCCGTGGAAGGCATCACGAAGTCTGCGGCCATCGAACTCGTCGGCACAGGCGTTCGTGTCAACATCATTGGCCCTGGTCCGGTGGAAACGGGAATGTTCAACCGCTTTGCGCAAACGAAGGAAAACAAAGCAAATTTCCTCGACGCACAAGTTCCTAACAAGCGCATCGGCACTCCCGAAGAAATTGCAAATGCCATCGTGTTCATTGGCTCTGACAAGGGGCAACACAAGGGAAGCTGCGATAAGACCTAATAGAATTCGGTCGTCTGAGCAGAAAACGCCTTCATTGGCTTCCGTCGCTCGGCTGAAATGCCTCTGGTTCTCTTCTGACGTCGGTTTTAGCCGGCTTTCCAATTTCCCAGAAGAGGTAGAACCGGCAATTTCTGGTCGAATTAATCCTTCAAAACCAGCAAGGAGGCAATTCTATCAAGGAACTGCCAGGGCAGGAATCAAAAACGGCAATTATTCTGAATCTAAAGCCCTCTTGTTAGGTATTATCGCAGCTTCCCTTGTCTTACCCCCATTGGATTCGTTCGGGAATTTTCGGAGGATTTGCGACCGGCGCCCTATCGATAAACAGCGGCCTCAATCGCTCAATTGTCTCCTGTAATCCTTTTTTCGCTAAACCCACTTCCAGAATGCCCAAAATAGCGAAGCTTGCCGTCGCGATACCCGCCGAGCAATAGCGCGCCAAAGCTCTTACGACGACTGCCTTTGCCTTCAGTGAATCCGCACACAACGAATTCTTGCTGTGGGCGTGCCTTGATCTTTAGTTAGCCAATCCGGTGATCGTCGGCCGGGTTGGTACTTGCTTGCTTTTCGTTTGGCGATAATTCCTTCTAAGCCGTTCTCATTCGCCAACTGATAAAGATCGATCCCGCGATTGTCGATATAGCCGCCGACTTGAATCCCGGGAACCGGAGTGATGATCTTCTCCAGACGTTCCCGGCGTTGAATAACGCTCTTGCCAGTCAAGTCACGCCCATCGTCCCAAACCAAATCAAACAAAACATACACGACCGGAGCGGTTGGACGCTTCTGCCATTTTTGAAGCAACTGGAAGCGAGGAACTCCTTCCTCATCTAAGGCGACGATCTCACCATCGAGGATCGTTGAGCGAAGCTTCAGTTCTTCGACCGAATCTCGAATAGTCGGGAATTTGGGTTCAAGCGGTAATCGATTACGAGACCAGATCCGAGCTTTACCGGTTGTATCGATGACCGCGATCGCTCGATAACCGTCTAGCTTGGTTTCGAAAATCCAATCGGGCTCATTGAAGGGCTTCTTCCCAACTGAAGCCATCATTGGAGGAACAAAATCTGGCAGCGGCTTTTTAGGCATGGTGTCCAAAAGCGCGGCAACGAACGCGCAGTTCATTGTTCGCGTTGCTGTTTATTCAATTACGTCTTTTTTGGGGTCGCTATTTTTTGGCCGCTGAGCGCAATAACTATGGCACCGAATCCTCATGGAAGCGGCGCAGATTAGTAGAGCAGCAATGAATCTACGCCTCCCAATTGGCCAACCGTGATATATTCCCCCGGCAGATTTATATGCGCCGCTGCCACAATGAGGTGGTCCGCAAGACCGCCAAGGAAGCCGGTTACGAGATGCAGTTTACAGTTTACGGACGGCACATGGATATCAACGTACCAGCTGATCAAATTGGCCGGTACGCAATCGACTCTCTGAGAGGATGTTTGAAAAGTCGTCTACGGGTACAGATCATCCTGCGTGATGGCAATTACCTCCAACACCGACAGGCTCTACGATACAGATCTGACCGATGCAGCCTGGGAGCTGATCGCGCCGATGTTGCCGGTAGCTCGGCCCGGTGGCCGACCACGCACAACCAACATCCGCGCTGTGTTAAACGCAATCTTTTATCTACTAAGAACAGGCTGCCAATGGCGTTTGCTTCCCCGGGAGTTTCCGGCGTGGAGCACGGTCTATCATTACTTCCGGGACTGGAAGAACGCTGGTGTGTGGGCTTGCCTCCAGCGCTCAATGTACGAGAAAGCTCGTAGTCAAGCCGGCCGAGCCGCCTGTCCGTCGGTCGTCATCATGGATAGCCAGTCGGTGAAGACGGCAGAACGTGGAGGTATTCGCGGATTCGACGCGCACAAGCGTGTGAAAGGCCGCAAGCGCCACATTCTGGTGGATACCTTCGGGCTGCTCATCGCATGCAGAGTGGAGCCGGCCGACATCTCTGATCGAAAGGCGGCTGCCCTACTGCTAAGTGGCTTAGAGCCGTTGTTCCCGAACATTCGCACAGTTATCGCTGATGCCGGACACCAAAGTTGCAAGCTCGCGCGCCACCTGTTGCGGCAAGCCGGCTGGAAGCTGCAGATCGTCAAACGCCGTCAGCGCGCGTTCAAGATTACAGGCCTCACCTGGATTGTGGAGCGCAGCTTCGCCTGGCTCGGTCGCAATCGGCGATTAAGCAAGGACTACGAGTACAGAGTGCAGACCTCCGAGACCCTCATCGACATCGCTGCAACACGCCTTATGCTCAACCGCCTCGCTCCAATATGCGGCTTTTCAAACATCCTCTGAGCAGGAGGATGGAACCTTTGCCCAAACACCGAGGTCGGACGCGCTTCGGAAGGATGTCCCGTATTCTGCCTGGGGCATGGCCCAGCTGACAACCAGGCCCTGGTCGGTGAGGGCTTGGATGGAACTCGAACACAGTGTCCGCGCGGGCACTCCGGCATTCGAACACGTTAATGGGATACAACTTTTCGAATACTTCGATAAGCACCCCAATGAACTGGAACTGTTTGCCGAAGCGATGCGCAGTTTTTCCGTGGCTACCGGTGCCGCGGTGGCAGAAACCTATGACTTCTCAGGTATCCGCACCTTGGCGGATATTGGAGGGAGTCAGGGATTCAATTTGTCTCTGGTTTTGCAGAAGTATCCGGACATGCGAGGGATTCTGTTCGATTTGCCGGCGGTGGTTAAAGGTGCTCCGAGTTTTATCAAGAGCTACGGCTTAGAAAGCCGGATTGATGTCAGGGGTGGCAATTTCTTTGAGTCTATCCCCAACGGAGCAGACGCTTACCTGCTCAAGCATATCTTGCATGATTGGAGTGATGAGGATTGCCTGCGCATTCTAAAGAACATTTATGCGGTTGCTGAACCCGGTACAAAATTGCTGATTGTAGACGCAGTGATTGGCGCTCGCAATGAGCATGAGTTTGCCAAAACCCTCGATATTCAAATGCTGGTCCTTACGCACGAAGGAAAAGAGCGTACACATGCCGAGTGGAAAGAACTTTTGCATTCAGCCGGGTTTCAATTAACCGGCGTCGTTCCCACACCATCGTTCGCTCACGTGGTGGAAGCGGTACCAATCAAATAGCACGACATTACAACTAACCTTATGGGAAAGCTTGAAGGAAAGATTGCAATGGTAACTGGCGGCAACAGCGGCATCGGCTTGGCCGCAGCACGACTCTTTGTGGCTGAAGGTGCCCACGTTGTCATAACCGGGCGTAACCAGAAGACCCTACGCGCGGCAGCAGCGGAGCTTGGTAATCGCGTCCTGGCAATTCAGGCGGATGTGACGGATGTCGAGGCGACCGAGCGGGCCGTTGCGGCGGCGGCAGAGAAATTTGGCAAACTCAATATCGTGTTCGCGAACGCTGGTATCGGTCGCCCTACGCCCGTGGGCCAGACATCTCAAGCCGCTTTCGACGAGATCATCCGAACGAACTTGACAGCGGTGTTCTTCACCGTGCAAGCCGCTGCGAGGCATCTCAATGAGGGCGCGTCGATCATTCTCAATGGCTCCGTTCATGCCGTGATGGGCGTGCCGGGATATTCGGCCTATGCCGCCACCAAGGCAGGCGTGCGTGCCATGACCCGAAATCTCGCATCGGAATTCGCACCCCGTGGCATCCGAGTAAATCAGGTTACGCCAGGTGCAACCAGAACGCCCATCTGGTCGCCATTTGCGCCCACCGATGAAGCCATGGCCGCTTTAGAACAAGGGATGACCCGGACCGTTCCGCTCGGTCGCCTCGGCGAAGCCGACGAAGTAGCAAAAGCCGTTCTGTATTTGGCATCGGATGATGCTTCGAACGTCACCGGAGCCGAGATTGTGGTGGATGGTGGCGCGACCGGCGCCCCGCAAGGCGCACCCATTTACAGAACCGAATGATCGAACTTTGGACCGATTGGAAGCAGAACCTCAGCGAGAATCAACACGCTAGAACAACCTTGTTATGACCAAAATCGTCACAGTTAGATGAAACTGCCAGACGGCGGAAGAAAGAGTAAATTGCAATGAACACACACAGGACCATTCTCGAGAATGCTTCGACGCAAGCCACTACCTCTGATCGGATTCTGCAAACCGCTTTAGCAACCTGGAGACAAAGGAATTTGTTGAAGTCGTAGATTATGCTCTTGATCAAGTTGAAGAGACCCTCGCGGTACATCCGGGGACCGTGGTGCGGTTCCCGCAGTGTGATGCCGCACTCACCGAGATCGCGCGTTGGCTGCGGGCGACGCTCGGGCGCGGACCATTGCCCAGCTATCCGCGTTGAGCATCCCCTGCGGGTTTGCCGAGGGGTTACCGATCTGCCTGCAGCTTGCGGTGGCGCCGCTAGAGGAACAGCGGCTGATCGATCTCGGTCGCGCCTTTCAGGCGGTCACTGTCGCGCTGTACTTTAAATCGTAGACTACCGTGCTGCTTTTTGGAGACGAAGTTTTATTTCGTGCCCTTTCATTCGCTATGGCAGTCCGCCTCCAGAGAGGATTCGGCACTCGCGTTAGCGCGTGAGGCGGTGATTCGCCCCTTAACCGACCGCCCCGAACTCGGAGCTGGCTACGATTTAAGTGCAGGGCGACAAAGATGCGCACGAGCTAGGCGAGCTCTATGGGAATGATATCCGGTGTGCTCTCTGCTCACGGAATGGATGATAAGGCAAGTCGCTATCTAGCCGTGACCAAGCCTTCGCGAGGATGGATGAACGAATTAGGCACCCAACAGCCGCCCTTTTTTATAAGTCACATATTAAATGTCGGCTTGCGCGCTTTCCCAAAAACGGAAACGTTGGCGACCAAGCGTCATGAGATAAGAAAACGTTCCAGCCCCTGATACTCGCTTTGCTGTAACCTGGCCTTACTGCTGTACCCTCTCTACTCTACCCGCAGACGGTACTCTTGCGCTGTACGCCATCTTTGGCGCGACGATTAGCGGTCGGCACCCTTTGCCGCAAGGCTCGCCACGGGCAAAGTGATGATAAACGGCACACACCTACATTTTCCTTTGACGCAAAATAGGTAGGGGCGTCTATTGCGGTTGCCGCTCTGAGACCTTTGGCCCAAAGGCGTTCCTCCTGCCCCTGCGACACGGATGTTACTCGCGACGTGAGAAAATCCCGCAGCAGATCGTTCGGCGGTAACCCATCCCAAAAGATCGGAGGAACAGTGATAACGCTATGAACACGTCCTACACCATCGCGTCCCCAGCGGCCAGTCCGAGCAGCTAACAGCATCCTGGTCCGCACGGTCACAGATTAGAGCTCCAGGGAGAAGACAATGAAAATGCCCCCGCGCCACACCAAGAGGCGAAAGACTTCCTGTGACTGCGTCACGTCTCGTTCGAGTTTCAATTCTGGTAGCCCTTCTTTTCCTGGCCGCCACACGACTTTTTGCCGGACCCATCACTCCGGTCGTTAGCATCAAGACAGTGAAAATTACTTAAAAAGTGATACGAAAAAAACATAACAGCCAGCAATTATGGAAGAAAATAAAACACTATGTGAACTTAAGAACACCAAAGGGATAGTAGTGGGTCATGACCGTATCGAACGGTTTCAGGCCGCATTTCGAGGAGAGGTGATCCAACCGGGTGATTCTGGTTATGAAACAGCGCGGAAAATCTGGAATGCCAGCATTGATAAGCAGCCTGGCATCATCGCGCGATGCTCAGGGGTAGCCGATGTAGTCGCTGCTGTGAACTTCGCACGCGAAAATGAACTACTGGTCGCGGTGCACGGTGGTGGGCACAACGTATCCGGGAAGGCGCTCTGCGATGATGGGATTGTGATTAACCTATCTGGCATGAAGGGGATTCATGTCGATGCGAAGAACCGTACTGCCAGAGTGCAAGGTGGAGCAACGCTTGGTGATCTGGATCGGGAGACCCATGTCTTTGGCTTGGCTGTTCCGGCAGGGATTATATCCAAGACAGGCATCGCTGGGCTCGCGCTGGGGGGCGGTGTCGGCTGGCTGGTCAGGAAATACGGTCTGACTTGTGACAACGTTCTATCGTTTGATATTGTGACCTCTGATGGAAAGCCTCGCGTGGCAAGCGCCAACGAGAACGAAGATTTATTCTGGGCCCTTCGGGGAGGAGGTGGCAATTTCGGGGTAGTCACTTCATTCGAATTCCGTGTCCATCCGGTGAGCACCGTTCTTGGGGGCTTGGTCATGTATCCGAGAGACCGTGCGGTGGAAGTTCTCCGATTTTATCGTGATTTTACACAGTCGGCACCAGAGGAGCTAACCGCTTACGTTGCACTACTGCACACGCCTGATGGCATTCCCGCTGTGGCCGTCATTGCCTGCTATTGCGGAGATGTGACCGAAGGCGAGAAGGCGTTTAAACCCCTTAGAACTTTCGGCTCACCAATGGTAGACGTGATTCAACCCATGCCCTTCCCGCAGATGCAAACCTTTTTGGACGCGGGCTTCCCGCACGGTAACCATAACTACTGGAAATCGACATTCCTGCGTGAGTTGAGCGATGACGCGATTGTCGACCTTGTGGAGCATGCGAACCGGGCGACATCTCCACTCAGCGCGGTGGTTATCGAGTACTATGGTGGAGTTGCGAGTCGGGTTGGTGTCTCCGATACTGCTTTTGCGCAACGGCAAGCCCAATATGACGTTCTCGTCCTTGCACAATGGTTGGATCCAAGAGAGTCTCAGCGCCATATCGAATGGGCTCGCGGTTTGGCGGATTCGATGCGTCCTTTCTCGAGCAGTGCGTACTTCTTGAATTACTTGGGTGAGGAGGGAGAAGACACGATCAAAGCCGCGTTCGGTCCCAACTACGACCGGCTCATGGCTGTCAAGAAGAAGTACGACCCTGAGAACTTCTTTTGCTTGAACCAGAACATCAAACCGGAGGTCTGAGAGGGTGTTCGAAAAGCCGACGTTCATCGTGAACAAGCGTTGTGCCGATCTCGATTTCTGGCAGATCGACAAGCGCAAGCGACTCATGGATTCACGCGGCCATTACAGCCGCCCCGAACTCCTAAGTCTGTTGATCGATCGCACGCCTCGGTCCCATATACAGGAGCTTAATCCACAGCCTTCGTCCGTCGCCGTTGAGGAGTGCAGCGAAGCCAAAAGATAAATTTGCGCGGCCTCCGGCCGACAATCAAAAACCCACCAAGAAAAGAAATCAAATGAACACAAATCAAGAAGTCACTCCCAAGCCTAGTTTTCCCGTAGTCCCAACCACCAAAGTCCTGGCTATCGGACAATTCACTACGCCCCCGACTCCCGAACAGATCAAAGAAATTTTCCCTCACGAAGTTCCCGAGACGCTCAAACTTTATCTGTCCGGCAAGATCGATCAATGGTGGGTCAAGCAAACGCAGACCGGCCCCGTCTTCCTGATGAATGTCACTTCAGTCCAAGAAGCTCACGCTATTTCGGAGGAACTGCCGTTAGGCAAGGCAGGTCTCATGAAATTCGAGTTCCATGAACTCGGACCATTGACTCCACTTCACATGCTACTCACCGATGGCTGGAAGGCACCGGGTAAGTAAGCTTCGGCTGTTTCAGGTAGAATCGTGAATCGTGCCATGTAAATCCTGGCGCGATACTTCATGGTCTGCCTCCTGGTAAGTTTCGCAGCCCCGCCACCTAAGAGAGACAGCGATTAGCGTGGAGCCTGCTGCCCAAAGCGCCCAGGGGAGTGGTATCGCTCAAGCCTATGGCCAGGGCGCTATGGCCAGCGTCACGATAGTAGGGATTACTTCCGAAGTCCTGCAGCAAACGTTGCTAGCCGCAGGCGCGGCACAGCAGGCTGTCATCGATAACCTAAGCATACAGTTAGATACTACCCGCGAAGCGGTTCGTGGTTTCTTCAACATCCTGAGCGCCAGTGAGGTGCCGGTTGAGAAGTTGCCGCGGATGCTAGAAGAAATCGCGCAACGACACCGCGCCATGTTGCAGCGTCTTGCGGCACTCGACCCCGATACCCCAGAGATCAAGGCCTACATAGAGGAGGCCCGCGAGATCCTGAGCGCTGCTGAGACACCCGAGGCCTACGATCGTGCCGACATGTTGCTGGCAGAGGCGGAAGCGTCGGACATGGGGTAAGACAAGGGAAGCTGCGATAAGACCTAACAAGAGGGCTTTAGCTTCAGAATAATTGCCGTTTTTGATTCCTGCCCTGGCAGTTCCTTGATAGAATTGCCTCCTTGCTGGTTTTGAGGGATTAATTCGACCAGAAATTGCCGGTTCTACCTCTTCTGGGAAATTGGAAAGCCGGCTAAAACCGACGTCAGAAGAGAACCAGAGGCATTTCAGCCGAGCGACGGAAGCCAATGAAGGCGTTTTCTGCTCAGACGACCGAATTCTATTAGGTCTTATCGCAGCTTCCCTTGTGTTGCCCCTATTAGGGGAGAGCATTTCAAACCGGGGGCTATGCGGCCTTCTTCTCAATTTGGGTCTCCTGTTCAGTTTGCATTCCCGGGTACCAACGAACGAAGGTCTCCCGGAGTTGGTCATTGAGTACCTTCGTCCGCACCTGGAGTAGATTGTGCGCGCCGGACTCAGTCCATCGCATTTGCTGCTTCTTCACCATGCGCTTGCTCACCACTTGATTCACCGCGGACTCCGCGAAGGCCGTTGAGATCTTCTCTCCGTGCCGGTAACGATCCCCATAATTTGGGATGAAGTTTTGGTTCGCTTCGATATAGCCGCGAAATTCTCGCACGGCTTTCAAGAGCTTCTTTCGGCTCTCGCCGTCCTGGGGTAGGAGATCCCGTTGGTCTTCAATATCTTCCATCGTATCTAGCGCCCGTACCACATTGCCGTGCCAGAGAAACCATTTCACGCGCTCGAGTTGTTTACCAATGTCGACCGTGTCCAATTCTTCACCCGCCTCTGTAAGTGACTCCTGCGCTGATGTCATGTTCTGCTCGTTCACCAACCCTTTGGCCATTTGGTCCATTACCCTGAGCCGCATCGCGACGTGAAACCAATCGAGCCAATGCTCTGACTCCGGGCTCAGATACAACGGTAACTCCCGCACGTCGTTCGCGCCGTCTGACAGGAAGATCACCTGCTGATTCGCCTGGAGTCCTTGTGATTTCATCAGTTCGAACAACCTCCGCTTCGGCTTTGTGTCGTAGCTCTGCACGTAAGCAAAGCATTTCGCAGCGCCTTCCTCTGGCATGCTCTTGCCCGCGATGACTTCGAACCAGCCCTCGCCACGGGACTTCTGGTCCTTGGAGTGGATAAAGCCACCATCTAATCCTACGATTAACGGTGGTCTCGGCGGAGGCAGCATATCCCACTCTCGCTGACACCCATCGATGAAGTGCCACTTTTCTTCTCCCAGTTCCGCCTCCATCCGGTCTCCTACATCAGTCAGTCGTACTCCGCATTTTATTGTACTTGGCATTTCGGAAAAAATGCCGAGCTCGGCATTTTGTCCATTTGGTGTAGTCACCCCAATTTGCTCTTGAATGTAGGTGTATTTACACGTATATAAGAATACAGATTGGTCAGACAATCTAAAAATGAAAAGGGAATCCAAAATCGTGATCAACCGAGAACCGCGCTCGAATCCTGGGGTGACGGCGTTTCCTGCTGATCCGCCGGCGATTTCATTGCCTTCGGCATCAGATTGTCAGCGAGGCCACGCCAGTCTCACCCTATCAAAGACTGTGAGGAACCGCTACTACGCCATTTTGATTATATTCGCCTCAGTAGTCGGCTACTTTCTATCGGCTTCTTTAGCGCTAAGTGAGCCGTTACCGAATAGGATCGCGGAAGATCCGACGATCAAAGGAAAAGGAGAAGAGGGCGAATGCATGGACTACGCCATTGCGGTTTCCTCAAAGCTAGCCGCCAGCGGAATTCACGGCCGACTCATCTTCTACCGCTGGCACATCCGCAATACTGAAATTAGCGGTAGTCATGTCTTTGTGATGTACCGTCTACCGGACGGTAGCGAGTGGATCGTGGACAACGAAATTCCAGAGCCTAAAGAGGTCCCGCCCGAAGCGAGTCCGAAGCAGCTCGTGTTTCTGTTAAGCGGCGATCCATCTGCACCGGTCGATGTTGAGCTTCAGAATGGCCTCAATCACCTGAGCTTCTTTTAGCAGCCCGTCGGGCTTGGAATTGTGCGGAATGCTAGTAGCAAACGCACTCCAAGTTCCTCTGCCAAGTGAAGGACGGTTTGACTGGTGGCGGGCTGGGCGACGTGAATCCGGGTAAAAATTAAAAATGAATTCGGTCAAGATCGCGGAAAAGTTAGGGACAGCAGTCTGGAAGGCTCGTAATCCAGATGCTATCGACAGATTGGTCGTGGATGATTTCGTCATTACCAAACCGACCCAAAAGTTACCAGCACGATTTAGCTGCAATCGACACGCAAAGTCACAAATTCGGAGAGTTAGTCTCCACTAACTTTAGTGCTGCATAACCCGCGTTCTGGCTGGTTTATGCGTCAGGCCAAGGCCGTCTCGTTAATCCGCTGCGGTCTAAAAGACGTTCTGACAACTGCCGATTCGAAGTTCTGGGCCGATCCAATCATCCATTTTACTCGACAGCTTGGTGATCATCTTCAATATACTACCAAATAACTCTCTTGGTCTGGATGGCGAGGAGTTACCGCACGCTCGTTGCTGATGAATCACGTTCTCGGCGTGAACAGCACCTTGCCACCGCTCTCCCCGGCTTTCGCGATCGCTTCCGCGACCTGTTCGAACCCGTAGGTCGCGACGACGGGGGTCGAGATCGTGCCGGAACCGACCAGCGGCGCCAAATGATCGAACATCGCCGTGATCTCATCCGGCTTGGCTGACTGGTACCAGTAGCGAAGCCAGAAGCCACGGATCGTCTGCTTCTTGAAAATGAAGCTGCCAGGCTGTACGACCATCGGCTTACGGCTCACTCCGCCATAGGACACCAGTACTCCGCTTTCGGACAGGCAGCTCATCAGATTCATCGGCGATGTGTCGCTGACCCCATCGAGCGCCAGCGTAATCGGCGCGTTTCCTGTTTCCGCCGTGACGCGTTGCGCAAGATCAGGTCCGTCTACCAGAACGACATCGCCGCCGAGCGCCTTGACTTCCTCCACTACTTCGTCGCGACGGACGACATTGACGGTTTTCAGACCCAGCAATTTCGCGACCGCGATCGTGGAGCGCCCGACTCCGGAATTGGCACCATTCTGGATCACCCATGATCCACGCGGCAATTTCACGATGTCTGTTAGCAGGAGATAGGCGGTCGGCGGATTGACGCCCATCATTGCAAACTGGTTCACATCGCCCGGCGGCAGCGGACGGAGCCATGGCGCGTTGGTCTTGACGCGTTCTGCCCACGCCGGGTGCAAAAACGGCACCAGAGTTCGATCGCCTTCTTTGAGATGTTTGACGCCCGAGCCCACCGCGATGACGCGGCCGGCCCCTTCGGTACCGACGATGGCCGGCAACGGCGGTCTGTAGCCATACCCACCGGCGATCATCAAGAGATCGTACTGATTGATCGGCGAGGCTTCGAGCGCGACGACGACTTCATTTGCGTCTGGCGCTCCGACATCAGCGATATTGACACATTGCGCGACATCGGTGGGCTTGCCGAACGCTTGGATCTGGATTGCTTTCATGGCTGCTCTCTCCGCGGACGGCCGGACTGCTTACGCCTGGGTCGAAGAGGTCCGTCTCTGTCCCCTGGATTTTGGTAAACTGGATTCGCCCCAGTCGGCGATAGCGCGAATTACGGAAGCGAGTTTTTTGCCTTTGTCGGTCAACGTGTACGCGAAGCGGGGAGGGTGCCGTTGGTAAAGAGAAGCCTTAATCAGGCCGCTACTCTCCAGCAACTTTAGTCGACTCGAGAGGACATTGGTCGGGATGTTCTCTGGGGAGGCGAGAAACTGCCGAAATTTGGAGCGGCCTGACAGCATATCTCGCACAATCAACAGGCTCCAACGATCGCCAATCAAATCCAAGGTGCGAGCTACCGGACACTGCGATCGCCACGGTTCGAGCTGTTTTTCGTCATTCATCATCCGCCCAAGATATCAATAAACAATTCACTTGCAAACACGAACTCTGTCGAGTATAACTTGTATATTGATAGTGACTTGTATTTGGAAACCATATGAAATTCGGCAATCGTGCCGACCTAAACATGAAACGCCGAAAGAAAATTCCACCCATTGTGCGCCTAATCGAAGCGCTGCTCGATTTCGCGTTGATCACCAGCTTTCTGTCGGCGATAGGGTTGTTAATTTCAATCACCAGCCGCGTCGTCTTTTGAACTCCCCCTTTTTTTTGCAATTTGAGATCGGCCGTGCCCAAGCACAGCTCGCGGAATCTTTGGCGAACCTGCCTGCTTTATCTCCCATAGGAGCGGAGACAGAAAGTTGCCTTGCTATTGCTCCACAACGCAGTTTTGCTAACGCCGCCAACCGACATGGCTTTGAGCGCGCTCGTTGGCGGGGCTGGGCAAACATTCGATCCAAGACCTGCTGATCGTGACGGTTCAAAAAAACGATGGGGCGTCAAAAACGCTCCGGAAGGTGCCTGGAAACCTCCGATCCGAACTCTCTCCCGGCTATCACCAAACTCCGATTTGGAGACAGCTCATGGCAACGACCACCAATGCCGCAGACCGCGCCGCCCTGCTGATCGTCGGCCCCCCTACAACATTTCGTGAGCGAAGGCGGCGAGCTCTACGAGGCTAACGACTAAATGACAACTAAGGAGAAATACACGAGTAAGCTTGAAGGAAAAATTGCCCTCATTACTCGTGGCAACAGCGGCATTGGCCTCGCCACGGCGAAGCAGTTTGTGAACGAAGGCGCATATGTCTTCATAACGGGGCGCCGCGATCAAGAGTTGGCTGCGGCGGTAAAGGAGATCGGCAGAAATGTAACCGGTGTACAAGGAGACGTGTCGAATCTTGGCGATCTTGATCGCCTCTTCGCCCAAATCAAGCAGGAGAAGGGCAGGCTCGATGTTGTGTTCGCGAATGCCGGTGTTGCGACGTATACCCCCTTCGGCAAGATCACTGAGGAGCACTATGACTCGATCTTCGATATCAATGTGAAAGGCCTTCTTTTCACGGTGCAGAAGGCGCTTCCGCTGTTGCCGGATGGTGCGTCTGTCAACCTGAACGCGTCCATCGTAGGCAGTAAAGGGTTCTCGGCGAACAGCGTTTATAGCGCCACCAAAGCCGCGGTGCGTTCGTTCGCGCGGACATGGACAACCGACCTAAAGGATCGCCGCATTAGCGTGAACGCAGTGAGTCCAGGCCTCACCGACACGCCCGCACTGAATGACCTGGTGGCTTCCACCGGAGCGGGCGAGCAACGCTTGAAGATGCTTTCCAACACTGTTCCGCTCGGCAGGCTCGGTACACCCAATGAGATCGCGAAGGCGGTGGTGTTTCTCGCATCCGACGACAGCAGCTACGTCACGGGAACGGAATTGTTTGTGGATGGCGGGCATCGCACAAGTGTAGGCCGTTAATTAGCGAAGGGACACGGCATCAAGAATTGTTCCTCCGCTACCCACCTCCTTGTGCCATTAGCCTGTAACTTACCGGAAAAAATGTTCCGAACGAAAGGGGTTGTTTATGCGGCAGTTGCAACTCGTAGCTCACGGTGAACCTGCAGATGTCATTGAACTCAAGACGGTCTCCGAACCGGCTCTTGGCCAGGAGGATATTCTCATCTCGATGGAAGCGGCCCCGCTCAATCCATCGGACTTCATGCTCGTCCGTGGCATCTACGGCGTCCGACCGGCCTTCCCATTCTCGGTAGGTTCGGAGGGCGTTGGCCGAGTCAGCCAAACGGGCTCGAAGGTTGATGTTGCTCTGCGAGGTAAGCGAGTCCTGATTGTTCCTACCTACGAGCAGGGCACGTGGGCAGACCAGGTTGTCGTCCCGGTGCGTAACATCGTGCCGATGAGCGACGAAGCAGATCCCCTGCAACTCTCGATGATAGGGATTAACCCTGCTACCGCCTATCTCCTGCTCAACCGATACGTTTCTCTGATGCCCGGCGACTGGATCGGTCAAACCGCCGCCAACTCAGCCATGGGGCAGTACATCATTGCGCTCGCGAAGCTCGCAGGAGTCAAGACGCTGAATGTCGTCCGCCGGGAAGAAGCTGCCGAACAGGTGCGGCAGTGGGGAGGTGACCGCGTAGTCCTCCAAGGCGACAATCTGCGCAAGGACGTCGAGGAGGCTCTCGACGGGAAGAAACTTAGCCTCGTCCTCGATACGGTGGGCGGAACTCCAGTGGGAGAGTTGGCCAACTCGCTCAAAAGTGGAGGATCTGTTGTCGTCTACGCTCTTCTAAGCGGACAGTTCCCGGCCTTAGCGCCCAGAGACCTCATCTACCGTGGTCTTACCCTCCACGGATTTTGGTTGGGCAACTGGATACGCAATGCGCCCCGTACAGAGATCCAGGAGATTTACCAGAAGCTGGGCGACCTCGTAGCTGATGGATCGCTCTCCGCCGCAGTGGAGCGTGTGTACCCGCTCGAGCAGTTCAAGGAAGCGTTCGAGCAGTCTTTAAAATCGAATCGCAGCGGCAAGATCCTGTTCAAGTTTGGCGCTCAATGATCGATGCTCGCGTGTGGAGAGAATGCCAACTTACAGTTGAGCGGGAGGTTCATGGTGGTGCGGATTCTAGTAATAGGTGCCGGTGAGGTAGCCCTCGGGTTGGAGGGGCACCCATGAGCCTCGTGAATGAAGTCGGCGGCGGCGGCCTCGACGGTTTGTCGCAACTGCGCGCGCTAATGGCTTCGGGACGCAAGCCGGGCATTTTGGTCGCGCTCGATTTCGAGTTCGTCGAAGTCGAAGCTGGCAAGGCTGTTTTTGCGGGCACGCCCGGGGAGCACGCCTACAATCCGATCGGTACGGTGCATGGCGGCTATGCCGCGGGTCACTTAAGACTTTCGAATCTTTGTTGGATCTACGACAACAACCACATCACCATCGAGGGTAATACCAGTCTGGCTTTCTCCGAAGATGTGGCGGGACGTTTTCTCGCTTATGGGGGTGACGACACGAAAGTGCGCGAATTGTCCGGCTGGCGAAGCTGCGGCGATGCTCGCGCGCTCAGCAATTTGAGCTGGAACACGATTTTCAAGGTGCCTCGGAGATGGCGAAGGTGGCAGTGTAAAGAAGAGCTCTGTTTCGCGATCGAAATCAGACAATAAAGCGCACGCTTTTCACCTTGGAACCACGACCAGATGCCCTCCGCGGTGTCTTCCAGCCGCCCAATCGGCGCAAATTCACGCTAAACGCCTTAAATTGTCCATTTGGGTTCTCTCGAACCGGACAATTCTGACACTTTCGTGTCGTCACCCCCATTGGCTTGTAAGCGAAGGCTTCGAGCTGCTATTTGAACCTGGCTGGCGGCAATTGGAGATCCCCAAACTATGAACGACGAAGACCAATTTAGGTGGCTCGCACACGAGGCTACGGCTGACTTGAATCTGAGCGAAGCCAAAGAGCAAGAGTTTGCCGACATCCTCAAAGAACTGGCGCGGCAGCTGAAGCTTAGCCCTGGCGAGCTCATGGGTGAAGTGCAGAAACGGATTCCGGAACCCGAGGACGATAAAGAGGGCGGGAGTGGAAAGAGTGACCCATGGACGACACGATTTATCTTGGCGATGCCGTCTATGCGCATTGGGACGGGAACGGCATCGAGCTCAAGCTCAACGACCACCGAAACGAGTGCGCGGTTTATCTTGAGCCGGAAGTACTCCAGGCCTTGACGGAGTTTTACAAACGCTGTTCACAACCTGAGAATAACTGATGCCCAGCGCAGCAAATCCCGAGTACTGCGGAAGCGGGCCAAGCGGTACGACGGCTCCCTACACGCCTGCACCATCGCCTTGGCCTGCGACCGATTTTTTCGTTCCCGTGGGATACCGACTGCCCAGAGGGCTGACTTCGACAGACCGAACAAAACAGAGGAACCAAAAACCGAAGAAGCGGCACAATGAGCAATGATCGAACGAGCAGGTTTTTATGCGAGGATGCTCGCGATGCGCAGCTATGAGTTAGCCTGCATTTCGTAGCCAGCAAATTCGATTGGCGTGAGGCGACAGCCGTTTACGCTCCGCCTGCCGCTGGTCTCGAACTCAACCTCAAAGACGCCCGTTCCGCCGCAACTTAGAGCGTGGCCGCCGTTCGGATCGACGTCTAACCAGGATCCCCATTCCTCAATGATCCTGCCACGACCGAAGCGAGGGTGAAAAACCAGGTCATCCGGCTTAAAAGGAGTCCTCAAGGGGAGAGAAAACCTTGCATGCCGAGCACTCGCTGGCAACTCTCGCTCACCACTGCGAATGGACGCCACCAAAGCGTGGGGTGTCATCGTCTGGCAGCGGCCGATTCCAGGTTCCGAAATCGCTGAAGTGTCCAACGAATGTCCAAGTTGCTGTTGTTGCTGTTGCTCTTGCGGCTGCTGCTGAGTCGGCGTCGCAGACTGCGCCGGCCAGAACCTTTGAAGTCAATTCGGAACCGAGAAAGTTGTGGCGCATGACCGAACTATTCGTATTGGCGAGCTTCTCTCGAAGGCTAAAGGGTCAGTGGGGCATGGCGAGTGGCTGCCGTCGATTGTCGGCGGTCGAATCAAAACCAGCCAGTGATGGTCGAATTAAAACCAGCCACTTTTTTTCTTTAAATCGATTGACGATGTTTTGGAAGAGCTTTTTGTTCGGGAAATCCGTCCAATACCTGCTCATGTCTTCTAGATGTCCCAGATAATGCAGTTCTATCCGCTTGAGGTGCTCGAGGATCTTGCTCGTAGTGGGGCTTCGGCTCAGGGTTCTGCGAGTCTTTCTTCCAAGATTTCGGCCGGCAACTTGTTCCGAGGACATCGTGCTCGTCCTCGTGCTCGAAACTTTCGGCCGACGTCGCTTCGTTTGCTGACTCGTATAAACCGACTGCCGTTAGATTGGCCTCACGACCGGCGTAACTCGATCACAGGTATTGCGCTGGGCTTCGTTATTTATTGGAACCACAGGATTCTGCTCGATCT
>Ga0209647_1001735_pt1 | contig 18140 bp, 18 predicted proteins | sample GraSoi_2013_60cm_FD_185827 | JGI IMG/M metagenome (GOLD analysis project Ga0209647, IMG submission 185827) | Grasslands soil microbial communities from the Angelo Coastal Reserve, California, USA - Sample 9_17_2013_60cm (SPAdes) (version 2) | ecosystem: Environmental > Terrestrial > Soil >...
CAGGCCAATGCATCCGCTGCGTTTGGCGGATTAGCCGGTGAGAAGTTCGTCAATGTGCTTCGCGCCTATGATTTTCCTGTCAGCCAAGAGCGGCTTGAAAGAAGGCTGGATCGCGATCGCAATTATCGTTGTGGCTGATTCGCTCGATTTCGAACTTTTTGTCGGCTGCTGATGAAAAAATTAATTCCTTCGCTGATGCGACGGGGGATTCGGTCCCTTGTGAACAGGTCGATTGCTCTCTGGCCCCGTGGGGGCGTTGTTAACGATAGATTGGTTCTGCACAAGCTCTCTGGCCAGCTACAATTGGAGTGGCATGCCAGAGCGGTTCACCCGTGGGATCGCGACCTCCCTACATGCCGGCAAGTTGAGGCGTATTTTGAGCAAGCGGTTGCAGATACCGACTTTGCGATCCGCAGAATTTTCCAGAGGTTGCCGGAAATCGACGTGATTGAAATTCGAGTCCTCGACACTCAGGATCCTACAAAAATCATGCTTGCAGGCGTCGTCACACGCGAAGACGCGCTTGCCCCTGATCAGTCCTACTCACCAAAAATGAGACTGAAAATGATGGGCATCCAATATGCCAAAATCATGGGCCCGTGTTTGGAATTTGTGCCAGCGTCGCCAACATCCATTTTCTTGCCGCCAGTAGCAACAACGGAATTCTCGGAGGGATGCGCTGGCCGCAGATCGTTGCAAGAGATTAGGGCCCCTTAATAAGCCAACTTCAACGCAGCTTCTGGCGGAATCTTCGAATGCCCTACCCCTAAGCAGCTCGGTGACCCATGCATTCCTTTACCTGATCCAGCGATTTTTCGCGCCTTCTTCGATTGAATTACCGGACACGAGGTCATCTAGAAGTTAGGGGAGTCCTTCCATTTGGTGAATTTCTGTCGTTTGTTCACCACTTCGCCGCTGGTGATAAAGATGCCTTTGCCTCGATAGTGAAGGGTTTGGATGTTTAACGCTGTGGCCACATGGGCCTTTAACACTTCGAGAATAAAGAAGTTGTACGCATTGATCAAACGCCCGTCGGCGACCCGGCACTCAAGGTTGACGAAACATTCTCGGATCAGAGGCGCTGCCACTTCTGCGCCTTGAACCGGCGTCAGATGAAACCGCTCAAACTTGTCGACCTCAGCGCCGGAGCAATTACCGATTCCAACCACTTCGTCCACTAGTTCAACGGACGGCACATTGATCACACATTGTCGGCTCTTGCGTATCATTTCGAAACTGAAGTTGGTATTCGCAATGACACATCCAACCAAGGAAGGGGAGAATTCCATGACGGTATGCCATCCCAGAGTCATGATGTTCGCCTTTCCTTTCCAAGCGGAGGTGATAAGAACGATCGGCCCCGGTTCGAGAAAGCGCCTGATATCGGAGACGGGAAAATTCCTTCTTCGTGTACTTCTTCATACGGTCATTCCGTAAAATCGTCTCCTTCAAACTCTAAATCAGATTCTTTTTGAGGTTCGCGGATAGTCAGCGCTCGGAAAGTGAAATAGATCGCCACGATCAAAGCGATCGCCGCAGCCGCAAGGCAAAACCAGGCAAGGAGTCTCGACAGAGCGCCGGTCTGGTCGGCTGCGGTGAGAGGTTAGAGCAGATGCTTTCTTGGTAGCGATGGGACACCAGGCGGGACCCTCTCGACATTCAATCCCGCCGGGATAAACGCCGATCATCCCCCATCAGCGTCGCAGAATATTGGATACAAGCGAGGACATCTTCGCGAGCGAGCGAAGGGTATTCCTGTAGGACTTCATCGATCGAATCTCCCGCACCCAGAAATTCGAGAATGGTCTGTGCCGTAATCCGCGTACCACGAATTATCGGTCGACCATTGCAGATTTTGGGATCGATCACGATTCGATCGTTCATCCGGCTCAAAAATAAGGCGTTAAAGCCCGCGAGGCAAGCGGTTGGGCGTTCGTCCCGCGTCGCTGCAGATGCGCCTTCAGTCGGGCAAGGTAATTTATCCTATTTATCTTATTATTTATCTTGAAGTATATCTTATAATCCTTTAGCGTCGGGCGACGTGAAAATGAGCGGCGGTCGACGCCAATCGGTAGTCGATGGCCGCAGTCGAATGGAGGATAACTCAAATGGAATTAAAGGAAGCATTTCACAAATGGGCGAACGGTGGGAACACCTTGGTCGCCTACGGCCCAAGAGATGAGGGCGGGTACTCACTCTTCGAGTACGACGGCGGGCGGCCCAAAGGGCTCTTTCGAAGCGAAAGTCTGGAAGAGATCCAGGCTGCTTTCAGGGACTATTATGCCGTCAAGGCGCAGGTCGAAAAAGGGATGCCGTGGAAAGTGGCCGGCAACCATCTTGTCGTGTGTCGCCAAGCTCCGGACGGGAAATTCGAGGTGAGGGAATACAATTCATTCAAGAACCGGATCGAGATGATCCTAGAGCGGTGCGACACCTTGAAAGAAGCTCGTGAAGCCCTCGAGAAATACGCCGGAATCGCGAGAACGATGACAGACTTTAACAGTCTCACGGAGCGGCAGAGACATTTTCAGCGAGTGTTGCGGGAGGCTCGGCAGGTGGCTCCTGGATTGCATCTGATGCGAATGGCTGGCCAGCAGCCGCAGCGTAGAATGACTGGAATGGAGAAGTGATGGTGTTTCATGCGCTGTTATCGATCCGCCTTGAGCCAACTACAGTTCACCAGAGCGGCCTTATCCTTGCGGCGATTTGAGCAGATTATCCGCAGCCTCAAACACGTTCTACTTCTGTACCTACCTTAAGGCTTCACGACATGAGCAAATATATGGACAGCACCAATAAAGAAGCTAAACCCCGAACCCGCGTTTCTGCGCAATTGAGTCAATTGCTAGGCAAGTACTATTTGGAGGGGTATACCGAAATGTGGATTACACGTCTTGGGAGAGTCATTGATCCATTCCGGAAGCATTCTGCGATCACGAGACAGACAAAGGAAGAGGTTCTTTTCGCAAGAGGCTTTGTAAGGGCGGACATTCTTGCCTATTCAACTCAGCAATTTTTTGTCCACTTGAGCGGACCTGCAGAAGCGGTTGCGAAACTACAAAGACAGTTTCCAAAGCATCAGCTCGATCCTGTTGCTGGCAGCTATCGTGTCGCGAAAGCCAGGTTTCAATCTAAAGAGCGGGGGGAGTTTGGGGCTTCACGATCCGCAGTGAGACCACCATCTGAGCAGGTAGGCCGAGTGCTGGACCGCTAAAAAAGGAAGTAACCGTCATGCAGGGAATGAAGACGATGATTCAATTAGAGAAAGACCTGCCTCGATATGAGGCGGATGCCGTGGCCTCCCAAAGGCAAGCTGAACCTGATCGGGCGCCAGCCGGTGTGCTGCGGGAGGAGCCGGAAAATAACGGAGCTCAAGAAGCGTTCCCTTTGGAAGAGGCTCGCCGGCTCGCCCAAGCAATCTTGCGTCTGGACGGACTGACCGGCGCCGAGATCGAGGCTGCGGAGCGCGTACTCTCAGTGGACCGCGCCGACATCCGGCGGCTGCGGGAGATCGCGGGCAATCACGCGATGTTAACTCCCGAGTTTTTCAGTTTGAACGGGTCTGGGCGCAATGGGCAGGAAAACAGAACGAGTGGGATAGGGCGGTAGGTAGGGTATGGACGAATTATCTAAAACCTATACGCTGACTCATTCGCCTGACGGGTGGCGCGTCCATTTTTCTACCGGGATCGCTCCCGCTTTCGGTCTTGAGCCGTACTATGGCCTGCTCGAGGTGATTGACCGCGTTGAAAAGCTCCATCCGGAATACCGGCCCCGGCTCAACGAGAGCCAACTCGCGGATTACACGTTTCAGCTAAAACACCGTGTTGATGAAAATCCGGGCTTCGTACCGGAAGCGGTCAACGCCTTGATGCGGCGTGTTTCTCCGGAGCTCCGAGCGTCCGAGAAACTGGTGCTCGAGGAAGTCGCTAAGCGTACGTTCGAAAACGATCATGGGCTCATGGCGCTGATTGAAGAGCTAAGAAACGGGAAGGCCGTTAATGAAAGACAGACCGGCGCCGGGATCAGCGGGAGGGAACACCGGTTATCGGTCGACCATCAAGCTCGGGAAATTGAAAAGCTCATCCGCCAAACGGCCGACTTGCGAGAAGGCCTCATCGGGCTCGCAAAAAATCTACGGAAATCGGATGCCGGCTTCGATCGAGGCGATATTACCGAGAACTTAGCGATCTTGCATCACCACCTTTCGGACCTGCGAGCGCACGTTGATATTGCTAGACGCGAGGTCGTGTTGGCAAAAATGATGGGGACTGTTGGAAAGGGAATGGCTCCTGAACTAACCACAGGTATTTCGCAGGTGAGGACCATGGAACCGCGAGGAATGGGTCGCTGATGAGGCCGCCTCCTGACGAGTGCGGGCCGCAGGCAACTGGATTTCGCCCGAACTATAGGGTAAAATGGAGTCGGTCATGAAACGCAAAAGTCCAAAACTGGTGGTGCTCGATCCGGAGGACTTCTCCGAGATCGCCCTGGAGAAGTGTGCCCAGCGCCGCCAGGATCAGTTGGATATCGCGTCCGGCCGGCGGACTCCCGAGGAGGTTCAGCGCGAAAACAGTTGGCTGATCCGGGATCCAAGACAATTCGTGACTACAAATCTCAGGGAAGCGAGTGAGCGGCTTTGAGCTGAGTTGAAGCGAGTGAAGCTAACCGAAATCTACGATAGCGTTGTGGCGGAAGGATCTACTGCATTCGCGGAGGTAATTGCGGTCTTAGAGGAGGCCGGGATCCGATACGCGGTGATTGGTGGCCTCGCGATCAACGCTTATGTTGAGCCGGTCTTCACGGCGGATGCTGACATTGTGATCGCACTCAGCGAGGTCGACCGTTTTGCCGCGGCTCTGTCAGAGTTCGGATACAGGGTTGAGCGCTATCCGTTCTCCTTGAATTTTCGTAAGGCTGGCAGCGACTTGAGTCTCCAGGTTTCGACTGACCCTGTTTATCAAGGTCTTTTGGATCGGGCAGTACGGGAAAAAGTCTTGGACGTCGAATCGAACGTCGCGTCCTTACGCGATTTGGTTGAAGGAAAGATACGAGCCTGGTCCGATCCGGAACGACGCCTGAGCAAACGTGCGAAAGATCAGACCGACCTCTTCAGGATTGCTGAGAGCTATCCTGAGATGACCACGCTCCTTCCCGAAAGGCTGAAAGCGGAGATTATTGAGGACCGGGCTTCCCGCCTCCTTCGCGAAGGGGCGGAGGGTTCGCGCTCTGCACAACCACGGGCGGAACGTGAACCGCCGGGGATAGATCGCTAGGCGCTCTGCGTCTTGGATCAAGGAACAGCTAAGGAACGCCGGCAAACGCATCGGAGCCGCGATCTAAAACAGCATTTATCTTAGATTTCAGATACCGGCATCGCGGTAAGGAAATGTAAAGAGGAACGGGCGCGTGGCGAGTGGAGAGACCCCCGAATGGACAATCGACTACGACGCCATCATCGGTGCTCATCTTGCCTGCCAACCATCGCGCATTTGGCCCGGGCTCCGGTTCGCGATCCCGATGAGCGAGGACGAATGGTGGGGTTTCCCGCGCTTTCCGGCCTGGAAATACGAGTGGGATGTTAGGCTGGGCGCTGATACGCAGATCCGTCCGTTCGGACCGCATTACCGGATTCGCGTTGAACCGAGGAGTGTCGAGACGCCGTGCGAAATCCGTTCTGTTAAATGGAAAGACGTCGCTGCGCTCAAGGCGGCTTTTGCCGAGGCGTTCAACGGTTACACCGACTACCTCTACTGCGGAGAGAAACAGCTTCTGAAGCTGGGGAGCGCAGTGTTGCGGGACTTTTTCGCGCTCGGCAAAGACAGCCTTTGCCGGCGGGCGTCCTGCCTCGCGGTTGATCCGGAAAATCCTGCTCGCGTGATCGGGGCAGCCTTGTTAGCTCCTGCTAACAGATCAGTCCGCAGGCCTCCGGAGATCGCGACGCAACTTCAGCCGGTGTTCGTCGTTCCGGGCTGGCGGCGTCGCGGGGTCGCGACCGCTCTTGTTGCTGAAGTTTCGATGCGCCTCTGGAATGCCGGGCAGGAAGTACTCATCAGCGGCTGTTCGGATTACAATGTGGCAAGCAAACGCTGGCACCTCGCTTTCGGCGTGACCGAGATACTGCGCTACTATTCCCGCAGCCCGTTATTCTATTGGGCGCGCCACGAGATTTGGCGAAGGGAGCACCTCGAGAAGGCGCGGGGAATTCCGTTTGAGCCTCAGGAACGCGCAAAGCTGGAGCGGTGGTTGATATCTCTGGCCGACGAGCTGGATGAGCTCGAAGCGGAAGAGTTTTATCCTGACGGGCCGCGACCCAAAAGAAAGCAATTCCGGGACGAGGCCGGCTGGTGCCTGGGGCGGAAAAGGAAAGCGTGACGAAGTTAACTGCCGGTCTTCTTTGAGCATCGGAGCGGACTTGCGTCAGGGCGCCCGGATATGAGAAGATGGAGCTAACTAGCAAAGCCGATGGATCCCGGTAAAATCCACAATGAAGCGATACTTTTGCGCAACGCTTCCACGGATGCGCAGGAGTTACTCGAGCTTCAGTGCACCGTATCAGTTATATTTGAAGCACGGTTGAAGCGCCGCGGGTCCAGTGGTCCGGCAGCTGCCGGACGCGACGAGGGAGCATAGCTTGAGCCCTACGTGACCGAGGAGCAACGCGGCCAATGGGCTCGTGCCGCCTCAACCCTTCGGGCCGGGCTCTTTTCGGCTCGTGCTGCGTCGCTCAGTCGTTACGTATCGCAATATCTGAAGCACGGCCGGGGCTATTTTCGACTTAACTGATACTGTGCACTTAGACCGAGATCCGATCGCGGGCGAAAGGGCTTTGGAAAAGGCTACGCCGGAAGCCCAGGGGTTGGTCGCTTGGTGGCTCGATAAAGAGAACGTCTTGCCGGACGAATTTTCTATCTTCAATCCCAGGCTGGTGGCGAGGGTCCACCGGCTGCGGGGCAGTGTACCAAGTCCGTGACTGGCATAGCGGCGCTGCTGTGTCTTTTGGCTGGATGCGCGAAGCGAAGAGTGAGAATACCCGCTGCGGTCTTTGACCGATGAGCGACAAAGCAGCCGGCCAAAAGACACAGCCGCCCAGAGGGTTGCGATCAAAATGCTGCGTTGCCCGTCAGTCTATCAATTCAGACACACTCATTCGTCGGAGCCTTGCCAGCGGCCGGTCTTGATCGCAACGCCGGTATGCCAGCCACGGACTTGGCGCACTAGGAACGGGATAAGCGGTGAGGTAAGGTACACGTGGGAAGCCGGCCAGATCGATCCGAAGTATTCGCTGAAAGAATCGCCTTCAGCTTCATACGTTTCAGCGGATCGAATGAAATGTGCGTGATAGCCGACGCTACCGTTTTATTCTAAATCAGACCTACCTTGGGTTATCAAAGCTGCCTGGGCTATTCTCAGTTCCACGCCACTCCGGCTTACGTTCCTTGCTAGCTTCTGACAAAGCGCGTTTCACACCGGTGAAATCGAAGTCTTTGCAGTAAACCGGAGTCGCAGGCTGCTGTCGCCAGGACTCGTCGAGACTGCCCGCATCAACACCATCGAACCCAAGTTCGTCGATGAGCCGCATTACGATGGCTTTAGCTCCATCGTCATCGCCGGCTACCGGCAAAGCGATCCGACCCGGCGTGCCTCTGGGCTTGCCCAACTTTAAAAGGTGTTCCGCGTAAATATTGTTAAACGCCTTGATCACCGGCATGTTCAAACGCTGTGCAACCCACTGACTCTCGGTTAGCCCCCCTTCAATTCCGTCAATCCGACCGTCGCGCTGACGCGGATAGTAATTGCCCGTGTCGATGACAACCACGCTCTTCTGCGTCTCCGCGAACAAGTCGCGAGGCAGATCAGGAACATTCTTTTCGGGAATTGTAACGACAACGACCTCTCCGAACTTAGCGGCGTCCTTAACTGATACTGGCTTTGCGCCGGTTTCTGCCGCCAAATCGGCGAGCGATTCCGGCCCTCGAGAATTGGCTACTGCGACGCCATGTCCCAGGGCTGTCAAACGGCGGGTCAGGGTTCCACCGATCTGTCCTGCACCGATAATACCGATTTTCATAACTGTCCTCTCAAAGAAGCTCGGGCCTTGGTGCCCAAGGCAGCCATTCATTCTAGCGGGATTGCGCTGAGGGACAAGGGGGCTGCGGACGCTCGACGCAGCCGTCGCCTTGCACCCAAACCGCTGGGCTTCCGCCACGTGAAGCCTGGCGCTAGCAGCTGGATGAATCTCGATCGAGTGTCTGCGTGGCTTAAGAAAGAGCCGCAACCGCCCTCTGGCCAAAAGACGGATCAGCTCTCAATCCCGAGGCGCCAGTTCAGCTAATAATTTGTCGAAGCGCGGATCCTTGCGCAGTGGATCCCAACTGGGGTTGGTCTTGAGGTCTCCGTACGTCAGGAGGCTGCTCGGTATTTTAACCAGCAGACCCAGTTGTTCGAAAGCCAAGTTCGACTGGTTCGTGCAGGCGTAGACTACTGCGACATCCGTCGCTGTGGTTGGGCCGTCTACGGCGTCCTCGGACAGTGGCATTCTTCGCTCACCGCGATTTTTCGGGGCGATGAAGCGCCTGTTCAAGGGCTTCGCGAATAAAGCGCGTATAGGGGATGCCACGTGCCGCCGAACGCCGCTTCACGGCTTCCAATAGCGCTTTCGGAATACGCAGATTGATTTGAGCAGTCTTCTTCTGAAACTCGAACCGGGTCGGTTTAAACTGCGAGAAATCCAAATCGGAAAGATCTTGATTGAGGAAAGCCTCGGCTTGCTCGTCGCTGGTGAATTTAGGGATTTTGCGCTTCATAACTTTGGATCTCTTTCGCATGCATGTAACGGGCGCTGCCGGCCTTTTAGTCGAATCGTGAAAGCGACGAAGAGCGGCCGGCCGGTTCCCGTTCGGCCAATTGCAATGAATCTATCTTCGGTAGCGGAATGCTTTGTATCAGGTGCAACACGGAACCTGCCTTGAAAAACTGCTTCGATTTCTGCGATCGGAACTCCATGTTTTTGACATTTTGAGCGATTTGCATCATCCCAGTCGAAACCGGCGAACGCCTCCATGTATTAAGCAAATCTATACGTTTGTATATACATACATTGTCAAGAAGCCGGACGTTGGCTTGCCAGTCTATCGCCCGCGGATTCGTTGCCAAGCAGCGGCAGTTGGCGGTTAAAGTATGGTCCGATGAAACCAGTCCCTAAGATTGTTTCTGGAGGACAAACGGGCGCGGACCGTGCGGCGCTGGATTGGGCGCTGTCGCACGGCGTGCCGTGTGGAGGATGGTGTCCGAGAGGGCGGAAGGCCGAGGATGGGCCGATTGATGCGAAGTATCCGCTTAAAGAAACGCCTTCCGCTTCCTATCTGCAAAGGACCGAATGGAACATCCGTGACAGTGACGTAACCATTTTATTTTCAATCGAGCCGACGTTAACCGGCGGATCACTACGGACGATGGAGTTTGCCCGGAAGCACGGCAAACCGCACCTGCATCTCTGCGCCGGAAATGATACGTCTGCGGACAACCTGAGGGCTTTTCTTTGAGTACCACGATGTGAAGGTGCTGAATGTGGCCGGGCCACGGGCGAGCACAGAGCCAAAGGTTGGTCAGTTTTTGATGGCGTTGTTGGACGAGGTTCTTGGTATCCTGGACTAACGGCGCTCTGTGCTGAGGCGCAGAAAATAAACGTCAGAGAAGCCACAATCCGGAACCGTCGCCAGGAGTAGCGATGTGTCGACCTTATCAGAGCTAACTAGTTTAAGATCGCCGGCGAAAGAGCTTGTCTTATTTAGGCTCTCAATCCCGCGGTGCTAGTTCGGCTAACAACTTGTCAAAGCGCGGATCGTTGCGGAGCGGGTCCCAACAAGCATCGAGCTTGAGATCTCCGTAACTTACGCCACCCGGTATTTTGGCTGAAACAGCTAGCTCTTGGAAGGCCAAGTCTTGCTCATTCATCATACCATAGACTGCGGCCAGGTTGTACAGAAGGGAGGGGCCATCCACGGCATCTTCAGAAACCGGCAGCATTGCCACTGCGCGTTTTGCCTCCTCGATCGCGTCCAATTTTCGACCCAAAGCGGCATCAATGACGGCCAACGCGCTTAGTAAGCTCGCATCTTCCGGGTGTGCTTCGACCTTACGGTTTAGCTGCTCGCGTGCCGCCGCGAACCCCGCTTCCATCGTGGGGCGATCTCCTTTAAGATATGCCAGATAGATCTCCAAGCAGCCGAGGGGAACCGTAGTGTCCGCATTGAAATAGTAGAGTTCTGCATTCGTGCTTCTGCTGAGAACTTCCTTTGCGGTTGTCCAGTCACGCGTGCCTAGGGCGTCCATAAACTGGTGTGAAACCCCGTTCAGATCACCTCTCATCGAAGATGGAATCCGTTCTAAGGCAGTTCGATAGCTCGTCCAATCAGCGTTTCCCATCAGCACGGAGGCAGCTTTTTGTAACCTTAAAAGCGGCTTGTCGGGCTCCAATTCAATTAACCGATCATAGGTGCGTTCGAAGTCTCGATAACGGCGAAGGCTTGAATAGTTGCTGGCCAGTTCACTAAGAAACTCGGGATTTCGCGGATCGAGGATAACCGCCTTTTCCAAACCTGTGGTGGATTCTATCCATCGGCCCTGGCGGCGATCAAGATAGGCAGTGAGGGCGAGAGCGTCAGGACTATTTGGGAGGGCTCGTTGAGCGACTGCAATCTGAACGCGAGCTCTCTCATAATCTCGATAGCAGGCGTAGCGGTGAAACGCCGCCGCTAAATGAACCTCCGCAAGATCTGGTCTCGCGTGCAAGGCTTGATTAACGGCTGCATCGCCAAGCGCTCGCCTTTCTGGTGTCTTGTCCAAATCCCAAAGGTATAGCCAGTCATGAGCCTTGGTGAGTAGGCAATATGCGACGGCGAATTTCGAATCCTTCCGAGTCGCCTCTTCCAGAAACCCAACCGCGTTTAGCAGACTTTCGCGCGGATCCTTATACCAAGACAAGAGAGTAGCGTTTGCGATTGACTCCTTAGCTTGCAGGTAGAGGTCATAAGCTTCTAGGTCGTCAGTGGGCTTTCCTTCAATGTCTTGCTTTTCCTCGGAGACAACCGGGCACTCAATTTAGAGGCGACCGCTTGAGCTATATCGCTCTGGATCGCAAAGATATCCGTTAGATCTCGATCATAGCTATCGGACCAGAGGGTCTGATCTGTTCGAGCATCAATAAGCTCGGTGGTCACCCGCACCCGATTACCCTCCCTCCGCACGGTGCCTTCGACCACGTTTGCGACTCCCAGCGCGGTGGCAATCGAACGCAGGTCCGGCTTGCCCCCGGCGCGATATGTCATTACCGAGGTCCGGCTGATGACTTTGAGTTGTGCAATCTTCGCCAAGTTGTTGAGGATTTCATCCTGCACGCCGTCAGCGAAATAGCTGTCGCTCTTGTTCTCGCTCAGACTCTCAAAGGGTAGAACGGCAATGCTCTTTTCGGTTGGGACCGCTTCGGTGCCCTTCCGATGGAAGAAAGATTCTCCATAGAAGAGGAAAAACCACCCAACAATTAATACAGACACGCATAAACCAAGCGCCAACAGCCAGCGAAAAGCATGTTTTCTAGGCTCTCGTTTCGGCGATTGCACAGCTAATTGGTCATCAGCTGACCGCAACCCTTTCGGGCTCATCGGCGACTCGGAAGCGATCGCTTCTTTCACCCTTGGCAGAGCCTTCTGCAGTTCGCCTGGGCTTTGGAAGCGTCTGCTAGCATCTTTCTCCAGCAGGACTTCCAACAACGCGATCATCGGTGCTGGAACATTCATCAATTTTCCAGTGGGCAGTGCAGCATGCTGATGCTGGTCCATCAACTCCGCGACCGAGCCGTAGAAAGGAGGCTTACCCGAAAGCATTTCCCAGAGTGTCACCCCCAATGAATACAGGTCAGAACGAATATCCGTCCCAAGTCCGGCAAACTGTTCCGGACTCGCATAGGTGGGAGTTCCAATAAAACTTCCCGCGATTGAAAGCGTGTCTTCCGTGACCCCTTTCGCTAGGCCCAGGTCGATTATTTTAACGTTTTCCAATCGACCCTCCTCCCAGGTAACCATGATATTGCTGGGCTTAATGTCGCGATGAACGAGATGCTGTTTGTGGATCGCAGTTAGCCCTGCTGCCATCTGCACCACTATCTCGAGAGCCAGTTCGATCTCCAACTGGCCGCGACGACGGATGAGGCTCTCGAGCGTTTCCCCATCAACAAACTCCATCACATAAAAGTAGTTCCCGCTGCTTTCTCCCAGGTGAAATACCGAAGCCACATTGGGATGACGAACACTGGCCGCGGCTCGGGCTTCCCGCAGGAAACGGCTCCGGGCAGATTCGCTACCGATGAATTGTGCACCAATGATCTTGAGAGCCACCGGGCACCGGAGGTGGGTATCGATGGCTTTGTAGGTTACTCCCATGCCGCCGCGTCCGAGCTCCATCGGCGTTCCATCTTCGTTTTTGAGAACCTGGTAGTGCTCAAAACAGAGCTCAGAAGAAATGGCCGAAAGTGACTCGGTCTTGAGTGAGATAGCTCCCCGCAGCGCGCAAACCGGACAGAAATCACTGTTTTGGCTCAATGCAGTGCCGCAAACCTCGCACGCGCGTTTGCTTTCTGTTTTCACTCCAAGCTCGCTTAGCCACCCGGAGTTTAGCCGATTTGGTTGCTGATCGCTTGCACAAAATGGTCTGTGGTCGCGGGTTACGTAGGGCGGGTGCCTCGGACTGCTCTGGCCGGGTTTTAGAATCTTATTGATGAAGTTTACCCGAGCGCCGCCATGGGTAAGCTTAAAAAACCAGGGGCCAGGAGATCCGAATCTGGCATTTAATAATTTTCGAGCCCTGAAACGTGATTTTGGCGGCAATATTTGTTTCTACGGGCTGACTCGCTCTAGGGCTTTGCAATCGCACCCTTCCGAAAGCAAAAACGAGTTGGTGATGCGTAATACAGCCCGTCAGGTCTCCAGAAATCACGTTCAAGCTGTCCCGCAAATAAAGCGCTAACTCTCGAAAGCCCTCCTTGCCCGAGAAATTGATGGCATTCGGAGGGGATTCCTCACCCAATGTCTGAGGATCAGCTGGCGAGAGAATCCACTCAACCCTCGGCGCAAGGAACGGAAATAACTGCTCGACATCGTTAGGATCAATGAGAGCGGAATAAAACAGCTCAACGATTTCTGGGCGCTCCATTATCTGTATGTCTAAATCAACTTCACTATCAATTGGCCACGTGCCTTTCCATGTAACCTTTCCCGCCGATACTACTTTGGACGCTCTCAGTCCGAGTTAACATCAAAGCACGCTGCGTTAATAGGCGTTGTGGAGAGGTAGTCACTTGCAGGCTATAGATAGATAATTTCTGGAGCGCCGAGCCCTGCTGGAACGCAAGCGAACGCTACAATCGATCTTCCTGGTCCTGCCAGCACGTTCGCAGTATTTCGAGTGCGAAGCGCATCCAACCGAAAACCTCCGTTAAGGCGTTTCGATAGCAGAGGGACAATACAATGTTGAACCCGTTCTACTCTCGGAGCCGGGGTTTGAATCTGTCACCATGCGGATCAGGATGCTATTGGCTGCTTGGGGTGGTCGTCGGGGACGGCGTCGCGGCGCCGGTTGCCAGATCCCTTTTACATTGTCTGTTAAAGGCGTGACCCTAATTGCTGTTTGTTCACCTTAAAGCAACAACATAAATTACCAGTGTAACACTAAGATAAGAGAGGGGGCGCGGTGCGACCGATGGAGCGGAGTCAGACGTTCGGATTTCGTCGCGACAATAGCCAGTGAACTCATCGTTACCGACCTTAGTCTTCCCCGCATCGAATCCCGCAATTTCGAATCCGCAGTGGATGATCGTCCCGAACTCGCTAAGCTAGATTGACCCGATAGGTCCATATCGGCACCTGAGAGTCTTTTTTCCCCATCATGGGGACCATATACTACAAAATCTGTAACCATTAAAATAACATCATTGTGGTGTCATTTTGGCAACATGCCGTTAGGACTCGTCTCCTAGGGTTACTCCGCGCTGCGGGATTTCCTCACGAAAATGCTTTGATCCGGCCTTGAATTTTTCGCTGCTGAACGGATGTTAGGTTACGAGCGATGAATGCAAAGATGTTATTTGCGTTTGCGCTAAGTGCCTCTCTGTTCGTTTCATCTGCTGAAGCGATCGTGTATACAGTGTGGACTGATTCGGGACCGGTGACTTACAGCCTGGAGGTTTCTCCTGACACTCCGGTCGGAGATAAAATAAAGCCGGGTCCGCAAGTTGGCTATTCTGCCAATTTCCGGATGACAGCTGGCTCAGCCGAAGTCGTTGCGGTCCGTTGGGCGGCCGGATTGAAAGACAAGGATAAATCTGATAACTACCCGAATTCGTTAACAATTCTCGGTGGGAAAATTCCGGGCGGTTTTTACAATGCCACCCTTACCAGGCCCACCTCGGTTCAACGGATAAACCGCCCGGTTCCTTATTATCTGGTCCAAATGCGCGGGAACGTCGCCGGCAGCGAGCAGACTTTTTATGCCGCGGTGCTCGACGACGGAAATATCGTTCCCCCGGTAGCAGTGAGTCGATACGCCTACCACCCAGTTCACCATTCTCGGGAAAAGACGGGTGGCTCCGGAGAGAAAAAGAAAACGAAATCGGGTGGTAGAGTTTTCGGAAAAGCCGGAGGCGGCCGAGGGATGGGCGGTGCTGAATTGAAGGAAAAATGGGAAGGTTCCGAAGAGAAACCTTCGAATTAGCTTAAACATAGCGGCCGGCGCACCGGTTTCTTGCGACATTCTAGCCGCGTAGAAGACAAATTCTGAAGGATTTCTGTTCTACGCGAACTGAAGCGAATCGAGGCACTCCCGTCGACATGAGAACGATTGACATTTTTGTTTCTTCGCCCGCTGACGTACAAAAGGAAAGTGCGGTAGCGGAACAGTTGATTCGTTCGGTTGCCGCGGAGTTTAATCTCCCGATAAAGGTCTCCTATTCCACTCCACTACGAGAATCGAAGGAGGAAGACGAAATTAGCGTTGAGCGTGAAGATTTCGGCGACGAATCGACCCTCGTTTTGGGTCCATGCTTTTGGGAGTATCCGGATTTGGAGGAAGACGACTTCCTGGAACAGATTCCGAACACGGGCCAATATGACCTTGTCATTTGTATTCTCTGGTCCCGGCTTGGAACCACACCGCCGCTGGAGTGTGCCATGCCGGATGGGACCTCGCCAACGTCCGCAACTGATTACGAAGTTGCTTGGGCGTTGGATCAGTCGAAGCGAACCCCGGGGCGTCCAGGGTTGTGTGTCTACCGGAATCGAGCGACTCCCGCTGCTCCACTAGAACCGAAAGAAGAACGGGAAAACTTGTGCCGGCACTGGGATGCGGTCCAAGAATTTTGCCAGGCCTGGGAAAGAAATGCCGGCCCAGGCTTTCGCGAATGCTGCCACGACTATCAAGAACTTGAAGAGTTCGAAAATCTGTTTCGAGAGCATTTTCGCGATTTTCTGACGCAGCAGTTGGATCCGGCGATTGCCTCGAGCAAAGCGCAGCGAACGGTTCCTCGCTTGGGATCGAACCCCTTTCGGGGTCTAGATTTCTTTGATTTCGAACACGCAGCTCTTTACCACGGCAGAACGAAAGCCGTTGGAGAAGTGCTTGACGTGTTGAAGCACCAGGCGAAGGCCAAGAAGCCTTTCGTCGTGGTAACGGGTCCCTGCGGTTGCGGAAAGAGTTCCTTCGTTCGGGCGGGTGTTCTTCCTCTTTTGGCTCGAGGTGCGACACCCGTTGGTAGTGGGCCCTGGCGGCGTGCAATAACCCGACCAGGGGCCGCTGATGATCCCTTCGATGCACTCGCTGCCGCTCTATTTGCAAAATCTGCCTTGCCAGAGCTTCAGGATGCAGCTTCGCCGGACAATCGCAGGAGTCTAGCGTTCCAACTATCTCAAGATCCCGGGATCGCGGCAGCCCGAATAGCGCAAATGCTAGTGAAACCGAAGCTGCAGCTTGCGCTCATTGTAGATCAGCTGGAGGAGGTGTTTACGGGGTTTCCCCCGCTGCTCCAGGGGAAATATATCACCGCGCTCTGCGCTTTAGCTAACTGCGAAGGAGTCTTTACTATCGCGACTTTGGGAAGTGATTTCTACCCGCATTATCAGCGGTTTCCCGAACTGATTGCATTCGGCGGAAGATACGAACTTCAGCCCCCGACGCCGCGCGGGATCGGGAACATGATCCGGTTCCCAGCAGACGCAGCCGGTCTACACTTCGAACACGATCCTGAAACGGGTCGAAGCCTGGACGAGGTCATACTGAAGGCTGTAGTAGCCAGCCCCCAATCGCTCCCGTTGCTGGAACACCTGCTTTCACGGTTATACCAGAGACAGCTCGAGCGAAAAGATGGTTCGCTACCCTGGTCTGATTATCTCGGATTGGGCGGACTTCAGGATGCGTTGGCCCGGCACGCAGAGTTCGTGTTCCTAAACTTGAAAAGCGATGAACAGCAAGCGCTTGATTCCGTGATCCAGCATCTGTTAGTGCCCAGCCGCGGGGGTGAAGGTTTTTTACACCGTAGGATGGTCCCGTATCATGATCTGGTTTCATCGCCTAAGCTTAGTCAGCGGCAGAGAGCAGGCGTCAAAGGCCTGGTTGATCGTTTGTGCAAAGAGGGGTTATTGACTGCGGATACTGATCCAAATCACGAGCTATTGATCAGTATTCCCCAGGAAGCACTGCTCCGGAGATGGCCGCGACTGTCGCAATCACTATCCGAGCACCGGCGTTTTCTTCGGATGCGAGATCGACTGGACGCAAGGCTAAACCTTTGGCTTCTCCGGGGCTGCCGGCGCGATAACCTGCTTGACCGCGGGCTCGGCCTAGCCGAAGCGGAGATTTTGCTGGCGGTTTTTGGGCCGTTATTGACCGAACGTGAGATCGACTTCATTCAAAAGAGTCTCGCGAGACGAAAACCGCGCCGCTGGACACTGCAGAGTATCGGGCTGGGAGCGATCGTTGGATTGGCTGTTGTCGCTGGATTTGTCGGCGTCGAACGACTCAATCTGGAGAACCGGCGCAGCAACAAACAGCAAACCGCTGAACAGGCACAACAGAATACCGAGCTTGCCGACAGCCAGCGCCGCGAGCTGGAAAATCAGCGCGGCGCGCTGGAACTTGAGCTCAAGGAAGCGGAAACGAATCTACAACAAACCCAACAGATCGCGGACTTTGCTAACCGCCGGCGCCATGCACTGGAAACCGAGCTCAAGGACGAACGTGAGAAGCTACAACTCGCCCAACAAAACGCCGATGTCGCCAACACCCAGCGCACCGCTCTGCAAGCCGAGCTAACCAAAGCTCAGGACGAGAAAGCTCAACTAGCTCAGCAGGATACCAATCTCTCTAACGGCCAGAGCAGTGAACAAGAGGCTCAGCGCAGCCTGCAAACTCAGCTCAAGGACGCTCAGCAAAAGCTCCAACTCGCCCAACAAAACGCCGATGTTGCCAACACCCAGCGCACCGCTCTGCAAGCCGAGCTAAAGAAAGCTCAGGAAGAAAAAGCTCAGCTTGCCCAGCAGAATACCAATCTTGCTAATGGTCAGAGCAGTCAGCAGGAGGCTCACCGCAGCTTGGAAGCTCAGCTCAAGGACGCTCTGGAAAAACTGCAACTAGCCCAACAGAACGCAGACCTTGCCGACACTCAGCGCGCCGCCCTGCAAGCCGAGCTAAAGAAAGCTCAGGAAGAGAAAGCTCAGTTCGCCCAGCAGAATACCAATCTCGCTAACGGTCAGAGCAGTCAGCAAGAGGCTCAGCGCAGCCTGGAAGCTCAGCTCAAGAACGCTCAGCAAAAGCTGCAACTCGCCCAAAAAGACGCAGACCTTGCCAACACCCAGCGCGCCGCCCTGCAAGCCGAGCTAACGAAAGCTCAGGACGAGAAAGCTCAGCTCGACCAGCAGAATACCAATCTCGCTAACGGCCAGAGCAGTGAACAAGAGGCTCAGCGCAACCTGGAAGCTCAGCTCAAGGACGCTCAGCAAAAGCTGCAACTCGCCCAAAAAGACGCAGACCTTGCCAACACCCAGCGCGCCGCCCTGCAAACCGAGCTAAAGAAAGCTCAGGAAGAAAAAGCTCAG
>Ga0209647_1001736_pt1 | contig 18123 bp, 14 predicted proteins | sample GraSoi_2013_60cm_FD_185827 | JGI IMG/M metagenome (GOLD analysis project Ga0209647, IMG submission 185827) | Grasslands soil microbial communities from the Angelo Coastal Reserve, California, USA - Sample 9_17_2013_60cm (SPAdes) (version 2) | ecosystem: Environmental > Terrestrial > Soil >...
GCCTTCACGTCCGCGGGCGTCAGCCCGATCGAGGATGGGGCGACCTTCTTCCGGCGGACGGCTTTCTTCTTCGCCATTTTCCGATAATAGCGCGGGATCACGGCCTCACGGCCCATTCCGAAGGTCGCTGAGGTCACACAGAACACAAAGGGCTCTGTGATCTTCGCCTCATCCCCGGCAATCGGGAAGACCGCGTGCGCGCGCCGATCGAAGACGAAATACTGACCACTGTCTGTCTGCTGGAAACCGGTCGGCTCCCGGAACGCGCCGGCAATGTGCGCGGGGAGCCCGCCGGTGGGCCGCACCGTCTCGAGGCGCGGTGGCGGGGACGCCCCGACAACCCTCACCGCTGGTAGCAGCAGGCCCGCCGCACGCATCTTCCGCCTTGAGCCGGAAGAGTCAGTACCGAGCCAGGTCCTGAATGGCCTTCAGCACGTCCGCCGACTGCGGGAGGATGACCTCCTCGAGGTCGGGGTAGTAGGCCACCGGCGTGTCGAGCGCGGCGACGCGGCGCACGGGGGCGTCCAGGTGCTCGAAGAGCTCGTCGCCGATGCGCGCGGCCAGCTCGGCGCCGAAGCCGCACGTGAGCTGATCCTCGTGCGCGACGATGACGCGGTTGGTCTTCCGGACGGCGCTGGTGATGGCGTCCCAGTCGAACGGCATGATCGTGCGCATGTCGACGACCATGACGCTGATGCCGTCCTTCTCCGCCTGCTGCGCGGCGAGCAGCGACCGCTGGACGAGCGCGCCCCAGGTCAGCACGACGACGTCGGTGCCGTCGCGGCGGACGGCGGCCTTGCCGAACGGAATCATGTACTCGCTGCCCGGGTACTCGCCCTTGTTGTACGTCTGACGGTAGAGGTGCTTGTGCTCGAGGTACAGCACCGGGTCGTCGCAGCGGATCGCGGTCCGCAGGAGGCCCGCCGCGTCCTGGGCGTTCGACGGGAACACGATCCGGATCCCGGGGCAGTGCGCGAAGATGCTCTCGCCCGACTGCGAGTGGTACGGCGCCCCGCCGCGGAGGTACCCGCCGATCGCCGTCCGGATCACCATCGGGCACGAGAAGGCGTTGTTCGACCGGTAGCGCAGCATCGACATCTCGTCGCGCAGCTGCATCATCGCGGGCCAGATGTAGTCGAAGAACTGGATCTCGACGACCGGCTTGATGCCGCGGACCGCCATGCCGACCGCGCGTCCGATGATGTTCGCTTCCGCCAGCGGCGAGTTGAAGACGCGGGCGCTGCCGAATGCGCGCTGCAGGCCGTGGGTGACCTTGAAGACGCCTCCCTTGCCCGGCACCTTCTCGATCGCCCCTTCGCGGCTCGCGTCGGCGACGTCTTCCCCGAAGACCACGATCCGCGGCTCGCGCGCCATCTCGTCCTTCAGCGTGCGATTGATGGCCGCGACCATCGTCTCGGGCTTCCCCTCGGGCGCCGGCTGTGTGTGGAACGCGGGGGATGAGGGGTCGACATCAGGGGAGAAGACATACAGGCGAACGGAGTCTCGCGCGGGCTTCTCGGAGGCGATCGCCAGGTCGGCCGCGGCGCCGACCTCCGCCTCGACCTCGCGGGCGATCTGTTTCAGGTCGGATTCGCTCGCGATCTCCTCCTGCACGAGGAACGTCGCGAGCCGCGTAATCGGGTCGCGCCGGATCTCGCCCGCGCGCTCGTCCGCCGTCTTGTACAGCTTCTCGTCGTCCGAGAACGAGTGCGAGTACGGCCTGATGACGGTCGCGTGGACGAACGCCGGTCCCTTGCGCGCCCGGGCATAGTCCACCGCCGCCGCCATCGCCCTGTAGCTGGCGAGGAAGTCCGTGCCGTCGACGCTCTGGACGAGGAGGCCAGGGAACGACGTGACGAGCTTCGAGATGTCGCCGCCGGGCGTCTGCACTTCCACTGGGACGGAGATCGCATAGCCGTTGTCCTCGACAAGGATGACGACCGGCAGCTTGAGCGTGCAGGCGGAGCTGAGAGACTCCCAGAACTCGCCTTCACTGGTCGTGCCCTCGCCGATGGAGAGGTAGGTGACCTCGTCGGATTTGAAGCGCGATTCGCGCCCCGCGATCGCGGTGACCGTTTCGTAGATCCGTCCTGCTTCCGCCGTGCCGATCGCATGGAGGCACTGCGTGCCCGTGGGGCTCGACTGGGACACGATGTTCAGCGCCTTGTGGCCCCAGTGCGAGGGCATCTGGCGGCCGCCCGAGTTCGGGTCGTCCTTGGCGCCGACGCCGCTCTGGAGCATCTCGAGCGGCGTCATGCCGAGCATCAGGCACAGCGCGCGGTCGCGGTAGTACGGGTGAAACCAGTCGTGCGCGGGCTTCAGGACCATGCCCGCGGCGGCCAGGATCGCTTCGTGGCCGGCGCCGCTGATCTGGAAGAAGATGAGGCTTTGGTGTTTGAGCTGGATTTCCTTGTCGTCCAGCTTGCGCGACAGCACCATGGTGCGGTACGCGCGGAGGAGATCCTGCGCCGAAAGCCCTTCGTACGACCGGGTCCGAGGGCTGACCGCCGTCGCTTTCATGTCCCGGCATTATATAATCACCGGGCTTTTTAAAGGATTCTCATGCCCCCATTCGTCAGTCTGTATCGCTGGGACGAGCTCGCCCTCGAAAAGGTCACCGAGATGATCTCGCGGAAGATCGTGACCGGCGAGCGCGAGATGCTGGCGCAGATCTACCTGAAAAAGGGGGCGCTCGTGCCCATGCACAACCACGAGAGCGAGCAGATGACCTACGTCCTGCAGGGGGCGCTGAAATTCCTCATCGCCGGCGAGGAGATCACCGTCCGCGAGGGGGAAGTCCTGCACATCCCGTCCTGGGTCGAGCACCAGGCCGAGGCCCTGGACGACACCTTCGAGCTCGATCTCTTCGCCCCGATCCGCCAGGACTGGCTCGATCACACCGACTCGTATTTCCACAGGAACTAACCAGCCGCCCGCTTCCAGCCGGGGACGGGACCGAGCTGTGGCACTCTGGGGCGATGGCCGACGCCTCGTCGCCCGCCGTGGACGCCCGGTCCACGCTGGCGGAATTCACACGCGATCAGCGGGCCTGTCGCCAGGCGTTCTGCCGAGCCAGAGGGCTGAGATCAATTCGATGCACGTGGCTGTTAGGGTCGTGCTCGCTGCCGGCTGGCACCACATCGAGGGGGCTCAAGGGACGCAAAGTATCGTGGTCAGCGTGCCCGGCTACGGGGCGCCGAACGGCCAGGCACGCCCGCCGTCACGATACACTGAGCCCAATGCACGAACGCCATCGGGTCGCGCTTGTCTGCGCTGCCAGCAAGGGCTTGGGGAGAGCCTCGGCCGAGGCCCTGGCCCGCGACGGCGTGCGTGTCGCCATCTGCGCGCGCGGCGGCGACGCGCTGGCCGCGACCGCTGTCGCGCTGAAGGCGTCCGGCGCGGACATCCTGCCGATCCAGGCGGATCTCCGGCGCCCCGAGGACGTGGTCCGCGTCGTCGAGACGACCGTCGAGATGTTCGGCGGCCTCGACATCCTCGTCACCAACACCGGCGGTCCGCCGTCCGGCCCCTTCATGACGCTCGACGAGACCGCGTGGATCGACGCGATCGACTCGATGCTCCTCAGCGTCGTCCGTCTCTGCCGCGGCGCGATTCCCTACATGCAGGCCCGCGGCGGAGGGCGCATCATCAACATCACGTCCATCTCGGTGAAGCAGCCGATCGAAGGGCTCGTGCTGTCGAACGCGCTCCGGGCGGCGGTCACCGGCCTCGCGAAGACCCTGTCGGTGGAGCTGGCACCGCACAATATCCTCGTGAACTGCGTGGCTCCCGGCTACACGCGCACGGACCGGGTGGTGGAGCTGTCGAACGCGACGGCGATCCGCGAAGGAATCACGCCCGATCAGGCGGAGGGCGGGATCGTCGACAGGATTCCGCTCGGACGGATGGGCACGCCGGACGAGTTCGGCGCCGTCGTCGCGTTCCTGGCGTCGCCGGCCGCATCGTTCGTGACCGGGATCACAATTCCTGTGGACGGCGGCTGGGTGCGAAGTCTCCTGTAGACGGAGCGGTGAGGTCCGCGCGACACGCTTGTGAAAAGCGCCGGACGTGCCAGATCAACGCGCCGACGTTGACGAACGCGAGCACGACCGTCGCGTCCACCATCGTGAAGGCGCGCGACGGAGTCTTGAAGTCGCGACCGAAGCCATAAAACAGAAACAGGTTCAGCGCGAACACGGCGCTGACGAGGTAAAAAGGCCCGCGCAACCTGGGCAGGACGGCGGCCGCGGCCGCCATCAGCGGAAGCGCGAGGTACAGATGGTTCTCGTGCACCTGCACCTGCAATGTGAAGTAGGCATGCACCGACAGCGCGCCGGCGGCCAGCACGACGGCCGCCTCCGCGCGCCGCGCGCGCCAGAGAGCCCACACCATCACGCTGCCCGCGGCCAGTGCGGCAATCGGACGGGGATTGGGATACCCCAGAGCCATGACGCGCGATATGCCGAGAATCGGCACCCTCATCGTCCAAGCGGCCCGCGCTCCGAGATCACGCGCCGCGTACGACGCCCGTAGCAGCCACGTCACGATCCACCAGACATTGGCCGCTTCACCCGAGAGCATGTCGTGCCGGAGAAGCGAGCCGACACCCTGCCGGAGGTTGGCGAGCGCACCAATCCGGGCGAACGGCGCGAGCACGGCGGCGACCGTCGCCACGCCGGCCAGCGACGAAGCGATCGCCGCCTTCCACCAGTCGCGCCCGGCGCGATGCACGAGGAGGAGCGCGGCAACCGGAATCGCCAGGACCGCCTGCGGCTTCGTCAGCACGGCCAGCGCAAGCACCGCGCCGCCCGACGCGGCTGCACCGGCGTCGATGGCGAGCAGGGCGGCGATCACGAGACATCCGGCCCACGGATCCAGGTAACCGAGGATCGCGCCGTTCATGATGGACGAGGGGTTCAGCCAGTACAGCAGCGCCGCTGCGCGTGCCGCAGACTCCGGGTAACGCCGCCGCACCAGCGCAAAGAGGCAGGCGCAGAGCGTCACCTCGGCCAGGAGGATTGACCCTTTGATCGCGACCGTCAGGCCGCGGCCATCGGTGAAGGTGGGATCGATCGCGCGGTAGACGAGACCGACGACGGCAAGGCCATCGAGCGCGGCCGGCGGATAGTCCACCGTCATCTGGTGCGTCCGCCAGGTGACCACGCCGCGCGCAGGAGGCTGACCACCGACGCCGTACATCGTGGAGACGCCGCGGCTGGCCGCGTAGCTCCACGTCTTCCAGACGTCCACGTCCCCGGTGCCGGCGAGAGGAAGAGCCAGCACTCGAAGAATGAGCCCGCAGGCGAGCAGCGCGCGCCAGTGGCGGGTCTGGACGGCGATCAATGAACGTGGCGATCCCAGTTTGACTTCTGGGATCGCCCGCCGGAATACACGTCGAACTTGCGGCGCATGCGGTTCATGCGCCACTTCAGGTAGCGATACTTGATTTCCGCGGTCAGCCCGCCCCGCCCGCTCTGCAGCAGGAGATACCCGATCGCCAGTCCGCCGAGGTGCGTCGTGGCGGCGACAGAGCCGCCCCCCTCGAACGACATGATGAACGCGATGGCTCCCAGGATCGCGACGAAGTACTTCGCGGGCACCGGGAAGAGCAGGAACATCAGGATCGGGCGGTTCGGGTAGTAGATCGCGTAGGCGAGCAGCAGCCCATACAACGCACCCGAGGCGCCGATGATGTTGGCGGTGTACGTCGCGCGCGTGGCCTCGAATGGCAGGAATGCCGCCGCAACGGACAGCAGGCCCGCGCCCACGCCCGTGATGAAGTAGAACCGCACGAAGAACGGCGTCCGCCACAGACGCTCCAGCTCCACGCCGAACATCCACAGGATGAGCATGTTGAACAGGATGTGCGACGGCGAGCGGGCGTGCAGGAACATGTACGTCACCGGCTGCCACAGCCGGTATTTCTCGATCACGAGCTGCGGCTGCAGCCCGAACCAGTCCACAACGGCGTGGAAGAAGAACGACACGAAGTACATGCCGATGTTGACGTAGAGGAGGATCTTGACCGCAGGCGTGACCGGGCCGGGGCCGAAGGAGTACGCCATCGTGGAGGGGCTGGGGCTGCGGGGCATTACGGGACGTCCAGGGCGCTATCGTACCACGCAAGTATCAGGCCGGCGTGTCGGCGACGGTGGCATGCAGCGCCGGCGCGCGCGCGGGCAACCGCATCGAGACGGCCGCCGCGGCCACCGGGATGAACGCCAGACCGACGAGCGTCTGCTGGATGCCGTAGCGATCCGCGATCGCCCCGACGATGGGCACGCTGAATCCCCCCATGCCCCAGGCGAACCCCATCATGAGCGACGACACGGTCGCGGCGCTGACCGGCGCGAGCGCCTGTCCGAACACGACGTTTACGGGCAGCGTGGACTGCAGGAAGAAGCCGCCGGTCGCCAGGACCACGATGAACAACCAGCCCGTCAGGAGCGGGGCGGCCAGCAGGAAGGGGGCCGCAAGCACGAGCGACCACACGATCACCCGCCGGGGACCGAACCGGTCCGCCGCCGGCCCGCCGAAGAACCCGCCGGCGCCGCTGGCGAAGAGGTACACCGCGGCGATGGCCCCCGCCTGGCTCACGCTCAGACCCCGCCGCGTGAGCATGACCGGGACGAACGTCGCGAAGGCGAGCGACGTCAGCGTCCGCAAGACGACGACGATGTAGAGGAGCGCCAGCGGCCGCGTGTAAGGCCGAAGGGCGCGAAATCCCGCGACGCCGTCGTGATGGAGCGGGATCGGCGGCACGCGGGTCAGGAAGAAGGCGATCACCACCAGGCCGGGGATCGCGAGCAGCGGTGTCCAGTTGAGGCCGAAGTGCTGCGCCCAGGGCGCGAAGAGAAGCGGTCCCATCGAGAACCCGAGGGTGCCGCCTGTGATGTGCACCGACATCGCGAGGCCCCGCTGGTTGCCGCCGAGGCGGTGCGCGAGCGCCGCCGCCGGCGGATGGAACGCGGCGGCGCCGAGGCCGCCGACGATCAGCACGGCGGCGAGCGCCGGCACGCTTGGGGCCAGGCCGACGAAGCTGAGGACGCCCACCGCCACGACCGGTCCGGCCATCACGAGCAGTCTCGGCCGCCACCGGTCCGCGAGGTGTCCAAATCCCACCTGCGCCACCGATGCCGCCATCTGGTACAGCATCGTCAGCGTCCCCGCCGCGGCGAGTGTCAGGTGCAGCTTCGGAATCAGGAGCGGCAGCAGCGGCGCGTAGATGTTGCCGTAGCCGTCCACCACGAAATGCGCGCACGCCATCAGCAGCACGGTGGGATGGATCCGCCTCACGACATCCCCAGCCTCGAAGCCGCCCGCGCGAGCGCCTCCCTGAACTCTTCGATGTGCAGGACCCGCGCGACAGCCACGAGCACACCCAGGGCGACCGCGATGGACGTGAAGACGCGGACGGCGCGGACGAGCGTGCCGTGGCCCGGCAGCGCGATCTCGAGGGCGTACTCGGCGCCCCAGGCGGCGGCGCCCATGAGCACTGACGCAATCGTCACGAAGACGAGCGCACGCGCGTTCCGCCGGCCGTCGAGGCCCCCGATCCGGCCGCGCAGCAGCCAGAGCAGCAAGGCGCCGTTGACGATGGCCGCGACGGCGGTGCCGAGCGCGAGCCCGCGGAAGCCCGCGACGCGGACGAGCGCAAGATTCAGCGCGACGTTCACGCCGACCGACAGCGCGCTGACCATGACCGGCGTGCGGCTGTCGCGCAGCGCATAGAAGGTCGGCGACGCGATCTTCACGACGGCGTAGCCGAGAAGACCCGGCGCGTAGCACACGAGCGCGGCGGCGGTGGCGGCCGTGTCGCCCGCACCGAAGTTCCCGCGCTCCAGGAGCAGCGCGACAATCGGGCGCGCAAGGACGATCAGCCCCACCGTGGCCGGCACGTTGAGCATCAGCATCAATCGCAGCGCGTCGGACACGGTCCGGCGCATGGCCGGCAGATCCGAGGCCGCGGCGTGCCGGGCAATATCCGGCAGCGCCGCCGTCCCGACGGAGACCCCGAACAAGCCAATCGGCAAGTACATCAAGCGAAACGCATAGTTCAGCCACGAGACCGCTCCGGTGCCCTGACTGGTGGCCAGCACGGTATTCACGAAGACGTTGACCTGCACCGCGGCGAGTCCGATGGTGCCCGGTCCCATCAGCCGCATGACCTCGCGGAGCCCCTCGTCGCGCCCGTCGAACACGGCCGCGTAGCGCCAGCCCTCGCGGCGGAGCACCGGCCACTGCAGGAGGATCTGTCCGGCCCCGCCCAGCACGGTACCAATCGCGATGCCGGCGATGCGAGGCCAACCAAGCCGTGGCATCAATGGCACGAGCGTGAAGACGGAAATGAGCGTGGCAATGTTGAACATCGCCGGCGACAGCGCGGGAATGAAGAAGCGCCCGAGCGCATTCAGCATACCCATCATGACGACGCCGAGCGCGATCATCGTGATGAAGGGCAGCATGATGCGCGTGAGGAGCGTCGTCAGCTCGAGCTTGCCTGGGACGAGCGCGTACTCGGGCGCGAACCACCGCGCCAGCTCCGGGGCGAGGAACCATCCGGCGATGACGCAGGCGAGCGTGACGGCCGCGAGGGTGTTGATGACGAGGTTCCCGAGCCGCCACGCCGCGTCCTTGCCGCGGCGTGACAGGCACCGGGTGAAGGTCGGGACGAACGCCGCGCTGATGGCTCCTTCAGCGAAGAGGTCGCGCAGCAGGTTCGGCACGCGGAACGCCACGTTGTAGGCGTCCATGTCGTTGCCGGCGCCGAACAGGTAGGCGATCACCGTCTCTCGAGCGACGGCAAGCACGCGGCTCGTCATGGTGGCCGCGCCGATGAGGCCGGCGGACCGCGCAAGCCGACTGCTGCTCATTTTCGGTCAGCGTACCACAGCGAACAACGGCGTCCCGCTGTCGGACATGTTGTCAAACTTGTAAACGAAAAAGGCCCCCGCCTTTCGGCGGAGGCCCCATGGAGGATGGATGAGAGGCTTGTGCGTTGCCTTTCAAACTGATTAGACGGATGCCGCGCGAAAAAGTTTGCCTGAGGTTCAGCCGGCGAGCTTCTTCCTGACCAGCTCGTTGACCGCCTTGCCGTCGACGCTCTTTCCGGCGAGGGCGCCCATCACGGCTTTCATCACACGACCCATGTCCTTCGGCGTCGTCGCGCCCGTGTCCGTGATCGCGGCGGCGACGGCCTGTTCCAGCTCGGCGGCGCTCGGGGCGGGCGGCGCGTACTTCTCGAGGACGCCGATCTCGGCGGTCTCCTTGTCGACGAGATCCTGGCGGCCGGCGGCGCCGAACTGCTCGATCGAATCGCGGCGCTGCTTGATGAGCGACGCGAGCACCTGCTGCGCCTCGCCGTCCTCCAGCGGGCGTCCCTTCGAGATCTCGCCGTTCACCAGGGCCGCCTTGACCATCCGCAGCGCCGAGAGCCGCGGCTGGTCCCTGGCCTTCATCGCCTCGGCGATGTCCCGCGTGATCTGTTCGATGAGCGTCATCTGTTCATCTTACTCAGAAAACGGTAACGGCCCACCGCTCATCACAAGATCACCTCTGTGGCCTTCGTGATGAGCCGTCGGCCGTGCGCTGGACAGACAGGCTATGCGAGCGCACTCCACCAATTGTGGAACGCGGTCGAGATGGTGCCCGCCAGAAAGACCACGGCTGTCGCGCGCCAGAGGGTGCGGTGTCGGGGCCAGCCCTCGTCCCACGCCCACGCCGCGCCGTAGCCCGCCGCGATCGCGAGGGCCGGCACCGCGGCGAGGTAATACCGCATGTCGACCGGCGTGAGGATGCCAATCGTGAGAAAGACCAGGCACGAGAGGGTCCATCCCGCCAGCGTCAGCGTCAGGCGATCGCCCGCGCGTCTCAGCGCCAGCTCCACCGCGCCGAGCAGCGCGAAGAGCAGGACGGGGACGCCGACGTAGACCCCAAGGGAATACGGCACGAGCGCCAGCCGATCCCCAATCGTGCGGCCTCCGGCGTCCGACGCCGCCGTCGCGGTCTCGTGCCCGATACGCCCGAATTCCGCGCGGTACGTGTCCATGAAATGGGCGTAGTAGAGGACGACCGCGAGCGCCGCCGCGGCGATCGTCGCGAGCGCGATCGCCGTCGCGGGCCGCCGCAGCGCCGGCCCGCCGCGCCACCAGAAGAGCGCGGCCGTCGAGAGCGTCGCGACGAACAGAATCGCGAGCGTGCTGGTGTGGGACAAGTACGCGACGGCGAGGACCAGGGCGAGCAGCGCCGCCGCGGGCGTCCCCGCCGCGGCTGCCATGAGCGCCAGCGCGCCGACGGCCACCGACTGCGCGAACGCGTTGGTCAGGTTGCCCGTCGTGAGGACGGCGAAGTCGAGCGGCATGAGCTGGTAGATCGCGACGGCCATCGCCGCCGCCAGCCGACGGCCCCAGGCTTTGACGACGATGGCATACAAGAGGAGGCCGGCCGCCGCGTCGATCGAGCACGTGATGACGCGGAGAAGGGCCATGTCGCCCGCGCCCCTTCGCACGAGACCCGAGAAGAGCGACCCGAACACGTAGAGGCCAGGCGGATATGGAAACGCGTAGCCGCCCGGAGCGATCGATGTGAAGTACAGATTTCCGCCGAGCACGCCCTGAAACTTGTGCGCGTGGAACATCGCGTCGCCTACGGGCATGTCCGGGTGGAGCAGCACCAGGAGCTTGAGGAACAGCGCGCTGGCCGAGAACGCCGCGGCGAACCGCGCGGTGTTGCGCAGCGGCCGGCCTCGCCCGTATTGGGCGGCGAGCGACAGGCCGGCCAGCGCCAGGGCAATCCAGATCGCGAGCGCGATGACCGTGTCCGGGTAGTTCGTGAACGGCCCGAAGCCCCGGCCGATCACGGCCGCCGCCCCGGCGCTGAGGAGGACGGCGCCGCCGATCGCGGAGCCGGCCGTCACCCCGAGCAGCGCGATCGCCGCGCCCAGCGCCGCCGACGAGAGCGACGACGCGTACAAGGCGGGGCGCGGTACGAGCACGACCCCTTCGGGCGTCAGCGACAGGCGATCCAGCATCACCCCCAGGGGCCTCGGGTCCGAGGGGCCGGGAACCAAGGTCTTCGAGCTGCGCAGGCCGAGCGTGAGCCCGCGCCGCTCCGCCAGCGCGGGAATGGTGAGCTCGATGTCCTCGAACTCCGTGGACGTTCGACGCGTCACGAGGGTCACGCCGTCCGCCAGGATGGTGAGATCGGGATTCTCTTCAGCGCTCGGGCGGCCGCCGCGGACGCGCAGATCGAGTGTCCAGCTCTTGGCGCGATCGAGGCCCGGAAGCCGAAGCACGACGTCCGGCCCGGTCCAGGCGAACGTCAGCCCCGCCGCCTCGTTGCGCTCCCCCCCGTACACACCCGACAGGTTCCTGGGCACCTCGCGATCGAATTCAATGGTCAGTGCGGGATGCCAGGCGTAGAAAAGCGCCGCCCACGCGCCGCCCAGTAGCGCCGCCAGGAACGCCGTCGCGACGCTGCGGCCGAGGGCGCGCGTCATGTCCGCATCACTTCCGCGTACACGTCAAAGTACTGCCGCGCGACCGCGTCGGCGCGGAACCGCTGCTCCACGATCGCCTGCGTGGAGGGCCGGGTGCGGCGTTTCTGCCGGAGCGCCGCCCCGATCGCCGCGGCCAGCGCCGCCGGCTGCTCCTTCGGCACCACCGCGACATCGTCGCCGAACACACCGTGCAGCTCGACCCCGCCCGGATTGTCCGAGGAGATGACGGGCGTGCCGCACGCGAGCGCCTCGACGGCAACGGTCGGGAGCGCCTCGAGGAGCGACGGAAGGACGAAGAGGTCCGCTGCCGCGCAGTAGCGGGCCACGAGCGCGTTGTCGACGAGGCCGGCGAACGTCACATGCCCTTCCACGCCCGTGGATCGTGCCACAGTCTGAAGCTCCGGAAGCAGCGCGCCGGCGCCGCAGATAACCAGATGCGTGTCCGGATGGTCGCGCACCACGTCCGCCATCGCCTCGAGCAGCCAGCGCTGGCCCGCGAGCGGGTGCAGGCGCTTCACGTTCACGAGCACATTCGCCGCCGTCAAGCCGAGCGCCCGTCGCTGGCCGCCCATTGCCGCGGGATCGTGGTACCTGAACGGCGCGGCGACAGGGGGATAGATCGCGTAGCAGCGCGGCCGTTCGAGGCCGAGCTCTCTGGCCCGCTCGAGCAACCGCTGGCTGTAAAACGTGACCGCGCCGGCGCGTCTGTAAGCGCGAGTGAACAGGTCGGGGCCCAGAGGCTTCCGCCGGTAGTGCCAGATCTCGGTGCCGTACAGCGTCAGGACCACGGGCTTGCCCAGGCCGTGCGCGATCCGCGCCCCGATCTCAGGGAGCAGCCCGTTGCTGTGAACGTGGACGACGTCCGCCGCCTTGAGGATGTCTTGCGCCTCCCGCCGGATTCGCCACGCGCCGGCGATCGATCCGAGGCGCGCCGCCCTCTGCCACACGGAGGGCTTCGTCCGCGGGATCCATGTGATATTCCTAACTCCGCTCGCGGGCCCCTGAACGTCCCCACGCTCGCCGCGCGCTCCGGCCGCCGCTTCGCGGCGGTTCCCTCCGACCGCCGCCTGAGGCCGAGGGTCCGCGGGGCCGGCAGCCTGTTCCTCGACGGGACTCAGCGCAGGTGGGTGCGCGATGTAGTGGACCGAGTCGCCGCGCGCCGTCGCCCATTCGCCGAGCTGGAACGGCAGCAGCGCATTCGCCGCCTGTTCCGGCGGCAGGTGGGGAGTGATGTGGACGATCCTCATGACGGGGGTCGGAGGTCGGAGGCCGGGGCCGTGTAGCTTCTTTCAAACTCCTTGAAGGTGACGGGCACTGCAGCCAGGGAGCGCTTCGTGTACTCGAAGAAGCGCTCGAGGCGATCGCGGAAGGCGGTCAAGTCGGCCTCGGTCCTGTTGTACGGGCTGCCGCCCACAATCGCTTCACTCGAGTGGAAGAGGAGGTTCAGCACGGGCTCGCCGGCGCCCGCCAGATCCCGCGCGAGGCCGATCATGTCCTCGAGTGAGGAGTACGACGGCCGCAGCCAGCGCATGCGCGCGACGCCGAGCTTCCGGAGCACGCGCTTGGTCGTGTAATTGCGCGGGGCCCTCGCGTAGAGATATTGCAGGCGCTTGGGCACCTTGCGGTTCAGCGCGGCGGAGACCGGGATCTCCAGCACGCCGCTCGCGCCCGGTTTCGTCGCGCTGTCGTACGCGAGAAAATAGGGAGTGAGCGGCGCTTCGACGAAATCCGGCCCGCGCTTGTGCGTCTCATAGAAGAGCGGCGCCACGCTCGATTCGATGCGGTAGCCGAGTCTCTCGAGCGCGGGCACGTGGGCGGCGGAAAACCCGAACCGCCCCGAGCGATACGACACAGGGCGCTCGCCGACCGCGCGCTCGATGGCGTCGGTCAGCGACGCGAGCTGATCTTCGAACTGGCGAAGCGGCAGGTTGGACGCGTACGGGTGCCGCTGGACGTCCTCGGCCGTGCACGGCGGCGTCTCCCAGGCGTGATGGTGCGCGCCGATTTCACAGTCGCCGCCCGCCTTGAGCGCCCGCAGCACATCCGCCGAGCGCGGATCGGCGGCCACCGGATAGGTGATCACATAGGAGGGCCGCACGCCGTGCCGCGCGAAGAGCGCGTGCAGGCGCGGAAGGGCATAGATATTCTCGAACCGCTGGTCCGCCCGCGCCGCCGCGTCCCATTGGTTGTCGCCCTCTGTGTCGATCCCGACGAGCAGGTGCATGTTCTATCGCCGATACGGGATCGAGGGTCGAGGGTCGAGGGTCGAGGGTCGTTGGCCCCCGATCCTCGGCCCTCGATCCTCGATCCTCGGCTTCGTCATCGGTCCTGGTCCGAGTCCCCGAGCGTGACGTGCCAGCGGTCGGTGTTCTCGTAGAACTCCGGCGTGACGTCGGCGCCGTTGATCTTGATCACGAACTCCATCGTCGACTTCACGACGAAATAGCCCGACTTCCTGAGCACCTTCCGGAACCCCGCGTGCAGGGCGAACGCGCGGATCTTGTCGGAGTCCGCCTGCCGCGCTTCCCGGTCGATGAACCGCAGCAGCGTCGCGACGCCGTCCTCGTCGTCGGGATCCGCGAGGAAGTCGACGAGCAGCGTCACCCGGCCGCGAGGCTCGTAGACGTGGCGGTACACCGCATACCCGGCCGTCTGGCCGTCGCGGACGAGCGCGGCAATGGTGTAGCGGACGTGCGGCGCGGTCGCGAACTTCCAGTTCAGATAGGCGGCATCGCGCCGGACCGCGACGTCGAATCTGGGCCCGAGCCGCTCCCAGAGCCCGGTGAAGGTCTCGTCGAAGCGCTGGATGACGCGGACTTCGGCGCGGAGCGGACGCGTGCGCGAGACGACCAGCACGAGCGGCCACGTCAGCGCGGAGATGAGCCGATTGACGGCGACGGGCCATCGCGGATGCCTGAACGCGCGCCGCGACAGCGGCTTCACCAGGCACGGCACGGGCCCCACGTCCGGCCATTTGAGCTTCTGAAACAGCCGGTAGGACGCGTCCGAGAGACCGAGTCCCAGCGAGGCGCCGACGTTGCGGTCCCAGGTCCGGAACAGGACTTCGCCCAGTCCGCGCCGCTGGCGTTCGGGGGCGACCATCACGTCCATGCCCCAGGAACCCTTGACCTCCCGGCCCCTCACCGCGAGCCTGACCGGCATCGTCGCGTACTGCCCGACGATGGCCGGTCCTTCGCGGGCGACCCAGATCTCCGGCTCGCCGCCGGGATTGTTCGGGTTGCGGCGGTACTGCCAGTCCCAGCGCAAGCGGCTGGCGTCAGCCGCGTCCGTGCCGAACACGCGGCGATAGAGCGCCTCGACGGCGCGCCGATCGTCCGATCGGTAGCGGTCGACGTCAGGGACGGGCATCGGTACCAGAACCCGCGTGCGCGAGCACGTATTCCATGTTGCTGATGAAAATGTCGCGCGCCAGGCCGTTCTCTTTGAGAGCGTGGCCAACGAAGGCCGGCAGCCGGCGGATCGTCGCCGTCGCGTGCAGCTCTTCGCGGACGATGCTCAGGCCGGCGGCGGCGATCTGCGAACGAAGCCGGGAGACCGTGACCAGCTCGAGCAGGTCGTCGTGCTTGATCTCCCCTTTGCGCGCCAGCTTGATGAACGAGTTCTCGTTCGCCGGTTCCTTGAGCAGCCATGAGGCGTGGCGCGCGAGCCAGACGAACGTCGCGAAGGCGATCCGCCGGCCGAAGAAGAGGTGCAGCGGCACGGGAATCTTCAGCCGCGGCAGGTGCGCCCCCGCGAACGAGAGATACGGCGCCGTCGACAGGTAGACCCGTCCGTCCGGCGCGAGGACCCTCGCGCACTCGCGCAGATACAGCGGCGCGTCGGCGACGTGTTCGATGACGGCGTGTGACAGCACCAGGTCGAACGCTCCGTTCACGAAGGGCAAGGCCATCCCGTCGGCGAGGGCGAAGAGCAGGCGCCGCAGTCCGCGCTCGCGGCCGAGGCGGACGCCGGCGTCGCCGAACCGGTTGATCGGGTCGATGCCGACGACGGGGCCCGCTTCCTCGGCCAGGGAGAGCGGCATGCCGCCGCCCCCGCATCCGGCGTCGAGCACGCGCCCGCGCACCACGACGCCCGCGCGCTCCAGGAAGGCGATGACCTTCGCGCTCCGGTAGTACTCGAACAGCGCGTAATCGTATTCGGAACGGAAACGCAGATCGGCGTGCGCCTTGATGGCGCGCTCGTCAATGGCGCGCACGCTTCTCGATCAGGGCGGCGCTGTCGTGGCCGGAAGGCGTTTCCGCGACATCGAAATTCATGATGATGCGCCAGCCGGAGCTGGCGTCGAGCACGTCTGTTATCTGGGATCCCTCGTAGCCGAGCCGCGGGCTGGTATACGTCAAAATATATCGCACATCGTCACGGTTCTTCCGGTCTGCGTAGTTGCCGAACCCGTGGCCGATGAAGATCGGCCGGATCCGGTTTTCGAGCGACAGACCGTTGGCGAGCTTGCCCTGGACGAGCGTTTCCGGCGGCAGTGCGCGTCCGAGCTGGCGCGACGCCTCATAGTTCTTGTAGCTCCGGTTGGCGGCCCACTCCCCGAACTGGGCGATGTTCCAGGCCACGAATGCGAGCACGAGGGCGTTGGCAACCGTCGGGCGCCACGTGCGCCGGCTCGCGGCCGACGCAAAGCGCGGCCAGCCCGCAATCACCGCCAGCCCGAGTACGGCGCCGCCGGCGGCCGCCAGCCGGACGGCGTGACGCAGCACGTGCGCGTGCACCTCCTCCAGGAACGGCAGGCGCGCGAGCGGCCCGGCGAGCACGTAGGCGCTGTACAGAATTCCGGGCGCCAGGATCAGGACGTCCCGGCGCGACACGCGCGAGATTTCGGCCGGCAACAGACTGCCTCGGACGAGCACGACGCTGCCGAGCGCGATCAGGGCCGGGATGAAGAACACGAAGCGCCGCTCGTTCCCGTCGTCGTGTATCAGCAGTTCCAGGGCGCCGACGACGACCCAGAGGAAGAGCAGCCGCTCGGCGTCCGCCGCCCGGCGCCAGCGCGCCAGGGTGCCCCACGCGCCGAAGACGCCCAGGCACAGCACGCCCCACATGCGGCTGAACGTGTCGTGCAGGATCGGGAACCACGTCACCCGTTGCAACACGGACGTGACGTCGTATGACGGCTTCCGCGTCACCGACATCTGCCAGTTGTAGAACTGGTAATCGCGCCAATGCGGCAGCACGAACACGGTTGCGATGATCCCAACCGAAATCGCCAGTCCGGCGAGCGTCCAGAGCGCCGCGGCTCGCTGGGCCCTGGCGCCGCCGGCCGCCGCTTCTCTCTCGCGGCTTCCATCTTCTCTTTCGCTCTCGTGGCTTCCACCTTTAGGCGGAAGATCCAGTGCTCGGCTTCTCCCCGCCCCGGCGTTCCACACCTCCATCAGCCTGATGACCGCCACCAGGCCCAGCGCGCCGACATAGAACGCCGCCGCCGCTTTGGTGAAAAACGCCAGCGTGGCCATCACGGCTGCGAGCGCGCCCCACCGGGGCTCCCGCTCCGCGCGCGTCGAGCAGTACCACGACGCGACGATGAAGGCGGCCATCAGGGCCTCCATGATCGCGGCGCGGTCGTACATCACGTACACGTAATTCACGGCCAGGAGGACGCCGGCAAGAAGACCCGCGCGATCGCCGGCCAGGCGCCGCACACCCAAGGCGAGCAGGATCACCGACAGCACGCCCGCGGCCTCGCTGACGAGGCGCGCTTGCCGTACGCCGACGCCGAACGCTCTGAAGGAGAGGTACTCGAGCGCCGTGAACACCGGCGCGATGTAGACCGGGTTCCATTCGTCCTGACGCCACTGGCCGAATAGCGCCTTGTTCCGCGCGTTGTGCGTCCACGCCCCCTCGTCGTGCCAGACGACGCCCACCGTGGAGCGCCACGGCGGATCGGCTGCGGGAAAGACGCCGCGCAGGGCGGCCGCGAGCAGCACGATCGCCGTCAGCGCCGCCGCGAACCGGCCTCGCGTCATCGGCCGTTGCGCTCCCACGTGCCGAAGCCGTCTTTCAGCGGGACCTCATGGTAGCCGGCGCGCAGCCATGCCGCCAGCGGCGGTTGCGAGAGGAAGAAGGGGCCGGAGTCCTGCACGTCCGGCGACCAGTCGTGATGCTGGAGGACGACATACGCCGGACGTGTGCGCTCCAGATCCGCCCGCAGGCCGGCGACGCCGTAGCGTGGATCCTCGCGGTTGAAGTCGAGAATCACCGGGCGGCTCCAGAAGAAGCGCGAGGCGCTTCGCCTGTTCGCGTACACGTACGCGCCCGGCGAAAAGCCGAAGACGTACACGGTCTCGTCCAGGGTCGTCTTCGACGCCAGGAACGCGCCGACGTCCCTGTTGTCGAGGGCCGAGTACTTGTCGACGTCGCGCGCCCCGCCGTATTCCGCGAGGTACGTCCGCCTGTCGATGCGGCCGAGCAGGTACTCCGTATCGTGCCAGACGTTGGCCGCGAGCTTCGGGAAGGGATCGGCTCCGGCCCTCCATACACCGACAGCCACCAGCAGCACGATGACCCACCGCGCGATCGCCGGCAGCGGCGGCAGTGCGATCGCCGCCGCGAGGCCCGCGGCGAGCGCGAGCGCCGGCGCGGCCTGCAGGAAATACTGCGGG
>Ga0209647_1001738_pt1 | contig 18115 bp, 16 predicted proteins | sample GraSoi_2013_60cm_FD_185827 | JGI IMG/M metagenome (GOLD analysis project Ga0209647, IMG submission 185827) | Grasslands soil microbial communities from the Angelo Coastal Reserve, California, USA - Sample 9_17_2013_60cm (SPAdes) (version 2) | ecosystem: Environmental > Terrestrial > Soil >...
TGTTGGAGTGATGGAGTGATGGAGTGATGGAGTGATGGAGTGATGGAGTGATGGAGTGATGGAGTGATGGAGTGATGGAGGGTTGGAGGGTTGGAGGGTTGGGGTTCTGCGTTCATGGAGTTCCCGCTCGCTCTCGCTCGTTCACGGCGTTGTCATGATCAACGTAAACCAAGCCGAGCTGTTCCAACTTGGGACGCATGTTGTAAATATCGAGTCCGAGCTCCCCGGCGGCGAGGCGGGCGCGAACTTTGGTTTCGCGTTCTTCCCGCTGTTCCGCCGCTTGCAGCACCGCTTCCAGTTCCGATCGCGGGACCGTAACGACACCATCGTCATCAGCCAATATCGCGTCACCCGGCTGGACAATGGCTCCGGCGCAAACCACCGAAACATTAATCGAGCCCAGGGTTGCTTTGACAGTTCCCTTGGCCGAGACCGCTTTTGACCAAACGGGGAACCCCATTTTCGACATTTCCGCTACGTCCCGACAACCGGCATCGATAATCACACCCATTGCGCCACGAGCTCGAAATGAAGTGGCTAAAAGCTCGCCCAACATCCCATCAGAATTTTCGGAACTTAAACCGACAACAATCACGTCCCCAGGCCGACAAATCTCTGCGGCCACATGCAGCATGGTATTATCTCCTGGATGCGCGAGGACGGTCAGCGCGCTGCCAGCGGTTTTGGCTCCAGAATAAATGGGCCGCAGATACGGCGCCAACAGCCCGGTACGGCCTTGGGCTTCATGAACGGTAGCAACACCGAACGTTCCTAAGCGCTTAAGCAAAGTGGAGTCCGGACGCGGAACATTTCTTACAACGATGTTTGGCATAGTGGGTAACATCGAAAACGGGAATAGATCCGCAGATTACACAGATTACGCAGATTTCCTTCTACGCTCCCGCAGGCCCCTTGGAACAAACCAGCGCTCCACACGTTATTTTAACTCGCTGACAGTGTTCAATATTTGACCGTAATCTGCGTAATCTGTGTAATCTGCGGATCATTTCATCTGTGGATTCGGGGTTAAAAACCGTAAAGGCAGGCTGGATTATCAACTAGCAGCTGCGCGCGCGAGGCATCGTCGGGCGCAATCTCAGCCAGAAGCTTAAAAAGCGCTTCATCCTGTGGTTGGTCGCAGTTAACGTGGGGCCAATCGGTGCCCCACGCGACTCGTTCCGGCGCTGCTTCGATTAGCGCGCGCACGAAAGGAATGGTGTTCTTTAACACGCTCCGCTTAGCCACACGATCTCCACCGCTGAGCTTGACCCAACAATGCGAGTAACTAACAAGGTCGAGAAGAGCCTGAAACGGAGCCTGATCTAAGCCGAACGCGGCATCGACTCGTCCCATGTGATCGATCACTATCTGAACCGAACTTCCTTGAACGAACTTCTGGAGCCGTTCTAAATCGGCTGCATCGACGTGCAGCTCCAGATGCCAGCCTAGAGGTTCAATTCGCCGGACGACTTCCCAACACTCAACTTCGTCAAAGCCGTGACCGAGATGCCGGACGAAATTCATTCTCGCCCCGCAGACTCCATTCACCTGCAGTTGCTCGAGCATCGCATCCGATGTGTCGGGTCTCACCAGGGCAACGCCGCGGCGGTTCCTGGGAGCACGACTGATCGCATCCAACAATGCCCGGTGATCCTGACCATAGGCACTGCCTTGGACGAATACACCGCGCTCGATGCCGAACCTTCTCCAAAGACTTTCTAGAGCATGGACGGGAGCCAATGGCGGTTTGAAAGGGAGCCGCCGCGGGAAGAGGAAACTCTTCGAACGGTCCGTAAACATGGACGTGAGCGTCACAAGCACCGGCCGGAAGAGTCGGGCTAGTAGCCGTCTTTTGGTGATGCGAGGCTCCCGTTGGGATTTTCAACCTCAGAGGTATATCGAACCCGGCGGCTGCCGGATCGCTGCCGATTGGTTTTTCATGGAGTTCGCGCTCGTTCACGGCGTTAAATAACCCGGATGCGGATAGACCTGTCCGTCGAAAAGCACGCGCGCTGTGCGGAGTAAACCGGCGCGTTTAACTACCGGTATACTGCCGGTTCGATCTAACTCTAAATTAACCGTGAACTCACCGGTCGGATGTTCAACCGACAGGGTTTGAGCATCGCCGGGATTGACCTGCGCAATTCCTTCGGCAACAGATCCCGGAATGACGCAGGCGGTGGCGACTGTGACAGCCGCAAAAACGCCAATCGAAGTATGGCAAGTGCGCGGAATAAAGTTTCGGGTGCTAATGTTGCCGCCGTTCTTGGGGGGCGCAATTAGGCTTAGTTTGGGAATGACCGCATCGGAGACATCTCCCAATCCCATCCGTTGGCCGGCCGCTTTTCGCAAAATTTCCAAGCAAGCCTTCAAATCTGTATCCGCATTCAGTTCCGCGACACTTTCGTAGCCGGTGCGGTCGAGCGACGCTGCCGGGATAAGCACCACCGGCATACCGTTATCGATACAAGTGACCCGGATGCCCTCGACCAGATCACTGGTATTGCCTGTAGGTAATAGGTTGCCGCAAACAGATCCGGCTACGTCCAGGAAGTTGACCAGAATCGGCGCGCTGGTTCCAGCGACGCCGTCGATCCGAGCATCGCCCTCGTAAGAAACATCCCCGCCGGGGGTCGAGACTATCAGTTCGGCGATAGTGCCGGTGTTCAGTGTCTTAACCCGGACTGTGGTTGCCCCTTCCTGCGCTTTGACCAGGTCGCGCTCGATAGCAAATGGGCCAATGCCGGCAAGGATATTTCCGCAGTTGGGTGAGGTGTCTACTAACGGCTTATCGACTGCGACCTGAGCGAAGAGGAAATCAACATCCACGCCTGGTTCAGCTGACTTGGTAACGATCGCGACCTTACTTCGCAGCGGGTGGCCACCACCGATGCCGTCGATTTGATCGGGATGAGGTGATCCCATGATCGATAACAGCAACGCATCACGCTCCTCTCGAGACTCCGGGAGATCTGATTTGAGAAAATAAGCGCCTTTCGAGGTGCCACCCCGGATTAGCATGCAACGGACTGCGGGTTGAGTCTTCATGCCTTCAGGTCAATGGACGTACTTGGTCTTTGTAGCCGTTCTCTTTGTTTTCGCTGCCTTGCGCTCGCCTACGGTCCTACTTTCCGCTCGGCGTGAGCCTCCCCGGCCCGAACGAGCGCGCCGAAGTCCTGCTGCCTCATCTTCGCCATTTTGGATGCGGCGGACAGGTTTAATCGAAGGGGAGCGAAAAGCTGCCGCCAGAAAAGGGACTAAATGGCGGAGATTCTCTTCGATATCGGAAGGATCACAGCGCCCGTTAGAGAACTCTCTGATTCGATGCGGGCCCGAAGCCGTGTAGTAAATCGTTCCCAACATAAAATGAAATCGCCATAAAATTTCATCGGACAGCAGATGCGGCAGACACTTGCGGAGAGCGTTGATAAATGTGGTGCTAGAAACATCGAAGTTTTCGGCGACTAGCTTGTCGAGCAGTGCAGAATTCTCAGCTGCCAAAATGGCTCGTAACCGGATGAAAGCTGTCTGCCCATCTTCACCGCGAGCGACCGCTAGAGCCGGGCGAATGAAAGCGTTCAAGATCTCTTCGAGTTGGGGCTGGCGGCCATTGGCTCGAGTTTCCTGAAGCAAACGCATTCGGGCTGAATTCAAGTCGCCGCAATGCCGGCGGTAGACCTCGGAGAGCAAGCCTTCCTTTCCTCGGAAATAGTACCCCAGAAGAGACCAGTTGACCCCGGCGGCCGCTGCGATCATCCGGACCGAGACACCGCTGTAACCATGTTCAGCAAACAACCGCTCGGCGGCGGCAATCAATCTTTCGCTGGTTTCCTGATCCGATGCCAGGTTCCGGCTGGCGGCATTTAGACGGTTGGGGGCAGACATAGTCTTTGAACGGATGGATTATACGTCTGGATTGCACAACTGTGCAAATCTTTTGTCCTTCGGGGCGAAGTCTTGCTGTGACGGACGAAATCGCCGGTGGCTATTTTATCGCTTTAAGCTCGTTCGGAATAGCAAGTAGCAAATAGCAGATAGCAAAAGATTCTCGCGTGACCCAACGTTGGGTAGCTTCAATTTGCTATCTGCTATCTGCTATTTGCTATTCGGCAGCGAGCCTAAGGCGAGCTGCCTGAGCCTGCCGGGCGGTAGTCCGAACATCTGATGCAAACAACGGGTCAAGTGGCTTTGATCGGCAAAGCCGAGGTCGATGGCGACATCAACGATCGGTGTTCCTTGTACGATGCGACGCCTAGCTTCAGCCAGTCGCCGCATCAGGAGATACCGATAGGGGCTCGTTCCGTAACAAATCCGGAAATGGCGGGCGATGGCGTAGCGGCTTAGTCCGGTTAGAGCCTCGAGTTCCTGTGATTCTACCGGTCGATTAAACTCGGCATCGAGAAAATCCCGGACGGTCGTCATGTGGGCTTTGGCTGCGGTCAAAACCCGCTGCTTTTGCTTCTCATCGCTCCGGCGGACAAGTTGATCGCTAATTCGCGCGATGAATGCATCACTCTCTAGCTCGGGTAAAGGCTGGGGGAATGATCTAAATGCGGCTAAGATCGTGCGGGCAAGGCTCCGATCAGTGAAAATCGTTTCGGGTACGAAGGGCAACCTCTGCAAGTCGACGGCTTCGCGAATGCGACTGGGCTCGATGTACACCATACAATAACCGAAGCCGGCGGTAGAACCGGCCCGGCCGTTATGCCGCTCATCCGGATGTATAACGATGACTTGCCCAGCCAGGCTATTGTGAGTGGTGCGCCGATAATCAAAGGTTTGTACACCATCCAGCGTGACGCCGACGGCATAGGTATCATGCCGGTGCCAATCATAAGCGTAGCCGTGGAACCGTGCTTGGAGGCGTTCCAGCCCGTTTAACGCCGGAGCGATCTGCATCCAGTCCTTTCCCAGAACCCCGCACGATCGTTCAAGAACCGTCGCTTGAATGATTCGATCTTGGTTCATGGTTACTTACGATACCAAGATTGGCATTGTCGTCCGCCAGGATTTAGCCACTTGGCAGAAACTGAATATCGCCTGTTTTCTAACCGGTGGGTTGGCCAAGGCGTTTCCGGAAATAGTTGGCGAACCTTACGTCGATGCGAACCAGGTTGCGTATCTCTCCTTGTTGCGCCAGCCGGTTTTGATTTTCGGAGCTGAAAAGGACGAACTACTCAATGTGACGGAGCGCGCCTGCGCCCGGAGCGTCCACGTAGCAATTTATACAGAAGACCTTTTCACGACCTACAATGACTTCGATAACCGGGCAGCGGTAGCATCCGTGCCCACCGCAGATCTGAACCTTGTTGGTGTCGGTCTTTATGCCGACCGGCGAGTAGTGGATAAGCTCCTCAAGGGACTCAAACTCCTGAGCTGAACTTACAGGAGAATTTTTTTACAGAAGGTAACGAAGGTAACGAAGGTTTGAGGCGGGTTTCACAGAAGATCACAAAGACGGGTTTGAACAGGAGCAAACAGAGGGGGTAGAGGAGCCGGATAGTTACAGGGCCAGAGTTCCTCTGTTGGCTCCGTTCCTGTTAGAAGCTTTTCGGGGGCAGTCGTCGTACGCGTAGTGGGAGGGTAAACGCAGAAATAAATGGAATCCGATGATGCTCACAAGGGCGGACCCCCTTCGTTACCTTCGTTGCCTTCTGTAAGAATTTTTGGACTTTCCGCTTCTTACCTTTGCGCCTTTGCGTCCCTGGCCGACGTAGCTAAAGGGGGAGACGGGGCGAAGTCTGCTTTGCGTGAGATTTGTCTTCTCTTCGTGATCTTCTGTTCGCTCTCGTTGGGTGGCTGCTTACGCGGATTCCGAGGGATAGGTCCAGTACTTGTCCGGAGTTAATTCTAGCTTTGGACAGTTACCGAGCTCGTAAATGAAATCGAGCTTTGGCTCAGTATCTAAATAGTAGTGAAAATCGGTTTCGAACTGGCCGGTCTGGGTGACGCCGATTCCTTTATCGCGATACTCCTGTACGACGTTTTCAATATCAGCGTCAGCGATCTGTTCTTTTATGTGGTGCAGTCCTCCTCCGTGTTTATCGATAAACGCCTGATAGATAGTCGGACCGTACACAGGCTGGATAATCTCGAGTTGCATATCCCCGATCCAGGAAAGTCCGATCAGGAACTTAAATGGCTCTGTAACCGGTTTATCATCGACCTTGAGGTACTTCAGTGATTTGTCGGTGAACGTTAGCACTTGCCAAGGTCCAACTTTGAGGTTTTCGACCCAAGCTTTCATGCTTCTTTCCAAATCTCGAGTGACCCAGGCAATTTGATAGATTTTCCGTTTCCGGTTGAGGGCGCGAAATTCTTCGTTGTTCATCTTGATTTCATTAGCCTGAATTGCTTGTAAATCCTAAAGCAGAATTACGAACGATTCGGGCTATGGCAGATGAAATCGACGATACGACTTGGTATCAACAAACCTGCGCGAGGCTGACGTCGGTCTATCTTGCAGGGGATAATCCGAGGGCCCAGTCGGGCTTTACCGGAGACCAAACCCATTGGACTCAAGCACGAAGCTTGATTGCCGAAGCCATCAATCGTGACGGCGCATTTTTGGATATAGGCTGCGCCAACGGATTCTTGCTGGAATGCCTTTGTTGGCTGGGCTGACGAAAAAGGACATCGCGTCGATCCGTATGGCTTAGACATTTCCGCCGGATTAATTGAGCTAGCCCGGAAGCGATTACCGCAATGGGCTGACCGGTTATTTGTTGGCAACGCCATCGATTGGGACCCACCTCAGCGTTACGAGTTTGTCCGGACCGGTTTGGAGTACGTTCCACAGAGAAGGCGAGCCGATCTAATCCGGCGGCTACTTGAGCAGGTAGTACAGCCTGGCGGGCGTCTGATCATCGGCACGTGCAACGAAGGGAAAGCTTCCGGCGAAGATCGCTCCGAACTGCGTTCGACTGAGGAACTGGTTGTTGGCTGGGGATTTAAGGTTTCAGGCCGGACGGAGCGCCCGCACTTTCGAGACCCGCGTCTAGTCTACCGAGTGTTGTGGATTGATAGTTGATCCAGGAGGAGCATCGCCTTTGCCGTCAGGGTCTGCTTGAGCCGAGGCCGGCTTGAGCCGCGATAGCAATGAACTCTCTGGGATCCAATGTTGAACACCCAGATAGCGTTTTGGGGCAGGCGATTCGGGTCCGATATTGAGAGTCCAAAGCTCGGCCCAGAGCGCGTGTTCGTCTCGGGTAATGCGCTGCCCAACCCGTTCGTATTCTGCCCAGGATTTTACCATGGAGTACAAACGAAAACGATTTGGATTGGTCATGTCTTGGTCAAGGCGGGCATTAAAAGCGCCGTTTCGCAGAAATGCCAATCTCAGCTGGATCATTATTCTAAAGAATCGGACCAGGTTTTCTGGTGCGACCTCGATCTCCATCGCGGTGGTGATAGGGCCGTCATCAGCCTCATGCGGTAGATAATAAATTGGGCCTAAGGCTGGCAAGGGATGCGGATCTAAGTTGACGTCGGTAGAAAAGTCGATGGACAACCGTTTGGCCGCGAGAGCGCTCGCTAATCCCATGATGCTGGCGGAGATCAACGCCCATTGGATACCAAATGTCGTCGCCAAGCCACCCCAAAGAATCCCGGCCACAGCAACACCACCTTGCGATACCATCATGTGCGTCGCGTTGAGCCGCCCTCGGATCCAATCGGGTATTACTCGTTGTCCGGCTACCCACAGCTCTGAGGCGGAAATCGTCCAAGCCGCTCCGGCTACAGCGGCAACCAGAAGAAAAAACTGCGGATTTCTTACCACTGCCATGAGGCAATAGCTCACCGCCAGAACCAACCCGGCCAGTAAGGTCATCTGGTTTGGCTTCAGCCTTTTTCTGGCTGGTTCGAGGATAAAAATGGCGCCGGTTAATGAGCCGATTCCCATACAGGTAAAAACGAGCCCCAGGTGAAGCGCATCAAAATGGAGAACTTTCAGGCCAACCACCGGCAGAAGGGCTGGGGTTGCACCGATCAAGATGCCGAAAATCAGATTCCGGAGTAGGACAACTCGGACGCCTGGTGCATAGCGCATGTAACGGATCGCGCCAATCACCGCATCGAAAAAGTTCTCTAAGGGAGCGTTAACGGGGGCCGTCTTTCGGGGCCAACTGTTCACCGCCAGGAGCACCAGAACAAAAGCTACCGCGTTGAGTGCGAAAACTCCGCTTACTCCTAGCCAAGCAATCAAGAGCCCGCCGGCCGCAGGTCCGATGATACCAGCCAAGTTCATTTGAACCCCACCCAAGGCGGTCGCCGAAGGCAGGTCTTCTTTGCCGACGATCTCCGGGATGGCAGCAGAAGAGACCGGCGCCTGAAAAGAAAACCCTATTCCCAGCAAGAAGACACCGGCTAAGATGATCTCCGGTGTCAATTTGTTCGCAAAAGCGCAGATGGCTAAGAGAGCGGCACTGAACGCTAACCAACAATTGAAGATCCGCATTAGTCTGCGGCGATCCGTCATATCGGCGAGAGCACCCGCGGGCAGCGTAAAAAGGAAAAACGGGAGCGTGCTCGCTGTTGACATGGAAGAAAGCAAAAGAGGGGATGCGCCCATCGAATTCATGGCCCAGGTCGCGGCCATGTCATGGGCGCTCACACAGCAACCTGATACCACCAAAGCCGACCAAACCCGCAGGTAGACCGGGTTGCGCAAAGAAGACCAAATGGAGGTGTTAGTCTTCACAAGGTGAAGATTATTCACTAAGTCGTTCAATTTCCGAGACAAATGATTGAGGGACAGAGGCGCCGGAAATGAAAAAAACCTCGCTCCAGGCTGAGAAGATTCGTGCGGCAGCCGTCTCCGATGAGATTCGGTGCCGTATCAAAGGCTTCGCTCCCGTATCGGACGCCTTCAGAAAGCTCCGTAGGAGCGAAATCTTTATCACTATTGGAATTGCCGCTATCCGCTGCTCTAGTCGCCACGGGAGCGCAACCAAGCGAGCGCTTTCGGGTTTAATAAGCGAACCTAATAAATCTTAAAGATCATTCTCTCCGGCCTTGCCCAGACAACCTCCCTACCCCGCTCGCTCTGGGCTTAAGTCCTGATGATCGATCTTTGACAATGCCGACGTCCTCTGACTCAACCTCTTGGTCTAGTGGAGAACGTACTGACCTGATACATTGACCCTCATCTTATGTTGAAGTTTGGCTTTAGAAGACTGCATTTAATGCTGTTCGCAGGCCTGCTGGGATTTAGCCCTTTGTTGGCCTCAGCAGATGTCTCGATTACCATCGCTCCTCCCCCGATTCCCGTTTACGACCAGCCCCCTTGCCCTGAGGAAGGATACCTTTGGATCCCAGGTTATTGGGCCTGGGGGGACGACGACTACTATTGGGTCCCTGGCGTTTGGGTAGAACCCGCGGAAGTCGGATATCTTTGGACTCCCGGATGGTGGGGCTTTTCCGGAGGATACTACGGATGGAATCAGGGCTTTTGGGGACCACACATCGGGTTCTACGGGGGAGTCAATTACGGCTTTGGTTATTTCGGAACCGGTTTCTGGGGCGGCCATTGGGAAGGCGGTCATTTTTTCTATAACAGCGCGTGTTGGCACGTCGGTGTGAACATCCACGACACCTATGTTAACCGGTCGTTCGTTGAAGAGCATAACCGGGTTAGCTTCAACGGGCCTGGTGGCATCGAACGGAGAGCTACTGCCGAGGAAGAAAGGGCAGCCCATGAAGGGCGCCGTGAACAGACGGAGGAACAACGTGCGCACGAACGCGAGGCCCTTCATGATCGCGGCCAGAAGTTCTCCGAGAACAAAGGGAACCCAGGGAAAACGGCTCTGGTAAAGACGAACCACGCGGGTGAACGCCAAGGTGGGGAGAATAAAGGCGCAGAGAACAAAGGCTCAGAGAACAAAGGCGCTGAGAATAAGGGCGCAGAAAACAAGGGTGGAGAGAAAAAGGGTGGAGAGAAAAAGGGTGGCGCCGGTCAACACGGGACCGCCGAACAGCACGGGACCCATGAGCATGGCAACGCCGGGCAGCATAATGCCGAGCACAAAAACGCCGGGCAACACGGAAATACTGGCCAACATGGCAATAGCGGCCAACATGCGAACACGCAGCATCAAGGGAACCAACACCAGGGTGGTGGGCAACACCAAAGTGGCGGGCAACACCAGGGCGGTGGACAACACCAGGGTGGCGGGCAGCACCAGGGCGGCGGACAACACCAGGGCGGTGGACAACACCAGGGTGGCGGGCAGCACCAGGGCGGCGGACAACACCAGGGCGGTGGGCAGCACCAGGGCGGCGGAGACAAGAATAAGGACAAGAAAAAGTAAATCAGTCTATTTGATTTAATGTTGGGGCGTGACCGCTGCGCGTTAGCCGGTCGCGCCCTAAGACTTTAAGGAGCCAGGAGCCAGTAGGCCGACTGGGCGAAACGGCGAATGGGCGCACCGGCGAGGCGCGTATCCGCGCGGCAGGCTCGATGAGTTTAGGGCGTTTCCTGCGTCCAGGCGAACGAATTGGACTAGTGCGGTGTTGCCGCCTCGCCCATTCGCCGTTTCGCCGCTTCGCCCACTCGCTTCCTGGCTCCTTCCTTCGACTGCGGGAAATTCAACCCTACCAAGGTCAAAGCTTCCGCAACCATTACCGGCTTGTCTGGTTTAATGAGACAGCAGGTGAGTACCTGCCTAGCATCAATGGAGTGGTCTAGTTCGGACAGGGAATAGCCCCGCATTCTGTCGGATAGGCCCTCACAGTTGAGCTTGTGATAAAACGCTTGTGCAGGCCGGCTTAAGCCGTGTCGAGGTTGGCCCGCGAACTACGATTATCAGACACAAATACTTCCTACAATATGCTGAAGTTCATCAGAGTTCGATTCATCCTACTTGCATTTCTGCTGGGCATAACGCCTTTGGTTTCCTCAGCGCAGGTTACGATCACGATTGCGCCTCCTCCGCTTCCCGTTTACGACCAGCCGTTTTGCCCTGGGGACGGGTATATTTGGGTCCCAGGCTACTGGGCGTATGGCGATGACGATTATTATTGGGTTCCGGGCGTCTGGGTCTTAGCGCCGGAACCCGGCTTTCTCTGGACCCCGGGCTATTGGGGTTTTGAAGGTGGAAACTACGGCTGGCAGCCCGGCTATTGGGGTCCTCACGTTGGATTCTATGGTGGAGTTAACTACGGGTTTGGTTATTTCGGATCCGGTTTCGGGGGCGGCAGATGGGAAGGTGACAGGTTTTTCTGTAACTCCGCGGTTTGGAGGGTAAATCCCACGGTCGTTCACAACACGTTCGTTGACCGTACGGTGATCAAGAATGTGACGGTCAACCGTGTCAGTTTCAATGGGCCAGGCGGCATTGAAGCGAAAGCGACCGCGGAGGAAGAGGCGTCAAGGAATGAGCGGCACTTAGAGTCAACGGAGATGCAGCGCACTCATGAACAGACGTCGCTTCATGATAGCAGCCAACGCTTTTCGGTTAACAAAGGCAATCCGACGAAGACCGCAGTAACTAAAGTTGGCGGTGGCGAGCAAGGGAAGGCGAATGAAGGTAAAATTGGGGGTGGGGAACAAGGGAAAGGCAATGAAGGCGCTTCCGCGGAGCGCAAGCAGCGCGAGACCAAGGGTGCGGCTAAGGGCCAGGAAACTCCGAATGTCGAGAAGCGCGAGACGAGAACGGGCGAAGGAAATACCGGCCCTGGACGCGAAGAGAGGGTAAAGCAGGGCGAACAAAACAAAGAACACCGCGAGGGGACCAACCCTAAGCAGGGACCGCCTCAGGGTGGAGAGCGACCGTCCCAAGGTGGAGAACGACAGTCCCAAGGTGGAGAACGACAGTCCCAAGGTGGAGAGCGGCAACCTAAGGGTGGAGAGAAGGCGCCTCAGGGTGGAGAGAAGGCGCCTCAGGGTGGAGAGCGCCAGCCTAAGGGCGGAGAGAAGCCGCCTCAGCAGGGTGGAGAGAAAGGCAAGGGAGAAAAAGGAAAGGGCGAAAAAGGCAAGGACCAGAACCAATAGCTTATTCGCCAGTAAGACTTACGCGTCCGGCGGTTGCTTGGCAGCCGCCGGACGTATTGCTGCCGCCTGCCAGTACCGATCATCTTTCGACGTGCTTTACGCTGCTTCCGGCCTAGCATTTGTCGCTCCGTAGGACTTCGGCGAGCTCAGTCGAGTCGCTTGGCGAAAGCGGAAGCGAGGCCGCTCCACGAGCTAGCCTTTTTCAATCATCGCGTAGGCGTTATGGTTGTGGATCGACTCATAATTCTCCGCCTCGATCCGATACCAAGTGATCCGGGAGTCGGCGTTCGCTTTGATCGCCACATTGCGGACGAGATCTTCAACAAAGACCGGATGATCATAGGCTCGCTCGGTCACCGCCTTTTCATCGGGACGTTTTAACAAGCTGTACAACTCCGCGCTGGCTGAGCTTTCCACCAGCTGGATCAATTCCTCAACCCAAACCAGCCCGTCGAAACGGACGCTTAACGTGACCTGGCCACGCTGGTTATGGGCGCCATATTTGCTGATAGCTTTGGAGCAAGGGCATAACGTTGTGACCGGTACCATCACCGTCACGACGAAATCTGAGTCTTTAAGCGAAGCCGTAGCCGTGAATCGCACGTTGTAATCCAGAAGGCCCACCGCCTTGGTAATAGGGGCACGCTTTTCGATGAAGAATGGAAATTCAAAGTCAACGTGGGCTTGTTGAGCATCGAGTCGCTGCTGCAGATGTCGCAAGATCTCCTTGATGTTGTCTACGTGAATCACGGAGCCATGTTCGTTCAGCACCTCAATAAAGCGGCTCATATGGGTGCCCTTAAAGTGATGAGGCAGATCAACGGTTAAGGCCACCCTGGCAATAGTGTGTTGAGAAGCGTGCGCTTTGTCTCGGACGACGATCGGGAAACGCACGTCGGTAACACCAACGCGATCGATTCTTACTTCCCGATGATCCGGAAGGCTTTGGGTGTCGACCAGAGTCGTCGTCGTTCGCGGTTGCATTCTATTTCCCCTTTTTGTCAGAGTTAAATATCCACAGATTACGCAGATTACACAGATTTTCGAGAAGGGGTCGGTAGGGACGAGCCGACGAAACTCGCCTGAAGCTCGTTCCGAATAGCAGATAGCAGATAGCAAATAGCAAATGATCCGTGTGCGCTTTCTTAAACCATTTGCCATCTGCTATCTGCTATTTGCTATTTGCTATCGGAAACGAGCTTCAGGCGAGTTTCCCCGGCTCGTCCCTAGCACCCAAAAAAAAATCTGCGTAATGTGCGTAATCTGCGGATAAATTCTTTCCGAGGTGAAAGAATATCATCAACTGCTTCGTTTGGTTTTAGAAGAAGGCCGGCCCAAACATGACCGAACCGGGGTCGGTACGCTCTCCTATTTCGGAGCCCAGGCTAGGTTCGATTTGTCTAAAGGGTTTCCGCTGGTCACCACCAAACGGGTCCACTTCAAGTCCGTGGTCCACGAGCTGCTTTGGTTTATCCGCGGCCAGACTAATGTTCGATTCCTTAACGAGCAGGGCGTCACGATCTGGGACGAGTGGGCGGATGAGCGGGGAGATCTAGGCCCGATTTACGGGGCGCAATGGCGGACTTGGCGGACAGCGGACGGCCACTCCATCGATCAACTGAGCGACGTCGTCCGAATGATCAAGGAAAACCCGGACAGCCGCCGGTTGCTCGTGACTGCCTGGAACCCTGGTGAATTATTGCAAATGGCGCTCCCACCCTGTCACGCTCTGTTCCAGTTCTATGTCATGGATGGATGTTTGAGTTGCCAGCTTTACCAGCGCAGTGCCGACCTTTTTCTGGGCGTGCCGTTTAATATCGCATCGTATGCGTTACTGACCGTGATGGTGGCAACGGTTTGCCAACTTGAGCCGGGCGAGTTCATTCATACTTTCGGGGACCTGCACATTTATCTGAATCACCTGGACCAGGTGAAAGAACAGTTATCCCGACCAGTGAGAGCGTTACCCGCAATCAAATTCCGTCGGATTCCAGCGACTCTACAGGAATTCGCGTACGAAGATATTGAGCTCGTGGGGTACGATCCGCATCCTAGCATCAAAGCGCCGATTGCGGTTTGAAGGAGGGCGTGCGTCCCGGCCGCCGCGGTTACTCCGAGACCAATTCCTTGGCTACCATAACGAATTGGAGGCAGGGGCCCGACAAGCGCGAAAGTGGTTCCAGCTCAAGTTCCAATCCGGCATAAACGGCCTGCTCCCCACCTACGGTGGGTCCCCTCCATTTATTCCGTTTGGACCTTGACCTGGAGCCAGTTCGCGCTCGGAGGATAACTGTATTTTGCGTTCGATCTACGTTCGCTCGTTCCCCGCTCGCTTCGATCAAACGCAAAATATTTTCCTGCAAGCGAATCCGAAATTTGGATGGTCGAAACTCAAAACAGCACCGTGAACCGGAAAGTCACGGCCCAGGCGCTTCCGAGACTGGAGCTCACTCCGGGGGTTGGTATGTAGCTAACCGCAGGTTGAAAGAAGGTTCCGGCATACAAGTGAACCTGATAATATCCCTGGAACATGAGTTCGCTCGGTCGATTAAAAAGGTGCGGGTTCAGCTACGACCAGGCCATGCCTACACCAAGAGAATCACTTGGCCGGAGCGGGACAAGGCCGAAACCAGTGAACCCAAAGCCGAAATAGTCTTTCACGGGTAAGGTCTCCGAATTGTTCACACCGAATTGCGCGAAAGTCGAAATCGATGCGTGCTGCCCATCCTGGCTCATTGGGACGAGCATTTTGCCCTCGCCATCTGAGAAGTGCGGCTCCCCGGAACTGCCCCAGATGCGCTGGCCGCCGAACAGGTAAAATCCGCCGGTGCCATCTTGCGAGATTCCGAGAGGCCCGTGCAGCCGGCCAGTTTGGTACCATGAGCCTAGACCGAATTCGCCCGGATATTTTTCCGCCGCTACCCAATCCACGCCTGCTTCCAAGATATTGAAATAATAACCATTGAAGTGCGGACCGGTCAGGCCGGTCTGTACACCGCGAGCGACATTGCCGTCATAGAGTCCGTAATTGAGGTAAGTGTTTTTGGTTGGCGCTAATGTCACGGTGACGCCGTACACGGAATTGTAATAACCGCCGATGGCGCCAAGCAGGGTGGGATTGACGAAAACGGGCGTGTAAAGCAACCCAGTGACTGCCGGAATGTCCAGCCCCTCCTCGTGGGTAGGAACAGGACGAGCTACATTGTTGAAATCGTAGGTAGGAACGATCTTCCCGATCCGAAAGATGAGCTTTTCGTCGAACAGAGCCTGGCGATACCAAAGCTGGTATAATTCCGAGCGATCCCGGGGTTTGGGTCCCGGAAGACTGTTATACCCTTGCACGCTGCCGGCCTGACCATTGGTGTCTTGCCCGTTGAATTGAAGAAACTGAACTCCGAAGGATGCGCCTTTCCAGGCGAGAAGCTTTTCGGCATCAAGATTTGCTCCGATGATCAGCGCGCTGTTCCAGCTCCATCTACCGGGCTGTTTACCTCCGGAGAGCAGGCCGTTTGTATCCGCCAGCCAGAGGCCGCCGAGACGAAGACCGCTGCTGTCCGGTAGCTGCAGCAAGCGTCCGGCCAGGCCAGTTCCCGGAAGAGCGTTCTCGGCTGCTGGGTTACCGGTGATCGCATCCGGAGCTTTGGCGGCTTGGGGATCGAGAAGTGAGATCTGGAGCGGCCATGCTTCCTCCTTCGCTAAAGCTATGGAGGACAGGTGCAAGGCCTGAGGGACCGCCGCCCGGCTAGCACAGCAAAGGAGATTTTCCGATGCCGCCGGCGAATTGGGGCTTAGAACGATTTGCTGGGGAGGTTCAGGAAACTCATTCCCGGCATTCGAAGGCTGCGCTCCGAAAATCAGTAATGCCGCTACGAACGATGTGAGTGGGATTTTCGTAGCTTGGAAGTCGTATTCTCACCAGGGGAGCAGATTCCAAAGCCCACCGACCTCGATGGCAAAGAGGATGGCCATGAGTAACAGGCCCGTTGGCTCAATCCAAGCAGGGGCCCTGTTGTCTTTGAAAAGCCACCAGCCGAACCAACGGATGAAAAGCGGCATCGTGATAAAGGTGGTAGCGGCGACGCTGATGCAGTTCCCGATGTATGTGGAAAGCGAGGCGTGCAAGCCCAGGGAAGCCAGGATCGGGCTGAGGAAACGCAATTCGAGCATCACGACGGGAAAAAGGCCCAGAACCACCAGAAGAGCGGTCTTCCAGTTCGGAGGCCCTTTGCCGGTCATCGGATTGATGGGCACCCAACCGGGGAACGATGTTGCTAGCCGCATGAGCTGCTCGTGTTCGATAAAAGCCTTGGATTCACCAAGCAACTCCGCGCGTTCCGGAGCGTCCATCCAGGCCTCGAGATGTTCGGCCGTGTCGAATCGGATGATCGTGGTCCAGGGACCGTCTTTCTCAGCGGGCGGCTGGAGATACATTCCGCGATAGCCGGGGTATTTTGCTTGAGCTGCCTGAGTTCTCACCGCCCATTCGCGATAGGTGGCGTCCATGCCGGGCTTGATCTTGGAGAAAATCACTTCTGTGACGTTTGGACCGGGTGGCTCGCCCGGACGATCCAGTCGCGCCACTTCGCCGAGGCTACCACCCTCAAGCAAGGGAATCGCCTCTCCGACAAGTGTGGCTCGTTCACCGGAACGTTGCCAAGCGGCGAGTTCGTCCTCGGAACGGAAATTCAGCACGATGGTCCATTCATTACCGTCTGGCTGCGACGGCGGGATGACGTCGCTGCTGACGAAGCCTGGGAATTTGTCGATCGTCGCGTTATGGCGAGCTTGCCACGCCCCGAAGGCTTGATCTTGTCCGGGGCGAAGCTTGGCGGTGGCGATCAGGACAGCAGGCGCGCTCATTTAGACGCCACTAGGGCAGGTTCCTCGGCTAACTGTAATCTTTTAACCGGTGGCACTCCGTTGATTAGCTGTGAAAAAATGCGTGCTGCCGTGAAAGGCAGACTGGTGCAGCGAACGCCGGTCGCGTTTTTGATCGCATTTGATATTGCTGGAGCCACCGGATTGATCGCGCACTCGCCCTGTGATTTCGCTCCCAAGGGTCCGATCTTGTCGAAGGTATCAGTAAAGAACAACTCGTTGCGTGGAAGATCGGCGAAGGCCGGTATCCGATAATTGCGCAAAGCTGGGTTCACGATCCGGCCTTCTGCATTGTGAACCATGTTTTCCGTTAGTGCCCAGCCGATTCCCATTGCAATCGCGCCGTCGAGCTGGCCGCGGCACTGCACTGGGTTGATCAACCTGCCGATATCAGCGGCGTGGACGCTATGCAGGATACGGGTTTCGCCCGTCATCCGGTGGACCGCCAAGCGAATCCCATGAACGTTGAATGCGGTGGTCCGCGGCGAGGAATAAGCTTTCCGCTTCGCTTCGAAGCGATGGCCGTCCCGGAAACCGGCGGCATGCAGATCAACCAGAGAAATCCGATTCGTATCAGACACGACGAAGTTGTCTTCGATGCGCCAAGTCGAAGGATCGGTCCTAGTATGCTGCCCGGCATATTCGAGGATATTATCCCTGAGTGCAGCTGCGGTTAGCGCCACTGCTTTGCCCGCAACCACAGTTCCGGTACTGGCGTAGGTCCCGGTGTCATGTGGTGTCAGATCGGTATCCGCGTTGACGAGATCGATGTTGCCGGCGCGCGAGGCAAGCACAGAGGCGGCCATCTGACGGTGAGACGTCACTGTTCCATTTCCCATCTCAGTCGAGCCAACCGCAAGGTGATAGCGTCCATCGGGCAGAAGGATCATGACGGCGCCGGAACGATGCTCCGTCGGCGGGCCGCAATCGAGCATGGCAAGCGCTATGCCGGTGCCTTCAGCCCACTCGTCTCCATCGGGTTTAGAAGCCCCACGGCCTGAGGCCAAGGCCGTTTCCACCAGGTCGAGACATTGATCGAGGCCGTAGCTGCCGAAACCAACGTCGCTCGGATCCTTCCAGACCGACTCAATCCAATCGTCGGGCCGGATCATATTCTGACGACGAATCGCAAACGGGTCCATTCCGAGCAGCTCGCCTAGTTCGTCGATCGCGCATTCGATGGCGAAAGTCGTTTGCGAGGCGCCATAGCCTCGAAACCCGCCGCCGGGAACAACGTTGGTGTAC
>Ga0209647_1001739_pt1 | contig 18114 bp, 18 predicted proteins | sample GraSoi_2013_60cm_FD_185827 | JGI IMG/M metagenome (GOLD analysis project Ga0209647, IMG submission 185827) | Grasslands soil microbial communities from the Angelo Coastal Reserve, California, USA - Sample 9_17_2013_60cm (SPAdes) (version 2) | ecosystem: Environmental > Terrestrial > Soil >...
TGGCGAGGCTTGTGGTTCGGAGCCCCGCGTCTGGTCCGCCAGTCGCGGGGCTTTTTTTTTGCCGAGCACGTCCAGCCGTAGCTAGCGTCCCGATTCCGAAGTTCGCATCATTGTGCCGTAGCCTCGTTTGCGAACTTCGGAATCGAAGGACACTAGCAACTTATTGATCTAGTGCGGCCGGCGGAGCCAACCTTTGCTCAACCTGCGGGGTAATCAGACTGGATCGACTTGATCTCGTTCTGGTCGATGCTCAAAATAAGATCATACGGGGTGCGACGCGCTTTGAACGCCAAGGAGAGAACCATGGGGTACCCGACCGCCTACACCTCCGCCGTCGCGATCCCATTGCCCTCCGAGCAAGCCGTCCGGCAGATTATGGGCAAATCCTATGATCCGGAGAGGACCCTGAATGTCCTTAAGATGTTCGCTGGCACCGAGGACCTGTTCGAGGCGACGATCGGCATAGTCCGAGCAATGTTTCATGCGAAAGGTGTTGATCCCAGGACACGCGAGATGATCATCCTGCGTGCGGCAAAGGTATTGAATGCGCCTTACGAGGCGCAAGCCAACGTGCAGATGGCTAAGAACGCGGGACTATCTCCCGCGGAGATCGACGCTGCCGCCAGCGACGATCCGGTATCTGGAATCAATCCGGAGTATGTTCTTGTGTGCAAAGCGACCGATGAGTTGTCAAAGAGCGGAACATTGCGCGATGAGACCTTAGGCGAACTTCTAGACAGGTACGGTGAGACGATCTCTCGCAAAATCGTGCTCATGATCGGCTGGTTCAATATGCTCAGCCTGTTCTTGAATGGGTGCCGGGTTCCGCTTGAGACCACCGACAAGGTAGGAACGAGGACCTCGCCACTCGGATGAACGCCAAGACGCGTGGCGGTGGAGGAGGAGCAAGTCCCACAGGGATAGCGGCGCGCCGGAAAGCCTGGAAAAGGCTGCATCAGCGCGTTCTTTAAGAACGTGAGCGAAGAGGCTCGGCGGTTAGAGCAGTAAAAGCCTAGGCTTGCCATCAGCAGACGTTGCTTGGCGCTACCTCGAGGTCGCGAGCGGCTCCATTCCGCTGTTCCTGATCGCCTCGAAAGCGCGCGCGGAGGCAAGAAATTCGATCAGGCGTTTAGAGCTTTCAATCTCTCCCGAGCCGACCACGACGGCGGCTGAAAACGTCTGCACGAACTGGATCTCCGGCGCGATGCTGCCTGCGAAGTCGACGCCGGCCGCGTGCAAAATTTCACTGACCGGCATCACCGCAAGATCCGCGCCTCCGGCGGCGACCATGCCGGTTGCATCGGTACCGCGCGGCGTCACCTTGGCTTTGATCTTGTCCGCGATGCCGAGCCGCGGAAAAAGATCGTTCACAAGCCAGATGCCGCTGGTGCTTCCAGGGACCGCGACGGTTTTGGCCTTGAGCAGGACGTGTTTAAAGGCCTCGACGGTGGTCACGTCGGGCTTCGCAGCCCCCGCCCGCACCGCCACGCCAAGGGGTACTCGCGCAAGATCCACGTCCGTTCCAGCGACGATTCGGTTGGCGGCGATCAGCTCACTGAGGCCCTCGCGGGAGAGGATCACCACGTCGGCAGGCACGCCGCGGGCGAGCTGCGCGGCAATCGTTTGCGGCCCTGCTCCTTGAGAGGCGCCCGATCCGGTCGTGACCTTGATGCCGCTGGTCCGCTCGAATTCCGGCAACAGCTGCTCGTAGGCGCCACTGAAGCCGCCGGATATCAGAACGTTCAACTGCGCCGACGCCCTGGCTGGCCAAAACAACGACGTAGCAAAGATGGCGAATGAGAAAGTGTGCATGATCAGCTCCTCGCCCACCCGCTCCCGTGCTTGCGGCGAAACGATAGCACAGCGCGGTACGCAGGAGACTGCTGCGGGATTTCGATCCGGCCTATGACCGCTATGGGTCATTCGCATCACATCGGTACGCTCGCGACGCTCGCGGCATGTCCGCGTGCCTCCTTTTACTGAATTTTGTCCCGTTTTATTTGACCGGCGCCGGATGCTGCTTAGATTAAAATCACAAATCCTCATGGCGACTGCCGCGAATCAAGGAGTCGAGTCATGGAATTGAAGCAATCTCGGAAGTTCGATCCGGTCAGTTTTACCGTTGTGCCACCACGAAGGTTTGAGGACCTACGCGTCGGCGACGTTTTCCGGGCCCCAAGCCGCACACTTACGGATGCGCACGCCGCCGCTTTCCAAACGGTTTCGGCCGACAATCATCCTATCCACTACGATGTAGAGTATGCACGACGGCACGGGCATATTGCTCCCGTAGTGCATGGCTTACAGGTTTTCGCCTTCACGGCTCCGGGGGCTACGCTCTTTCCACAATACATCGGCGATGTTTTCGTTGCGTTTACCAGCGCGTCATGCAAGTTCCTCAAAGAGGTGCACGCTGGAGATACGCTCTATCCTGCACTGGAAATTATCGCGCTTTCACCGCAGGGAGACACCGGCAGTGTGACAACGCGGGCGACAGTGTACAACCAACGAGGTGAACTCGTTCTCGACGGCGAGCACCAGTACTCGCTGAGAACCTCACCCAGGGCTGCAAAGTAGCGAGTACGTCAGATCGCAGCCTGTCAATCGGCGCAATCTTGACCCCTGATCGGCGCGCACCTCTCTCGTGGGTGAGGCCGCACATTACCACATCGTTGAGAGAACCCTGCTGCGCAACGCAGCAAAATTGATCAGCGAATGGCGGAGATGAGTCAAAAGGAGAAAACCTCACGCCGAGCATATCTTGTCCGTTGCCCCGAAGGCGGGCATGGCAGCGCTTTATGAGTACACGCCCTGATCTGAAACCGATTTCGTCAGCAAAGGGCCTCTCACATTCCTCGGCGTGCGCGGCGCGCGCATACGACTCGCAATCGGGATCGATCATCCCCATTTAAGGTGACCACCAATATCAAGAAGAAATCAGGGCCGTCGGTGGCTGAGAGACATTGCGCGCGCTCCCGCCCTCGACCGGCAGGAGGAAACGCATGGATCCAGCTGAAGATTATCGCGCCAAAGCGGCAGAATATGAGCGGCTCACTCGGGCGACCAAATCTCCGAGAGAAAGCCGCAACTACCGCAGGCAAGCTGAAATGTATCGGGCGCTGGCGCTCGGCGAAGAACCGGACATCTCGCCCGCTCCGAGGGTTGGCGCCAATCGATGTCCAAACTGCGATGCCCCGATCCCGGCGCCATTCGAGTCGAAATATTTGTCGGGCCACCTCGTGGAACATCATTGGCGATGCCAGAGGTGTAATGTCTCCTGGCAGAGCCGTTTCGATCCCCTGTTGGCGTAGGAGGGGCCGGTCGCGGGCCAATGTCCGGCTCGCAACGCCGCTGTCCCACGTATTCAATATCGGTGACTTTTTCGATCGGTGACTTCTTCGCCGAGCATCGGCGGTCAACTCACAGCAAAAAAACCCCGGCCGAAGCCGGGGCCAAACTGCCTCAGATCGTTTAGCGGTTTTGCTCTTGTCCGCCCTGGCGCTGTCCGCCCTGACCGCCCTGTCCGCCCTTTCCGGGCTCCTGCTGCTGCTGGCCTGGCTTCTGCTGGCCGCCGCCGCCCTGCTGTTGGCCCGGCTTGTCCTGGCCGCCTTGTTGCTGGCCGGGGTTCTGTTGGTTCGGATTGTTCATAACGTCTCCTACTTCGGTTCCTCCCCGTAATGACAACCATCGTAACGCCTCTTGGTTGCTCTCGCTCCGAACTAAATTCCCAGAGAGCTGGCGGATACGAGGGAGAATCCCGCAGTCGTGCTGTAGAAGAAGAGCCGAGCGGAACCGCTGCGCCACTCCTTGCGCGGCGCTCACCGAAGCGCGGCGAGGTCATCGACCTCGTTTACTTCCACGGCAAATCGGTCGGAGATCGCGGAGATCGTCGGCATCGCCGAGGCCGGAGTTCGTTGCCACGGCGGCCGCTATGGACGGCCCTACCGCGCCGGGCGGTCTATGGCGGAGCCAATGGAGCGAGACTGATTGTTGTCTCGTTCTTCTTTCTGGGCCTCCTGTTGTTTCATTCTTTGATCAGTGTGCCGTCGCATTTTTTTGAGGTGATCGGATTTCGTCTCACTCGATTCCCATAGCAGCCAATTTGGTTTTTTCACAATTTGTCTTCTCCTTTCGTCCGCGGGGACAAGCTTGGCCCGAAGAGGAAGTTCCTTCTGCCTACCGCTTTCGCCGAAGGTCTGAAGGGGCCCATGCGAGCTAAACACCGTCCAACCGGTCGGTCGCGGCATGAATAGCGCTGGCGAGGTACGCTTCGCGCACGGCGATCTCGTGCACCGCTCCGCAATACGGGCAATCGACCTTCAGCGTTGCCCTCCAAGACGCGCGAAGGCTTTGCGCGTCGGTCTCGACGCCGGTGGATAGTTTCTGATGAGTTTGTGGACAGGTGAAATGCAGTGAGGCCATGGGTGGCTCCCTTCCGTTGAATGAACAGGCGGGAGCGCGACAGGTCTCTCAGCCACCGACGCCTGGCGCAGTGCCTTGTCGGTGATGGCCTCATTATGCAGAAGAGCGTCGTCGAGTCTGCCGGCCAGCGTACAGACGTCATCCGATCCATCGCCAACCCATGCAATCGATTCGTCGCCAAATCGAGTCGGGCATTGCGGCTGATCCGGGCGAGGGACCCGTTGGCCAACCTAAGCCGCCTTGGAGGGCGCTGTCGTGAGGTAGCTCTCCGAGCGTCCGCATTTGGGGCAGGTATAGACCTTGAGCCCATGTGGGCTCCCAAACGGCGGAATAATCATCGTCAAGCGCATTTCATCGCTGCAGGCCAGACAGTGCGGGCTGGCGACCTGTTCTGTGACCCTCGATGACATGACAGCCTCCGGAGTGAACCCTTCCGCCATAAAAGGCAGCATGCCCATAAAAGGCAGCTTGGAATGGTAACGCGCTATGTTGGGACGCGTTGCATGGCCAGGGCGAAAGAATGAGGACGGAGGTGCGGCAGGGAACAAATAAGCTGGAGCGGCGTTGACTCAGTTGACCAAACCCACATCGGCACATCGGCAAACGGCATCCGGTCCCCAGGAAGGTCTGTCCTGTGGGGTGGATTCGCCCGCAAAGGAGTAACGACGTTGGACGCTCATCAGACACGCGATCGAGCCGAAGCGATTTTCAAGAAAAAGCAAGAGCGGCTTCTGGAGGGTCAGAAAGCAACGGCCGAATACGAGGCAGCCCGTTTGGCCACGCGTGAAAAGACCGCGCGGTTGAGGGCGCTGAGATTGGCGCGCGACGTAGCGCGAAAAACGCCGGTTCCCCCTGCACAGAAGCAATCGGCGTGATTTGCAGCCGAGTAAGATGGTCCAGATCCGGTGCGAAGCCCGGCGCGGACTATCGAACGAAAAGCGGCAAGACCATTTGGGGCAAGACCATTTGGAGAATGTCCATCATGGTGGATAAAGCGCGGTCGCTGCCAGGCAGCAACGCCATGATTTGAATTGGGCGTGATGTCCCGTCTGTTCGCTAGCCGACAGACGCGCCGTGCACGCGGCAAAACGCGTTCCAACAGCGCAGGCGAACCTCCAATCGGCGGATCCGAGAGGGGGGTCTTGGACTCTCGTCCGGCGCGCGAAAAGCCTTATTAATTCGACGCTTCCGAAGCGGTCCCTACCCTTGCGATTCTTCGGCGCGCGCTCCGTCCCAAGGCAGGCTTGCCGGCGTGGCGCCGGGGGCGATAATATAGTCCGCGACGTTGGCGCACACGGGGATTCGGCCGTGGCGAAGAAATCAAAAGCCAAATTCGACCCGGAGGCATTTCTCGCCAAGGCGGATGGCGGAGTCATGATCTCCAAGTACCGGAAGGGCCAGGTCGTCTTCGCCCAGGGCGAGCCCGCGGATTCCGTCTTCTACATTCGAGAAGGCAGGGTCAAAATCGCGGTTGTCTCCGAACAAGGTAAGGAAGCGATCGTCGCATTCCTCAAAGCCGGAGATTTTATCGGCGAGGGTTGTCTGACCGGACGGCCGCGGCGCGTTTCGACCGCCAGGGCCGTGGAAGACTCCGTAGTAAGCCGAGTGGATAAGGCCACCATGGTGCGCATCCTCCGCGACGAACAGAAGTTCTCCGAACGATTCACGGCGCATCTTTTGGCTCGCACGCTCCGAGTGGAGGAAGACTTGGTCGACCAGCTGTTCAATTCCAGCGAGAAGCGGCTGGCGCGGGCGCTGCTCCTGTTGGCGAACTTCGGCAAGGAGGGAAAGCACGAGCCGGTGATCGCCAAAGTCAGCCAAGAGACGCTCGCGGACATGATCGGCACGACGCGCTCCCGCGTGAGCCACTTTATGAACAAGTTTCGGGAGTTGGGCTACATCCACTACAACGGAGACCTCGAGGTCCACTCCTCATTGTTGGATGCTGTTCTGCACGAAAAGCCGCAATTAAAAATTTCGAAGTGAGCAATTTTGACCACAAAAAAAGTTGCGCGCTGAGCAATTTTGACCAACCGCCCCGGCCTCCCATTCGTTAAATTGAGTGAGGTGCCACGCGGGATTACGTGCGGTGTTGCACTTAGCCGAGCCCCAACGCGTCTACCCTCCCGAAACCACTGCGGCCATGACCGCCGCGTTCGACCGGCTTTGCGCGTCCATTCCGAAGTCGGTCAACGGGGATGATCTGCGCCGACAATTGGCATTGATAATCCTTCGCCACGTCGACCGCGGTGTGCAGGACCCGAAGCGGCTTTCCGAAATGGCGTTCCGCGAACTTGCCGGCCTCAGCGGCTCGGCGTCGGAGCGCTCGCCAAACGAACGCGTTCCCGCCTGAGACGTGGAGGGAGCACGCGGTGCCGATAACCTCGTTCCTGAACGGTGTCAGATTTGATCGCGAGACGACGCGCGTCATGGGCGTCGCGTTCGAAATGACTCGCGTAGCGCTCGGAATTGCCGAGCGTCGCGACGACGTCAACGAAATCGTCGCCAAGACAATTGTGGAGCTCGCGAAGCAGGGCGAGCGCAATCCCGATCTTTTGCGCGAGCACGCATTGCAGAGCTTGCGCGAGCAATATTTGACCGACATTACGCCGACGGTCAGGACGGTCCAAACCTTCGGTCGTTTGCGCGCCGAAAGTTAATCCGGCAAGGCAAATTGCCGCGTGCCCCCGAGAACGGCCTTGGTCTATGGTGCGGACGTTCATCCATGGGAGGATGCGAATGGCTTGGACTGCGATCCGCGAGTGGAGCCAAAAGCGAACGCTGCGTACGATGCTCACAGACCCCCGATCCGCCAGGGGGTTCCGGTCGATCGGGCAGCTCGAGAAGGGAATCGGTGCCGACCGGTCCACGACGGAACGCCTGCTTCTGGCAGTCGGTGCCAGAAAGTCCGACGTCGCCGAAGAATGGACGCTGCGTCCGCTTTAGGGCGTGCCGGCAGATGTGACCTCCCGCTCACGGGACGGTGCGGTCGCGCTCCGGCTCCGCCAGCAGGCGAAGTCCGCTTGCAACGCACGGCCGAACCAGTGGGTCAGAAGCGATAAGGTTCAGCATGAGCGCATGGTTTCGGGTTTGTCGCCGAAAGCGGACCTCCGATGTGCGCGCTCATGAGGATGTGCGCGCTCCTGAGTGCGCGCCCTAAATCGGGGCTCGGCGGCGCGCCGCCATCGAACGGCGAGCCTCCCTGCCAGCTCGATCACCGTTTCGTCGGTCGGTGAGTGCAACGAGGAACGCGACCCATCCGACATCGCTCTCCTCGATATTGCCGCGGCGGATCGCTTTGGCGCGTGATGCCCGCCATTTTGTCTCCTCGTCGGGGCGCGCCGGGCGGACCTCGATGTCGGTCACGCCATCCCACAGCGGCAGGCCACCGCTCGCCAAGACCATGAGATCGTCACGAAAGACGCGGTCGCGCACGACACGTTCGGCCTCCGAGCCAGTGTCGGCATGGAAGGCGGCGACGCCCCTGCCTTTGATCTCGGCAACGTAAACCGTCACGGATTTGGATCCTACCAGTGAAGCAATACCAGCGGCAGTCGGAGATCGAGGTCCGATTTTTCGACTTCCCTCCCCTACTGCGGGCGCATGGAAAAGTTTTGGGTCGAACGGTTTCAACAGCATCGAGCCGTGTCGACTGCATCGAGCCGTGTCGACGGGTGGCGGCGCGATACGACAAGCTCGCTGCTAACGACCTTGCATTCATCCAGCTTGCGCCAACCGGCGAGCGTCATTTGCCTCTGGCCTTCAGCCATGCGTCGGATTTGCGGGATATCCAATCGCCGATCTCGGACTCCGACTGAAAGCTGTCGATATGCTCGACGCGGCCGTCCGGCCAAGTGAGTTCGATGTACCACGCACTGCCATCTTTCAGACAGCACGGCTTCATCGCCGGCTTGGATGAAAGATGACCCACGGCGTTCGCCCCCTCCCTAGACCAACAAAGGATGAAAACGACTAGTCCAACTGAACTCACAAGTCTTGCACAGCCAGTGCTGTTCAACGACGCATCCGTGAAGATACCTGGACACAAATGGCTTTGCCGCCGGGAGGCAGCAGTTTGGGCAACATTCGTTGCCGACGTTCGCAGAAGCGGCATCGTGGTCGGATTGCCTGGACGCTACCACACGAGATTTCGATGGCCGTTTAGACCGTCGATAAAACGCCAAGGGATATAAGACAACCATTTGAACGAACCTCCGGCAGTTGGACGTGCTCGCAATCGCGTCCACACAATCGATATCGGACCGGCTATTGTCTGCGCATCGTCCTTATCCCAGAAAGCAACTTAGCGGGGCTTGCGCAGATCGTCTTCGACCGCCTGCGAAATCGGATCGCTGATCCGGCGGTTTGTGCGGAGCAATGCTGTCTGATAAGCGCGAGCTTGTCGGGGACGAGATCGACCGTCGCGCTCACCAGATTTGCGCGCGCCTGCGGCTTCTGTCGGCTTGCCGACCGAGGAGCTTTGGCGACTGCTGGTGTTTCCAAAACGGGATGCGACGCCGGTGCTTTTTCGGTCCCGTCCGAAGGCGCAGCGACTGATGCTCTCCTCGTCACAACATGGTCCGCGATCGGAAGGGTTGAGGGCAAACGCGACGGGGACCAGGATTGGTCACGGCGTGCCAGGCTGCGCGTACAATACTTGAAAGATCCGCCTTTGTCGAAGAGAAATGATAGAATTCTCTACGCTACTGAAAATATTTGTGCTGCATCTGGTAGTTTTCGCGTGCTTTTGTCTTATATGACTTTTGTCTCTTGAATGATGACCATTCAAAAGATTGTTTGTCTCTATTTTAGAGGTACTTAAATGACCAACGCAACTTCGAATACATCTACTGCGAAACCCGAGACCGCCGCCCAATCCAAGCAGATGATTCTCAAGGAGGTCGGAGCGAAGTGGGGCAAGTTCTCCGAGCAGGACTTGTCCGCGCTCAACGGCAAGGACGATCTCGTGAACCAGGTCGTGGCCAAATACGGCCTCGAGAAGGGTCAGGCTCAGCGCGATGTCGACGCCCTGTTGAAGGGTCGCCAGATCTGACGCGGCGCCTCACCATGAAAACCGAGATCGCCCTTTGCGGCGATCTCGGCCCTCACCTTCCACAAGGACTTCGTCCCGGAGCGGGTCACGCGGCGCAAGCAGGCGGACAGCGGCCGCTTTCGCCTTCAGGTGGATCGGCAAACGAAAGGCTCGTATGCGACCTATGAAGCCGCGGAAACAGCGGGAACAGAGACCAAAAAACACTATCCGATCCTGCAGGTCGCGGTGTATGACGGCGTGGAGATGAACAAGGTTATCGAGTTGCCGTAGGTCATGACATTTTCGCGGAAGTCCCGTGCTTCATCGCCCGCCATGTGTGCGGGGCAAATCGACTGGGATTACGACCGCGCTGAAATCATCGCCGACGGCACCGTGCATGCGATAGGCGTCTGTCTGGGGCTCATCGGCGCCGTCACGATCGTCGTGATCGCAGTCAGGATCGAACGCATCGAAGTCACGCCGATCTTGGTCTACGTCATCGGCCTCGTGACGATGCTGGCGCTCTCGGCCGCCTACAACATGTGGCCGGTCTCGCCCGCCAAGTGGGTTCTGCGCCGCTTCGACCACTCCGCGATTTATTTGTTGATCGCCGGAACCTACACGCCGTTCCTGGCGCAGATGAAAAGCGTTCTGGCTTCGGCAGGTCTCGGCGTCGCCGTGTGGTTGAGCGCCGTCATCGGCATGGTTCTGAAGCTCGCGCTTCCCGGGCGGTTCGATCGTCTGGCCGTCGTTCTTTGCCTGCTGCTGGGTTGGAGCGGTGTCATTGCCTACGACTCGCTTGCGTCTGCCCTCCCGAGCGCGAGCCTATGGCTGCTCGCGATTGGCGGCATCCTCTACTCGCTTGGCACGCTGTTTCATGTCTGGCGGGGCCTGCGCTTTCACAACGCGATCTGGCATGGTTTTGTGCTGCTCGCAGCGAGTTGCCATTATTCGGCGGTCCTTGCTTGTTTGGCATGGACGTAAGGCTTGATCCGCGCGCCGACTCGAGACGCCAATTCGCAAGCATCCTGCAAACTCCGGCTTGAAACAGCGCCCCTACGCATACATCCATTGCACGATTTTGCGTTGAGACTCGCGCCATGTGTGAGCGCTGGCGTCGCGATGCCGGCAAGCAGTACGACGCGCGAGGCAGCCGATGACCGATCAGCAGATCACCGCTGTTCTTTTGCATTTGCGAATTCTGATCGTGTTTCGGGCTTCGTTGCATCGCACAATAAAGTGATTTGTGGGCAGAAGATTTTAAGACCTATCGGCCGCAAAGCCGGGTATGGGTTCGAGTTCCCCTCACCGCTCATCGAGTTCCCTCACCGCTCATCGGGGCGTTTCGGTGGCTATGTTGTGTTCTCTGCGCCTAACTTTCGAAAGGAGAGGTTTCCATGACTCGCTTACTCATACGTCCATTGTACTATTTTGCGTTGATGCTCGCGCTGTGTGTGAGCGTTGGTGTCGCTGGGCTTCTTTTGAGCCACTCTCATTTCTTTTCAGCGCCAGAGGCCGCCGAAATTCCATCGCCTTCCGGCCATACCGGCGAACTCCCACCGCTGTGGTGAGCCGATCACTGCCATGTTCGCGCGCCCGTGCGCTGCCTGAAGCTTGTCCATCGAAAGAAAGCGTCTGATCGCAGACCGAGGCTTGACGTGCGATTCGAGCGCTAGTCTTCGGCCGTAACAAAGAACCCGGCGTTTCCCCCGGCCGGGCTCTTCTTTACGTGTTGAATGTGACTTCGCCCGTGACTGCGCCTGCCGATGCTCGACCTGTAGCGAGGTTGAATCGGGATGCACCGCGAAACCCCGTCGCATTGCGATCGAGCGAGCAAGTTGCCGAGCGAGGCCGCGCCGTCCGCTGCCGAATTAACGAGGGCGGCCGAACATGACGGGGCCGCCAACCGAGGCGGGTTCTATCTTGCTAGGACTCAAAGATGACGCCAAGCAGGGGAGGGTCTCCGGGATCGCCTCGCCGGGGTGGCGTAGCTTTTGCGTTCCGCCAATTCAGCACATTGAAGCCATCTCTCCGCCATCTGGCTCCACGCAGCCTTGCTCGCCGGGTCGCGCGCAAGTTTGGCCGTTACCTTGCACTCCGTAGCATGTCTTAAAAATTCTTCTGGCGGATGCATCGGGTTCGAACTCCTTGAACTTCGTACCCCTCCGACCCCCCGTCGTGGGCACGTTACTTGGAAATCTGTGAGATTCAAAATCGGCCACGAGGACTTCAACCCGGCCGGTGCCCGCCCCGAGTATTTGACCTAAAGCGAAGCACCGAATGTTGTTGTTGCCGACCTGTTTGCGCGCGAAGTCCGCTGCGCCATCCAGCGCATGCACCCCTGACGTCATGCATGTGGAGGGGTGGATCGAAGACAGATTTGGCCAGGCGGTCTCAATTCAGGGGCGCGGGACCACAATTGCGGTCGCGGGACCACGTTGCGCCCGTTGTGTCCACAACCACGTATCAGCCGGCCCCACTGGTTAAATTCTCGGCACTGGACCAGGAATCAGTGAGTGTCTTCGCGCGCACCCTGCGCTGAGGTGGCGCGGATCACAAGCTGCGATTATATTCTCGGCATGCTTGAGCGCACACGCGAACCGCAGAATAACGCCAAATCCATCGACAGATGGGACAATGAGGGCGGGGCACCGAGCGGTGGTGACCGTACGGCGCGAAAGCGCCCGCGCGACACCAACCTTCAGAAAAAAGCTGCGGCTAAGAAGAGTCCAAAGAGGCAGGCTCAATGGCCCGGTAAGCCAGCCGGTGCCTGAACCGGCGCTTCTCGCTTTCCAACAGGTGTAATGGAACTGGGTATAGATCTTCGTACCTACGCCGGGGCCACTACTCTAAACAGAAGTGCAAGATGAGTGATCCAGGACATGACCCTGTACCCAGGCGCGACTGGAAATTGATAGTCGCCGCCGTTCTGGCCCTCGCACTTTTGATTGGGGTTATTGCCTATAAATACACTGGCGACTTCACTGGTGTCGTTAAATTTGGAACCAGCGGACAACCGGGCCGCAACTAGCCCGAAGACTTTGGGGGCATGTACCGAAAATCGGTTGTGTACATCCGCACGAAACACGCGGCGGCGCAGGCCTGGCTACTACTTTGGAGGCGGGGGTTCTTTGCGGGTCGGGCGACGCTTGCACCACGCAGCGATCGCGACAGCGTCGATTTTTTCGTCGTTCGGGCCCTTGACGAAATGCACAATGCAATTCCGCCGCATCAGATCGCAGGCTTGGCGTAGAGCGTCTTCTTTCGAAGCAAAGGCTCGGCTGACAGAATCGCTGTTCAATCGACGATCGAAATAATGCGCGGTCCAGTTCATGCCATGCTCCGGTGTCCACTTGGATTCCGCTCGGATGTGCCCGTCGAAAACGAAATTCGGGTACCCGTTCGAATCCGATCAACATTATGAACAACACCGAGAGGCGTTCAACCAGAGCTATGGAGGCGCACGATCGGCTCTGGCGAGCGAACGAGCTTTCAAGGCATCCATCCTCGAGGACGAGGTGGTATCATCGCGGATGGCGGACGCCCCTGCCGAGGAGAAAATCGACGAATCCACTGGCAAATTCTTGCGGCCGCGAAGCGACATTGCTCACTTCGAACTGCTCGCGCACCTGAGCCGGGCCAACTGAATATCCGCCGCGGGCTCTCGTCAATCGGCCAACCTTGATCGCGGCGGTAATGGCGGTCCTGCCGAGCCGGCTAGGGCGAGCGGCGTGGCCGAGCGAGATTGCAGTCATTGAGCCCCCCATCTAAACGAACGAGCCGTTAACGTCTTTACATCTCAAGATTTAACGAACGATGGAGACGGAAACCCCTGCCGAACCCATCATCGTAGACGAAGCTGAAAATCAGTCTTTTTTGGGCTTCAAATTTGGAGCGCTCATCAATTCGGAAAAAAGTGTGGATTTTCAGCAACTGCGGAAGACGCTCTCGACCATGGACTGCTCGTCGGGATTCAGGGGAAATGGAGGCCACCGGGCCGATGTCGGTCATGTAACCAGTACAATAGCGCGCCGGGAGGTTTGGTCTGCAACAAGGCGTTCGAAATTTGCTCATCGGCACTGGGCGCGAAAACTTTCGGCGAGGTCTCACTTTGGACTTGCGACAGCCGTGCCTTGTTTTCAGGGTGAGGATGATCAGAAAGTGGTCAATTTTGAACAGATTCTATTTGCAAACGGGCGCACACTCCACTCGACCGAGGCGCCAGCTCAACGCGCCCGGGCCTTCAGTTTGACTTTTTGACCGGAACCCCATCCGGGTGTCCGTTGCCCTCGCTCCGAAACATGTCGAGCGAAAGGAACTCTCATGCAATTACCTCCAATTCTGCAAGGCGAGTCGCCTCACGCGTCTCCTGCAGGGCGCGTTTGCCGGCTTTCTCGCAACAGTGGTCATCGGCTTCGGTTGGAGCGGGTGGACATTGGGAAGTACTGCGAGGGAAACCGCCGCAAAAAGTGCGGCCATCGCGGTCGTGACGGTTCTGGCCCCGATGTGCGCCGACAAGTTCCGCCAGGCCGCCGATGCCACGGCAAACATGGCCGAGCTTAAAAAGGTCAACTCGTGGATGCAGGACTCCTACATCGAGAAGGGCGGCTGGGCGACATTCCCCGGAATGACCTCGCCCGATCGCGGCGTCGCTCAAGCATGCGCCACGTTGCTCACCGCATTGTAGTAAGCATCGATACAGAAAACAGTCAGCATCGAGCGACGTTGACCTTCAAATTAGCGTTCGTTGGCTGAACGATCGTGCCCAATTGCGAGGCGCAACTCGCGATTTCAACCCCTTTTATTCTCATTGGCACCGGCGAAAGGACTTGGCTCTGGGCGATTTCGGCGAGTGGCACGAAGCCACGAGATTCCTGCAAACTACGGCTTGCGGGCCTACTCTTTCTTGTCGTCGGCCTTGGCCTGGATCTGTTGTTGCTGCTGGGCGACTTGGCGGCCTTCCTCAGTGCCGGCCAAGCGCATCCAGATTTGCGCCATTTCGACGAGAGTTGCCCGAGGCCCTTCACTCGCGACGGTTCGCGCCATTTCCAGGCAGTCTCGGGCAAGGCGCCGATAGCGCGCCGGGGAGTCGATATCGTCGATTTTGGACATTGCTCCCTCCGTTCGCAGGCGGGAGCACAACGGGGTCTCTCAGCCACCGGCGCCTGGCATAGGCCGTTGCCGGTGATGACCAGCAACCTAGCACGACGAATAGTTCCGGGCGAGACCGTTATATTTGCAGGGGCGGGCCTTGGATTACACCGCCGTAGTGTGGTGTGTCAGGACGCAAACGCAGGGCACAGACATTGCCTTCCTGGATCAGGTCAAGGACTTGCCCCGAGCTTAACCACGAGCGCCTTGAAACGAACACATCCATGCCCCATATCATTCGCGCGACCTTATCTGGTCCTGGCGAGCCGCGTGTACGGATCCCCGTCAAACGGTTTCTGGCTTGCCCCTTCACCTTCACCGACAGCCCAGATCACGCGGGGGTGTCTCGCACCATCCGCGATATCGCGCTGCGGGCGCACTTCGGTGCGGCCCGCGCCGTCTCGCACAATAGAAAGCTTGTTCATTGACCTCTTTTCATGATTTCGGCCTTGCCGAACCGATCACGCGCGCGCTCGCCGAAGAGAAATACGCCACGCCCACGCCGATTCAGGCGCAGACCATTCCCGCCGTTCTGTCGCGCCGCGACGTGATCGGGATTGCGCAAACCGGCACCGGCAAGACCGCGGCGTTCGCGCTGCCGATCTTGCATCATCTGTTCACAAATCGGCGGCGGCCGGAGCGCAAGACCTGCCGCGTGCTGGTGCTGAGCCCGACCCGCGAGCTGTCGGGCCAAATACTCGATAGCTTCCGCGCTTACGGCCGCCATGTCCGCATCAGCGCCGCGCTGGTGATCGGCGGCGTGTCGATGGGCGCGCAGGTCCGCGCGCTACAAAACGGCGTCGACGTGCTCGTCGCCACGCCCGGGCGCCTGCTCGACCTCGTGACGAGCAACGCGCTGCGTCTCGGCGAGGTGGAATTTCTCGTGCTCGATGAAGCCGACCGGATGCTCGATATGGGCTTCATCCACGACATCCGCAAAATCGTCGCGAAGCTTCCTGCGCAACGGCAAACGCTGTTGTTCTCCGCAACGATGCCGCGCGCCATCGCCGAGCTCGCTGCTCACATGTTGCGCAATCCGGCCAAGATCGCCGTGACGCCGGTCGCCTCGACGGTCGAGCGCGTCGAGCAGCGTATCCTTCATGTCGATCGCGCCGCGAAGCCAGCGGTCCTCGCTGAAATCTTGCAGCGCGAATCGATTGGCCGCGCGCTCGTATTCACCCGCACCAAGCACGGCGCGGACAAGGTGGTGCGCGGCCTCGCCAAGGCCGGCATCTCAGCCCACGCGATCCACGGCAACAAGTCGCAGAACCAGCGCGAACGGGTACTTGCCGCATTTCGCAAGGGCGAGGTGCTCATCCTGGTCGCCACCGACATTGCTGCGCGCGGCATCGACGTCGACGGCATCAGCCACGTCGTGAATTTCGATCTGCCGAACGTGCCGGAAACCTATGTGCATCGCATCGGCCGCACCGCGCGGGCCGGGGCAGCAGGTATCGCGATCTCGCTCTGCGACGGCGAAGAGGCGGCATGCCTGCGCGACATCGAGAAGCTGATCCGCATGTCCATTCCGGCGACGCACCACCGGACGTTTCCGCGACAGGCTCAGCCATCGACGACCCAGGGCCGCACCGCGCGGCCGTTCGCACATGCAGGCGGTCAACGGCGACAGCGGGGGCGTGGCAACGCGCCGCGCAAGCAAGATCGACACGAGCAGCCGCGCAACGCTCCAAGCGGGATTGCCGCCGTCGCGTTCCTGCACCGCAACACCCGGTCAGGCCGCAACACCGACGCTCGCCGCGGTGACGACGGTAATCCGAAGGGATAAAAAATCTCGTGCCGGGCGAACGCCCGCGCAAGGGCGGGGCTGCTCAAACTTGCCGACGAAACTTACGTGATTTCCGCCGCATTTGCGCCGATAGCCGAAAGATTCGTCTGCAGATGAAGTTTTAAGTAGGCGCAGCCGCCCCTTTAGGCTATCGGCTACGCGGCAAGACCACGATCCGGCGCGGGCGACGCCGGCTGGAGGCTCATGGCAAGCAACATCAAGGCGAGGCCGCAGAAGGAAGAGCTGGCGAAGAACGAGGTGCCGGAGACAGAGGCACCCGAGACCGCGCCGGACAGCCCGCTGCTCGACCTCCTCGACGCGGCCGTCAAGAAGCTCATCCGCTCCGCCAAGAAACGCGGCTACGTGACCCATGACCAGATCAACTCGGTGTTGCCCTCCGAGGAGGTCAATTCCGAGCAGATCGAAGACGTGCTCGCCATGTTCAGCGAGATGGGCGTCAACGTCGTCGAGACCGAGGAGCCGAGCGAAGACGGCGAGGAGGCGCGCGAGGAGCCCGAGGAGGAGGCCGAGACCGAAAGCGGCGAACTGGTCGAGGTCCAGCAGAAGGTCCCGGCCAAGTCCGAGGCCAAGGAGCCGACCGAGCGCACGGATGATCCGGTGCGCATGTATCTGCGCGAAATGGGCTCGGTGGAGCTTTTGTCGCGCGAGGGCGAGATCGCCATTGCCAAGCGCATCGAGGCCGGCCGCGAAGCGATGATCGCCGGCCTGTGCGAGAGCCCGCTCACCTTCCAGGCCATCATCATCTGGCGCGACGAGCTCAACGAGGGGAAGGTGTTGCTGCGCGACATCATCGACCTCGATGCGACCTATGCCGGGCCCGACGCCAAGGCGATGCCGGCGCCGGTGATCGGCCCCGACGGCCAGCCGATCGTGGCGCCGCCCGGCGCGCCGCCCGTTCCCGGCTCCCCCGTGCTGGCGCAGACGACGGCGGCGCCGACCGGCGCGACCCCGTTCAAGGGCGCGCCCGAGCGCGGCAATGTCGGCAATGGTGGCGAGCAAGGCGAGGCCGGCGAGGCCGCGCCCGGCGAAGGCGATTTCGACGACGACGATATGGAGAATTCGCTCTCGCTTGCCGCCATCGAGGCTGAGCTCAAGCCCAAGGTGGTCGAGACCTTCGACAACATCGCCAGCGAATACAAGCGGCTGCGCCGGCTGCAGGACCAGGACATTGCGCTTCAGCTCAAGAGCGGCGCGCTGACGCCATCACAAGAGCGCAAATACAAGAAGCTCAAGAACGACATCATCAGCGAGGTGAAGTCGTTACGGCTCAATCAGGCGCGCATCGACGCGCTGGTCGAGCAGCTCTACGACATCAACAAGCGCCTGGTCGGCTACGAAGGCCGCCTGATGCGGCTCGCCGAGGGCCACGGCGTCGCGCGCGAGGATTTCCTCAAGAACTACCAGGGCTCCGAGCTCGATCCGCACTGGCTCAACCGGGTGTCGAAGCTCTCCGCCAAGGGTTGGAAGAGCCTCGTCGCCCGCGACAAGGAGAAGGTCAAGCAGCACCGCCACGAGATCCAGGTGCTCGCGGGCGAGACCGGGCTCGAGATCGGCGAGTTCCACAAGATCGTGCAGATGGTGCAGAAGGGCGAGCGCGAGGCGCGCCAGGCCAAGAAGGAGATGGTGGAGGCGAACCTGCGCCTCGTCATCTCCATCGCCAAGAAATACACCAACCGCGGCCTGCAGTTCCTCGACCTGATCC
>Ga0209647_1001743_pt1 | contig 18100 bp, 17 predicted proteins | sample GraSoi_2013_60cm_FD_185827 | JGI IMG/M metagenome (GOLD analysis project Ga0209647, IMG submission 185827) | Grasslands soil microbial communities from the Angelo Coastal Reserve, California, USA - Sample 9_17_2013_60cm (SPAdes) (version 2) | ecosystem: Environmental > Terrestrial > Soil >...
CCAAGGCGGTCAAGGCGCTGCGCAAGGTCTAACGGATTTTGTAAATCTCGTCCAGGAAGGCGCCGCGCCACACCAGCAGTGAGGCGCGGGGCCTGCCCTGCTCCGCGCTGAGCAGCGCGCGCTCGCCGCGGTTTTTCCATTCGACCCTCGCCGGGTCGGCGCTTGCCTCGACCGGCTTGCCGTAGCGCTTGCTCAAGTATTGCGTCATGCGCTTGAACTCGCGCCGGTCGACGCGCACGTCGAAGCCCTCGACCGCGTCGCGCTTCAGATAGAAGGTGATGCTGGCGTCGATGCCGCCGAAGGCAACGCGCGAATCGTCGCAGCGCCGCTGGGCAGCGCGGCTCGGCCACTCCAGCGGACGGCAATTGACGTAGGGAAAGCGTTGCTTGATCTGCTGCTCGGTCGCGCCGAGCGTAACTTCATTCGCGTCGTAGGCCGCGACCGCCTGGAGTGCCAGCAGCAGAAATGGGGTCAGAGCAATTTTCCTGTAACACCTAAGGCTGCGCACGAACGTGTTACAGGAAAATTGCTCTGACCCCATTTCTTACATTGCGACGAGGCGTCCGCCGAGCATCGCGAGGCGCGCGGCCATGATGGACAGGAAGGCCTCGTTGAAGCGCGCGCGGCAGGACTCGGAGAGCGCATCGATGTCCTGCACGCGCATGCGCATCGCCCAGCTCGGCTCCATCGCCGTCACCGTGGCGCTGCGCGCCTGGCCGTTGCGCCGCGCGTAGGCCATCTCGCCGACGCATTCGCCGGGGCTGACCGCGTTCAGGAGCTTGCCGCGCTGCGTGACCTTGAGCAGGCCAGAGGCGAGGATGAAGAAGTGGTCATCGGCGGTGCCTTCCTCGATCAGCAGTGCGCTGGCGGGGTGCAGCTCCCAGCGCGAGGCGCGCACCGCTTCCCAGAGCTCGGAATCGCTGAAGCGCTTGAAGAACGACAGGCGGCGTGAGGCGCTGAATTTCTCGGCATCCGACAGGTCCTGCGAGCTGCGCTGCTGGCCGAGCAGGTTGGCGAGCGACTCGGCGAACTCGTCCCAGCTCGAGTAGCGCTCGTCGCGCGTCTTGCCGAGCGCGCGCATCACCACGTCGTCGAGCGCGGCGGGCACTTCGGCGCGCATGCGCGAGGGCGGCTTGGGCGCCGAGTTGAGGATGTTGTCGACCAGCTGGTAGGTGGTCGCGCCGTCGAAAGGCCGCGCGCCGGTCATCAGGTGATACAGCACGCCGCCGAGCGAGAACATGTCGGTGCGAAAGTCGATCTCCTCGCCTTTCAGCTGCTCGGGCGACATGTACGCGGGCGAGCCGACGCCGGACACCTGGGTGACATCGCTGCGCGCGAGCTGCGCGGCGCCGAAGTCCGCCACCTTGATGTCGAGCTCGCCCGAATCTTTTCCCCTGGTGAGGATGTTGGCCGGCTTCATGTCGCGATGCACGACGCCGAGCGTATTGGCGAACTCCAGCGCCTTGCAGCACTTGTAGCCGATCTCCACCGTGCTCATCGGATCGAGGAGGCCGGCCGGGTCGCAGTACTTGGTGAGCGCGGGACCGTCGACCACTTCCATCACCAGATAGCGCAGCGGCTCGCCGGCGCTCACGTCCTCGAGGCCGGCGTCGAGAATGCTGACGATGTGCGGATGGCGCAGCTTGCCCGCGAGCGCGGCTTCGTTCTGGAAGAAGCGCAGCTGGCGCCGTGCGTCTTCCGGATCCTTGGAGAGCTGCTCGAGCACCTTGATTGCGACCTCGCGCTGGCCGAAGGGGTCGATGGCAAGATAGACCGAGCCGGTCGCGCCCTTGCCGAGCAGCTGCTTCACTTCGTATTTGCCGACGCGAGAAAGCATTCAGGCCGTGGGAATATTGCGAGCGAAGCCATCGTACAGGTCGAGGATTCGCTCGCGCCAGCTATAGAGCGGGTCTGAATTGTTAAAGATGGCCTGAGGGCTCGTCACCCGCGCCCACTGAACAACAGAGAACAGGATGTAGTCGGCATAGGCCGGAGCGGAGCCGCAGATAAATGGCTGCCGTTTCACCGCGGCCTGCATCGGCTCGAGCGCCCGAGTGAACCGCTCCAGCGCCTTCGGCTGGCGCGTGCGCGCCTCCTCGAGAGTGGACTTCAGGAAGCCTTCGAACATCTGACGGAAATAATGCTCATCCGCGGCATCGATGCGCTCGTGCAGGTCGGCGACGATCACCGGCATCATCGCCGCGATCAACGCGCGATCGACCCAGGTGTTGAACGCCTGCGTCACGCCGCGGCCGATCGCGCCGCCGAACAGCGTGGCTGTGTTTGGGTAATGGTCTTCCAGGTGCTCGGCAATCTTCCAGGAGTCGCGCACGATCGTCTCGCCGTCCTTGATCACCGGCACGGTCTTGCCGCCGGAGAAGGCGATCGCCGCCTTGTCGCTCATACACACCGGTTGGCTTTCGAACGCCAGGCCCTTGTGCTTCAGCGCCATCTTCGTGCGCCACGAGAACAGGCTGTAGCGCCGCCCGTCTTTTCCCTTCAGCTCCCAGAGCGTGATCATGCGGCTTTCTTCACGTTGCCGACTTCACTGACTTCATGGCTGTCGGGCCGCGCCTTGATGCGCAGGTCCTTCTGCTCGGCGCGCTCGCGCGCGGCGTTGCGATAGGCCTGGTCGCGTCCGGTCAGGTATTGCGGCGGCCAGTGCTGCCCCATGTGCTGGTACCAGGCCGAGGCCTGCAGCGTGAAGTAGGGATTCGCGAGATGGGGGCGCGCCAGCGCGACGAGATCGGCCTTGCCGGCGGCGAGCAGCGTGTTCACCTGATCGGGCGTGGTGACCGCGCCCACCGTCATGGTCGCGATGCCGACTTCATTGCGCACCCAGTCCGCGTAAGGCGCCTGGTACATGCGTCCATAGACCGGCTTCTGGTGCGGCACCGTCTGCCCGGTGGAGCAGTCGATGAGGTCGCAGCCCGCGTCCTTCAGCATGCGCGTGAGCGCAATCAGATCTTCGCCGGCGAGACCGCCCGTTGCCCAGTCGGTCGCCGAGATGCGCGCCGACATCGGCTTGCCTGCGGGCCAGATTTTTCTACAGGCCTTGAAAACCTCCAGCGGGAAGCGCATCCGGTTGTCGATGCTGCCGCCATAGGCATCCCTTCTCTCGTTGGTCAACGGAGAAATAAAGCTGGCGAGCAGATACCCATGCGCCATGTGCAGCTCGAGCATGTCGAAGCCCGCCTGGTCGGCGTACTTGGTCGAGCGCACGAAGTCGGCGATGATCTTCTCCATGCCTTTCCTGTCGAGCTCCAGCGGCACCTGCGAAATGCCCTCGTAGTAGGGGATGGGTGAGGCGGAGACGACCGGCCAGTTGCCGCTCTCGAGCGGATGGTCCATTTGCTCCCAGCCGAGCTGCGTCGAGCCCTTGCGGCCGGAGTGGCCGAGCTGCATGCACAGCTTCGCTTTCGAGTTGGCGTGGCAGAAATCGACGATGCGCTTGAAGGCGTCGCGCTGCGCCTCGTTCCACAGGCCGGTGTCTCCGGGCGAGATGCGCGCCTCGGGCGAGGGGCAGGTCATCTCGACGTAGACCAGCCCGGCGCCGCCGATGGCGCGGCTGCCAAGATGCACGAAATGCCATTCGCCCGGCACGCCGTCGACGGCGGAGTACTGATCCATCGGCGACACCACGACGCGGTTCTCGACCACCATGTCGCGCAGGCGGAACGGCGTGAACATCGGCACCGGCGGATTGTCGATGTCGATGTCGAATCCCTGCTTCCTCACCCGGTGCGCGAACCAGCGGTGCACCCGGCGCACAAAGGCTTCGTCGCGCAGCTCGAGGTTCTCCCAGGTGATCTGCTTCGAGCGCGACATCACGCCGAAGGCGAACTGCTCGGGCTCCATGCCCCAGTAGCGCTTCAGGTGCTCGAACCAGGCGAGCGAAACATTCGCCGCGTGCTGCGTTTTCTCGACTTCCTCGCGGCGTGCCGTGTCGTATTTCCTCAATGCTGGCTTTACCTCGCCATGGGCGCGGAAGGCTTCATACAGCGCGATCGCGTCCTCCATGGCGAGCTTGGTGCCCGAGCCGATGGAGAAATGCGCAGTCGCCTTGGCATCGCCGATGAGCACGGCGTTGTCCTTGACCCACGTGCGATTGGTGATATTGGGGAAATTGCGCCACAGCGAGCGGTTGACGATCAGCGGATGGCCGTCGAGCTCCTCGGCGAACACGCGCTCGAGCACCGGCAGCATTTCCGTTTCGCTCAATTTATCGAAGTGGAAATTGCGCCAGGTCTGCTCGTCCATCTCGATCACCCAGGTCGAGCGCTCGGGCTCGTACTGGTAGACGTGGGCGAGCAGCACGCCTTCCGGCGTCTCGCGGAAGAAGTATTTGAACGCGTCGAGCGACCTGGTCGAGCCGAGCCAGGTGAACTTGTTCGGCCGCAGATCGACGCTCGGCTGGAAATGGTCCTTGTACTTCTCGCGGATGCGCGAGTTGATGCCGTCGGCGACCACGATCAGGTCGGAGTCGGCGAATTCCTCCAGCCCCTCCACCTCGCGCTGGAATTTCATCTGCACGCCGAGCTCGCGGCCGCGGTCCTGCAGGATGTTGAGCAGCGCGACGCGCGAGCAGCCGCAGAAGCCGTTGCCGCCAGAGCGCAGCGTCTGGCCCTTGTAGACCACGTCGACGTCGCCCCAGTAGGCGAAGCGCCGGCGGATGCGCTCGTAAGTGACCGGGTCGTACGCCTTGAATGTATCCAGCGTCTGGTCGGAGAACACCACGCCGAAGCCGAAGGTGTCGTCGGGACGGTTGCGCTCGTAGACGGTGATGTCCCAGCGCGGCCAGGCCTTCTTCGCGAGGAGCGCGAAGTACAGCCCGCCCGCGCCGCCGCCAATCACGGTGACTTTCATGTCGCCTCCGGTATTACAGCCGTGGCCTCGATTTCCAGCCGCGCTTCAGGCTCGATCAGTCCGCCGACCTGCACCACCGCCATGGTCGGAAAGTGCCGCCCCATCAGCGCGCGATAGGCGGTGCCGACATCTTTCAGCGCGGCGAGGTATTCCTGCTTGTCGATCACGTACCAGGTGAGCCGCACGATGTGCTGCGGCTTGCCGCCGGCCTGCGCCAGCACCTCGATGATGTTCTGCAGCGTCTGGCGGAACTGGCCGCCGAAGTCGCGTGCCTCCCATTTGCCTTCACCGGTCCAGCCGATCTGGCCGGCGATGAAAACGAGCTTGCCGCTGGCGGCAATGCCGTTGGCGAAGCCCTTGGCGCGCGCCCAGCCGGGCGGCTGCAGGATCTGCATCATGGGGATTTCCTTAGCTTGAAGCGCTGCACTTTTCCGGTTTCAGTGCGGGGCAGCGCGTCGATGAACTCGATGGCGCGCGGATACTTGTATGGCGCGATGGTTTTCTTTACATGCTCCTGCAGCGCTCCCGCCAAGGCGGGGCTGCTTTCATTGCCGGCTTTGAGCACGACGAACGCCTTGACGATGGTGCCGCGCTCTTCATCCGGCCAGCCGATGACGCCGCACTCCGCGACCGCGGGATGCGCGAGCAGCGCGGTCTCCACCTCCGGGCCGGCGATGTTGTAGCCGGCGGAGATGATCATGTCGTCAGTGCGCGCCTGGTAGAAGAAGTAGCCGGCCTCGTCCATCAAGTAGGCGTCGCCGGTCACGTTCCAGCCGTTCTGGACGTAATTCTTTTGCCGCTCATCCGCGAGATAGCGGCAGCCCGTCGGACCCTTCACCGCGAGCTTGCCCACAACGCCGGGCTTGCAGGGGCGGCCTTCCTCATCTAGCACGGTGGCGCGATAGCCGGGGATGGCATAGCCGGTGGCGCCGCGGCGCACGCGCTCGGGCGTGTGCGAGATGAAGATGTGCATCATCTCGGTGGAGCCGATGCCGTCGATGATCTCGATGCCGGTGGCTTCCTTGAATACCTGGCGCGTCGGATCGGGCAGCGCCTCGCCGGCCGAGATGCATTTTTTCAGCCCCGACAAGTCGAACTGCCCAGCCAGAGCGGCCATCTGCCGGTACATGATCGGCGTGGTGAAGCAGGTGTTGGCGCGAAAACGCTGGATGGTCTCGAGCAGCGTCTCGGGCGTGTACTTCTCGATCAGCACCGTCGAGGCGCCGAAGCGCAGCGGGAAGCACAGCATGCCGCCCAGGCCGAAAGTGAAGGCGATCGGCGGGGTGCCGCAGACGATGTCGTCCTTGTGCATCTTCATGATCGAGCGCGGGAAGCAGTCGCACTGCGCGATCACGTCGCGGTGGAAATGCATCGTGCCCTTCGGCTTGCCGGTCGTGCCAGAGGTGAAGGCGATCAGCGCGACATCGTCCGCCGCGGTCGGCACGTTGCCGAACGTGAGCGGCTGGCGCAGCGAGAGCGTGTCGAGCGAGTCGGGCGCCTCGTCGTACCAGTACTTGACGCTGGTGAGCGTCGGGCAGTTGGGCAGCGCGAGATCCAGGTCCTCCTGCAGGCGCTTGTCGCACATCGCGTGCGTGATCTCGGCCTTGGTGATGATGTCGGTGAGCTCCTTCGCGCGGAGCAGCGGCATTGTCGCGACGCACACGCCGCCGGCCTTCATCACCGCGAACCAGGCGGCGGCCATCATCGGGTTGTTCGGCCCGCGCAGCAGCACGCGGTTGCCGGGCTTCAGGCCCATCTCGCGCACCAGCACGTTGGCGAGGCGGTTCGCCTGCGTGAAGAGCTGCGTGTAGGTGCATTCGCCATCCGGCGAGCGCAGCGCGACGCGATGGCCGTGGCCGCGCGTGACTGGCTTGTCGAGCAGCTCGGTGGCGCAGTTCATTCGCGCGGGGTACTTCAGCTCCGGCAGCTCGAACAGGAACTCCGGACACAGATTGCGCGGCGGCAGGTTGTCGCGCGCAAACGTGTCGACATGTGCGGTGTAGCTCATTTCTTCAGCAAATCCTTGGCGATGATCAATTTCTGCACTTCGGTAGCCCCTTCGTAAATGCGCAGCGCACGCACCTCCCGGTACAGCTTCTCCACCGGATGGCCGCGCATCACGCCCAGCCCGCCGCAGATCTGCACCGCATCGTCGATCACGCTTTGCGCCGCTTCGGTGGCGAACATCTTGGCCATCGCCGCTTCGCGGGTGACGCGCTGCTTCTTCACGTCCCGGGCCCACGCCGCGCGGTAGGCGAGCAGCGCGCCGGCGTCGATCGCGGTCGCCATGTCGGCGAGCTTGGCCTGCGTCAGCTGGAAATCGGCGAGCACCTGGTTGAACATCTTGCGCTCGCGTGCGCGACCGATCGCTTCGTCGAGCGCGCGGCGCGCGAAGCCGATTGCGGCCGCCGCGACGGTGGTGCGAAAGATATCGAGATTGCGCATCGCGAGCTTGAAGCCGCCGCCCGCCTCGCCCAGCAGCTCGGCCTTTGCGGCTTTCAGCTTGAGAGTGGCCATGGGATGCGGCGCCACGATCTCGATACGCTCGCTGGCGTCCACTTCCTTGGCGTCGACGACGAACGCGCTGATACCCTCATCCGCCTTCGCGAACGTCACGTAGAAGTCGGCGATACCGCCGTTCGAGATCCAGGTCTTGGTACCGTCGAGCACCCAGGAGTCGCCCTGGCGTCGCGCGCGCGTCGTCATCGCCTGCACGTCGGAGCCGGCATCCGGCTCGGAGAGCGCGAAGGCCGCAATTTTTTCTCCCGCGGCGGCCGGGGCCAAGTATTTCTGTTTCAGAGCGGCGCTGCCGGCGAGCACGATCGGCCCGCTGCCGAGGCCCTGCATGACGAAGGAGAAGTCCGCGAGGCCGGCGTGATAGGCGAACACCTCGCGCAGGACCGCGATCGAGCGCACGTCGTGCGCATCGGTCACCGCATGGTTAAGGTATCCAGCGCAGCCGAGGTCCTGCACCAGGCGCTTGCAGATCGCGTCGGCGTCTTCCCCATGCGCATGAGCCAGGTTCTCGCGCGCCCACGTATCGGCCTCAGCCGCGAGCTTGGCGTGGCGTGGCTCGAAGAACGGCCAGGCGTAGTGGGCGAAGCGGTCCACTAATCGCCTTCGAATGTAGGTTTGCGCTTCGCTACGAAGGCCTCGTAGGCACGGCGGAAATCCTGGTTCTGCATCAGGATCGCCTGCGCCTGCGCTTCCATCTCGATCGCCTCGTCGATGCCGGCGTTCCACTCCTGGTGCAGCATTTTCTTGGTCATCGCATGTGCGGCGGTGGGTCCCGTAGCCAGCGCCTGCGCGGCGTCCATCGCCGCCGGCAGCACCGGGCTGACTACGGCGTTGTAGAAGCCCCACGCGCGCCCTTCTTCCGCGCTCATCGAGCGCCCGGTGTAAAGCAATTCGGCGGCGCGGCCCTGGCCGATGATCCGCGGCAGCATCGCGCACGCGCCCATGTCGCAGCCGGCGAGGCCGACGCGCGCGAAGAGGAACGCCGCCTTCGCGTCCGGCGCGGCGTAGCGCAGGTCGCAGGCCATGGCGAGGATCGCACCGGCGCCGGCGCACACGCCGTCGACCGCGGCGATGAGCGGCTGCGGGCAATGGCGCATCGCCTTCACCACATCGCCGGTCATGCGCGTGAACTCCAGCAGCTGCGGCATGCTCATCTTGGTGAGCGGGCCGATGATCTCGTGCACATCGCCGCCGGAGCAGAAATTGCCGCCCTCGCCGCGCAGCACGATGGCCTTGATGTTCCGATTTTGATTTAACGATCTGAAAAAATCGCGCAGCTCGGCATAGGAGTCGAACGTCAGCGGGTTCTTGCGCTCCGGACGATTGAGCGTGATGACGCCGACCTTGCCCTCGACGTGCCAGACGAAATGCTTCGGATTCACGGGGTCACCTCCACGGCATGCTCTTTGGCTTTCGCCAGCAGGCGCAGCAAATCGTCCTGCTCGCGGCGCGACAGTCCCGAAAGCAGGCCGACGACCCACGCCTCGTGCTCGCGCGCCCATTCGGTGAAGGTGCGCTCGCCGGCGCGCGTCAGGCGGATGCGGAAGGCGCGGCGGTCTGCCGGCTCGTCGAGCCGCTCGACCAAAGCTTCCTTCTCGAGCTGGTCGACGATCGCGGTGATGTTGCCGCCGGTGACCATCAGGAGGCGCGAGAGCTCGTTCATCTTGAGGCCCTCGGGATGCCGCTCGAGCTGCGCCAGCAGGTCGAAGCGCGGCAGCGTGGTGCCGAACTGCTCGCGCAGCCGCGAGCGCACCACGCGCTCGATCATCTGGGTGCAGGTGAGCAGCCGCAGCCAGATGCGCAGCGCGCGGTGGTCGTCGGAGCGGGCAATGGTTTCACGGTCGGTATAGGCGACAGCCATGGGATGCTCCAAGCCTGAATAGATCAAGCCTAAAGCATATGGCAGCCGCTGTCACGCTAAACTAGCCGCCAAGGGGAGGTGCCAATGTCGCAAGAGAACCGTCGTCGTTTCCTGCAGTTCCTCGCGGCGAGCCCGCTCGCCGGGACCGCCGGCTATGGCTGGGCGCAGCTCCTGCCGAAGTCGCGGGTTTCGGACCCGGCCATGTGGGCGCCGCTCGAGCCGGACAAGCTGATCAAGAGCCCGAAGGAGGCGATCAACGTGTTCGATTTCGAGCCGGTGATGCGCCAGAACGTGCCGCCGGCGCACTTCGGCTACATGGCTTCGGGCATCGACGACGAGGTGACCTTGCGCGCCAACCGCGAGGACTTCCTCAAGCTGCAGCTGCGCCCGCGGCGCCTGGTGAACGTCGAGAAGGTCGACATGAGCACCGAGATTCTCGGCACGCGCTATCCGTCGCCGATCGTGGTGGCGCCGGTGGGCGGCCAGAAATCGTTCCACGCCGAGGGCGAGATCGCCACCGCCAAGGGAGCGAAAGCCGGCAACCACCTGATGATCCTGTCGACCGCGACCACCAGCGGCGTCGAAGAGGTGACCGCGGCGCGCGGCGCGCCGGTCTGGTACCAGCTCTACGCCACCAACAAATGGGACGTGGCGAAGGGCATGGTGACGCGCGCGGAAAAGGCCGGCTGCCCGGTCGTCGCGGTCACCGTCGATCGCAGCGGCGGCCGCAACCAGGAGACGCTCTTCCGCCTGCAGCGCACCGACTCGCGCGACTGCTCGGGCTGCCACGACCGCTCGAGCTTCGAGACCAACATGAAGCGCCGCTCGATGTACCAGGGCCTGGATATCAGCGGCCTGACGCACACGCAATCGTCGGCCATGACCTGGGACTTTCTCAAGCGGCTGCGCGACACGACGAAAATGAAGATCGTGCTCAAAGGCATCCTGGCGCACGAGGACGCGGTGCTCGCCGTGCAGAACGGCATGGACGGCATCATCGTCTCGAACCACGGCGCGCGCAGCGAGGACAGCGGCCGCTCGACCATCGATGCGCTGCCGGAGATCGTCGAGGCGGTGAAAGGCCGCATGCCCATCCTGGTCGACAGCGGCTTTCGCCGCGGCACCGACATCGTCAAGGCGCTCTGCATGGGTGCCCAAGCCGTCTGTGTGGGACGGCCGTACATCTGGGGGTTGGGCGCCTTCGGCCAGCCGGGCGTCGAGCGCGCGCTCGAGATCCTGCGCGTCGAGCTCTTCGCGATCATGCAGCAGGTCGGCGCGCCGAGCATCAAGCAGCTCAACCCGGCTATGGTGCGGCGCGTGTAACTACTGCCGCTCGATGTGCGCCGCCTCGACGACGCGGCCCCACTTGTCGAGCTCTTGGCGGATGAAGACGGCGAACTCCGCCGGGGTGCTGCCGAGCGGCTCGGCGCCGTCGGTCGCAAGGCGCTGCTTCATCTCTGGGGAGCGCAGCGCGGTCATCGCCTCGGCATGCAGCCGCTCGATGATGCGGCCGGGTACGCCGGCGGGCGCGAGCAGCCCGTACCACTGCATCGCCTCGTAGCCTGGCACCCCGGCTTCGGCGACGGACGGCACGCTCGGTAGCGCCTCGACGCGCCGCGGTCCCGAGACGGCAAGCGCGCGCACGCGACCGGCATCGACCTGCGGCTTCGCCGCGAGCGCGGTGGAAAAGGCGACCGCAATCTGCCCGCTGATGACGTCGGTCATCGCTGCAGCGGTGCCGCGGTAAGGAACGTGCTGCACGTCGATGCCCGCCAGGGTCTTGAGGAGCTCCATGCACAGGTGCGGCGAAGTGCCGATGCCGGGCGTGCCGTAGCTCAGCGTGCCGGGCTTTTGCTTCGCCAGCGCGATGAACTCGGCGAGGCTCTTCGCCGGCACGCCCGGATGCACGATAAGGATGTTGGGCGCGGTCGCGGCGAGCGTGATCGGGGCGAAGTCGCGCACCGGGTCGTACGGCACCTGCTTGTAGAGCACGGTGTTCAGCGCCAGCGGGCTCGCCGACATTAGGAGCGTGTAGCCGTCGGGCGCGGCGCGCGCCGCGGCCTCGATGCCGATGATGTTGCCCGCGCCGGGCTTGTTCTCGACGAAGAACTGCTGGCCGAACGCCCTGGTGAAGTGATCGGCCAGCACGCGGCCGAGAATATCGGTGCCGCCCGCCGGCGGCGACGGCACGATGATGCGCACCGGGCGCGCCGGGTAGTTCGCCTGCGCGAGCGCCTGGCACGCCCACAAGCATAGAAGGAGGCTAGCCCACCGCACCGAGCGCCTTTCCGTCGCGCTCGACCGGCTTGGCCGGCACCAGGACGAACGCGATGACGCAGGGCGCGGTGCCGCGGTTGATCCAGTCGTGCAGCGTGCCCTGCTGCACCAGGACGTCGCCCGCGCGCAGGTGCACGGTCGCATCGTCCAGCCGCATCTCGATCTCGCCCGAGAGGACGACAGCGTAATCCACCGTCTCGGTGCGGTGCATGCGCGGCGCGACGCCCGGCTTGTATTCGACGATGCGGAAGATGGTGCCGTCCTCCCCGGTCCAGACGACGCAGCTCTGGTGGCCTTGGCGGCGCGAGATCACGTTGGTGCAGCGCTCGTCGATGGCAACCACCGCCTTGCCGTCCTTCTCGTGGTCGGTGATCACCCGCCGGATGTTCAGCGTCATCGGAGTTCTTTCCGCGTAAAGAGCATGTGCTTCAGGCGCCGCGCGACAGGATAGTCGCGATGCACCGAATTGAAAATGCGCCGCAGGTTCTTCCACGGCGACGGATCGCTATAGAAGCGCTGCAGGAAAAGCAGGTCGCACACCAGGCTCGCCATCCAGCCGACCGGCGTGCCGTATCCGATCACCGCGCGCACGCCGGTCGCCTTGAGGAACTGCCTGGCGAATTGCTCGCCGCGCTTGCCGCGAAACACGCTGCAAGCGGCGAAGTAGACGAGGTTGCGATAGCCATGTGCCCCGTAGCCGGCGAAGGCCTCGCACAGCTGCTCCCCGGTAACGCGCCCTAGCACCGGCGTCACCGCGGCAGGCCGCCCGTGAAAGGCGAGGTAGTAAACCGGAGCGTCGAACAATTCCTTCTGCCGCCACATCAAACCGCCCGGCCGGCGCAGGTAGTAGGAAATGCCGGGCTCCGACTCGACGAAGCGGTGCGCCACCGTGAGCGGCGGCTGCACCAGCGGCGCCATCGCCTCGAGGAATCCTTTCACCGAGAAGGTCTGGAACATCTGCTCGTTCCAGTACGACTCGAGGCAGACGATCTTGGGCGGTGCCTTCACGCGCGCTCGAATGAATTCGGGGACGAAGCCCGAACTCCAGCGACGCGCAGCTTTCGGAGTTCGCGCAGGTTCGAAATGCGCGTCCCCGAATTCACGCCTTGCGCAGGAAGTCGAAATCGCAGCCGTGCTCGGCCTGGAGCACGTGGTCCATGTACAGCTTGGCGTAGCCGCGCGTCGGCATGCTCACCGGCGCGCGCCACGCGGCTCGTCTCTTCTGCAGCTCATCCGCGGGCACCAGCAGATCGATCGAGCGACCCTTTACCGAGATGCGGATGCGATCGCCGTTGCGCACCAGCGCGAGCGGCCCGCCGGCTGCGGCTTCTGGCGAGACGTGCAGCACGATGGTGCCGTAAGCGGTGCCGCTCATGCGGGCATCCGAGATGCGCACCATGTCCTTCACGCCGGCGCGCGCCAGCTTCGACGGGATCGGCAGGTAGCCCGCTTCGGGCATCGCGTAGCCGGACTTCGGCCCGGCGTTCTGCAGCACGAGGAAATCATCCGCGGTGACGTCCAGCGCCGGGTCGTCGATGCGCGCCGCGAGATCGTCGAGCGATGTAAATACTACGGCACGCCCCTCCCGCTCGAAGAGCTTCGGATCAGCAGCCGAGCGCTTGAGGATGGCGCCATTCGGCGCGAGCGAGCCGAAGAGCGCCACCAGCCCGCCCTCTTTTGATAATGGTTCATTGAATTGACGCACCACGGCACGATCCACCCATGCAGGCTCACGCTGCAACCGCTCGCCGAGCGTGATGCCGGCCACTGTCATGCAATCGAGATGCAGCAGCGATTTCAGCTCGCGCAGCACCGCGCCGACGCCGCCCGCGGCATAGAGATCGGACATGTAGTACTGGCCGGTGGGCTTCAAGTCCACCAGCACCGGCGTCGAGTCGGAAAGCTCGTTGAGTTTTTTCAAACTGATGGAAACCCCGGCGCGCCCGGCGATCGCCGTGAGATGGATGATGGCGTTGGTCGAGCCGCCGATCGCGAGCAGCACGCGGATCGCGTTCTCGACGGATTTTGGCGTGATCACCTGGCTCGGCCGGATCGGCGAAAGAGCAAGTTTTGCTGCAAGAGCGCCGCTCGCCTCGGCGGCGCGCAGGCGGTCGGCATGCACCGCCGGAATCGCCGCGCTGCCCGCCAGCGCCATGCCGAGCCCTTCGGCGATGGCGGCCATGGTCGAGGCGGTTCCCATCACCGCGCAGGTGCCGGCGGTGGTGGCGAGGTTTCCTTCGATTTCCTCGATGCCGGCTTCGTCGACCTTGCCGGCGCGATGCAGCGCCCAGAAGCGCCGGCAGTCGGTGCAGGCGCCGAGGCGCTCGCCGTGGAACGAGGTCGGCATCATCGGCCCGGCGAGAAGCTGCACCGCCGGCACGTCGGCCGAAGCCGCGCCCATCAGCTGCGCCGGCACGGTTTTGTCGCAGCCGCCGACCAGCACCACCGCGTCCATCGGCTGCGCGCGGATCATCTCCTCGACGTCGATCGACATCAGGTTGCGGAACATCATCGAGGTCGGGCTCAGGAAAACTTCGCCGAGCGACACGGTCGGAAATTCGATCGGCAGGGCACCGGCGGCGAGCACGCCGCGCTTCACCGCCTCGATCAGCTCGGGAAAATGGCGATGGCAGTTGTTGAATCCGCTCTTGGAATCCGCAATCCCCACCACCGGCCGCCCGAGCATCTCGCTCGAGTAGCCCATGCTCTTCGCGAACGAGCGGCGCAGGTACAGCGAGAACGCGGGATCACCATAGTTGGTGAGCCCGCGCGCGATACCGCGCTTGGTCTTCTGCGTCACGAACCCTCAACCACCGGTTCCACGTAAATCTCGACGCGCCGGTTCTCTGCGCGTCCGCCTTCGCTGGCATTGCTCGCGATCGGCATGGCCTCGCCCTTGCCGACGATGTTGAGGCGCACCGCCTGCACTCTCCTCGACTCGAGGTATTGCGCCACCGCGTTCGCACGGCGCTCGGAGAGCCCCTGGTTGGATTGCGCGGAACCTACATCGTCGGTGTGCCCCGCGACGGTGAGGCTGGTCTTGCCGTAGCGCACCACCACGTCCGCGATCTTGTTTAGCGTGCTGTGGAACCCCGGCTTGATCTCGGTGGAGTTGGTATTGAAGCCGGTGTCGCCGGTCATGGTGACGCGCACCACGTGGTTCGGCAGCTCATCGACGCGCGCCTGCCGCGCCTTGATCTCGTTGGCGAGGTTCTTCTCCAGATCCTTCTTCTGGCCGTCCATGTAGGCGCCGACCGCGCCGCCGGCGAGGCCGCCGCCGATGGCGCCGATCAGCACGCCCTTCCCGCTATGGGTGCCATAGGCCATCGCGCCGAGGATGGCGCCGCCCGCCGCGCCGAGCACGGCACCGGTTTCCATGCCGGAGCGGTTAAAGGCACCGCGGCCGCTGTCGTCGGTAGCACAGGCGGCGAGGATGACAACACTTGCGACTGCAACTCGGATCTTCAATCGGTTTCCTTTCATGAATATTCGGCGCGCACCAGCTTCGCGCCCTCGACCATCGCCCGCATCTTCGCATCCGCCACGTCTCGCGGCAGGTACTTCATGCCGCAATCGGGCGAAACGATGACGTCCTCGGGCTTGACGTATTTCAACGCCTTGCGCAGGCGCTCCGCCACCTTCTGCGGTGTCTCGACCGTCATATCCGACAGATCGATGCAGCCGACCATGATTTTCTTCCCCGGCAGCTTGGCGAGCACCGCCGTATCGAGGTTCGACTGCGCGGTCTCGATCGACACCTGCTGCACCGGCGAGCCGGCAAGCTCCGGCAGGAACGAGTAGCCCGAAGGCCGCGCGTGGATGATCGCGGCATAGCCGAAGCAGATGTGCACCGCGGTCGTGCCGTTGATGCCCTGCAGTGCGCGATTGAGCGCCTTCAGCCCATATTCGCGCGCCTTGTCCGGCCGCGCCTGCATGTACGGCTCGTCGATCTGCACCACGTCGGCGCCGGCGGCGAAGAGGTCGCGGATCTCCTCGTTGACCGCGGCGGCATAGTCCATCGCCGCCTCCTCGGCCGACTTGTAGTAGTCGTTCTGCGCCTGCTGCGCCATGGTGAACGGCCCGGGCACCGTGATCTTGGTCTTGCGGCTGGTATGCCGCTTGAGGAAGCGCAGGTCATCCACCTCGACCGCGTGCTTGCGCCGGATCTTGCCGACGATGCGCGGCACCGGGTTCGGATGTCCGGAGCGATCGAGCGCGCTGCCGGGATTGTCGATGTCGATGCCTTCGAGCGCGGTGGCGAAACGATTGGAATAGCTTTCCCGCCTTGTTTCACCATCGGTGATGATGTCCAGGCCCGCCTGCTCCTGCGCGCGGATCGCGAGCACGGTGGCGTCGTCCTGCGCCTCGGCGAGATGCGCCTCGGGCACGCGCCACAGCTCCTTCGCCCGCACGCGCGGTGGAAAGCGCCCGGCGAGCTTCTGCCGGTCGATCAGCCACTCGGGCTGCGGGTAACTGCCTACGAGCGTGGTTGGAAATAGCATGTCTTTAGGTTCCGGCGAATTTCGGGGAAATCCTGGCCAGGCGCTCGGGATCGATGCGCCCGCTTCTCTGAATATAGCTCCATGCGAAGTCGCGCGGCGAAAGGTTCATCTGTTCGGGGAAGCGGTCGTACCAGGCGCCGCTCGCATCGGCGCCCGCGACCAGCTTCTCAACGATGGGCCGGCGTGCCGCCTCATAGGCCTCCAACGCGTCCCTTATTCGGGGCTGGGCGTCGAGAGCCTTGCAAAGCGCGATGGCGTCCTCCATCGCGAGGCGCGTTCCCGAGCCGATCGAAAAGTGGGCGGTGCGCAGCGCGTCGCCGATCAGCACCGTATTGCCGACCGACCAGCGCTGGTTTCTCAAATTGGGGAAGTGGCGCCAGATCGACTTGTTCGACACCAGGCGCTCGCCTTGCAACGTATCGGCGAACACATGCTCCAGATAGGCAAGGGTTTCTGGCTCGCCCATGCCGGCGAACCCGGCGCGCTCCCAGGTCGCAGGATCGCACTCGGCGACGAAGGTGCTCATGTCGGGCGCATGGCGATAGTGATGCGCGTTGAACGAGCCGTGCGCGTTGCGCACGAAGGTCTGCGTCAGCGTCGCGAAGCGGCGCCGCGTGCCGTACCAGGCGAACTTGTTGGTGCAATGGCTCAGAGTAGTGCCGAAATCCGCGCCGCGGCGCACGGCCGAGTTGGCGCCATCGGCCGCCACGACCAGGTCATAGCCTTCAATGCTGGAGACAGCGCGCTCGTATTCGGGCGCAATGCCGACGCTCACGGCCTGCTGCCGCAGCAAGCGCAAGAGATGCAGCCGCCCGATGGCGGCGAAGCCGATGCCGTCGATCACTACCGGTGTGCCGCGATGGACCACCGTAAGGTCGGTCCACGATTCCATCTGCGGTGTGATCAGCTCGAAGGTGGCGGGATCGTCGGCGCGCAGGAACTCGAGCGCCTTGTCGGAGAACACCACGCCGAAACCGAAGGTGGCGTCGGCCGGGTTCTGCTCGAGCACGCGCAGCTGCCAGTCCGGATGCTGGCGTTTCGCGAGATAGGAGAAGTAGAGCCCCGCCGGCCCGGCGCCGACCACCAGGATCTTCACTTCAGCTCCAGATGGCGCTGGCGGCGTCGACGCAGAGCTTGAGCTTGGCGCGCTCGTCGGCCTCGGTGACCGGGTTGCCGCCCATGGTGCTGGCGAAGCCACACTGCGGGCTGATCGCAAGCCGCTGCGGATCAACGTACTTCGCCGCCTCGTCGGCGCGCCGGCGCAGATCGTCGAGCTTTTCCAATTGCGGCGTCTTCGAGCTGACCAGTCCCAGCACAACGCCTTTGTCCCTGGGGACAAAGCGCAGCGGCGCAAATCCTCCAGCGCGCGGCGTGTCGAACTCGAGCAGGAAATGGTCGACGTTCGTCCGGGCAAAGAATTTCTCCGCGACCGAGTCGTAGCCGCCCTCGGAGAGATACATCCCTTTGTAGTTGCCGCGGCAGACGTGCACGCCGATCGCCATGCCTTTGGGCCTGTTTTGGACGGCCTGGTTGATCGCGTCGATGTACAGCTCGACCAGCCGGTCCGGGTCCTCGCCGGCTGCCTTCACCTTCTCGCGCGCCGCCGGATCGCAGAGGATGGCGACCGCCACCTCGTCGAGCTGCACATAGCGGCAGCCGGCGGCGCCGAGCTCGGCGAGCTCCGCCTGGTACACCTTGCCGAGGTCTGCGAAGAACCGAGCGGCATCACGATAGATCGAGCGATCGCCCCAATCGGTGAAGCGGTAGAAATGCATCGTCGAGGGTGCCGGCATGGTGATCTTCGCCATGCGTGCGGAGTGCTGTTTCACGAAGCGGAACTCGTCCAGCGTGATCGGCGCGCGACGGGAAACCTTGGCGTGCGCGTAAGGCGCGGTGAAATCGCTCTCGTGGCCCTGCTGGTCGTGGAACTTGAATACCGCGCTGCGCACATCCAGTCCGTCGGTCAGACGGACGAACTTCTCCCAGTACGAGATGCGGCGAAACTCGCCGTCGGTGACCACCTGCAGGCCGCAATCCTCCTGCAGGCGCACGACCTCGCGGATCGCCTCGTCCTGCG
>Ga0209647_1001744_pt1 | contig 18099 bp, 14 predicted proteins | sample GraSoi_2013_60cm_FD_185827 | JGI IMG/M metagenome (GOLD analysis project Ga0209647, IMG submission 185827) | Grasslands soil microbial communities from the Angelo Coastal Reserve, California, USA - Sample 9_17_2013_60cm (SPAdes) (version 2) | ecosystem: Environmental > Terrestrial > Soil >...
CGCGAACGCCTCGTTGATCTCGACCAGGTCGATGTCGGAGATGGTCATGCCGACCCGCCGCATTGCCTGCCTGCTCGCCTCGGCGGGGCCGAGGCCCATGATTTCCGGCGACAGCGCGCTCACCCCGGTGGCAGCGATCCGGGCGAGCGGGGTGATCCCCAGGTCGCGCGCCTTGCGGTCGCTCATCACCACGACCGCGGCCGCGCCGTCGTTGAGCGGGCAGCAGTTGGCCGCGGTAACCGTCCCGTCGGGGCGGAACACGGGCTTGAGCGCGCCGACGGCGTCGAGGGTGACACCCGGGCGAGGGCCGTCGTCGCGGTCCACGGTGGTGCCATCCGGCAGTTCGACCGGGGTGATCTCGCGCGAGTAGAAGCCATTCTTGATCGCCTGCTCGGCGAGGTTCTGCGAGCGGACTGCGAACTCGTCTTGCTCGGCTCTGCTGATACCGCACATCGACGCCACGTTCTCCGCGGTCTGCCCCATAGCGATGTAGGCGTCGGGCAGCTTTCCGTCTTCCCGCGGGTCGTGCCAGCCCTCGGCGCCGCCCTTGGCCGCCGAGGCGGTGCGCGCGGAGGCGTCGCCGAACAGCGGGTTCATGGTGTCAGGCAACGAGTCGCTGCTGCCCTTGATGTGCCGGCTGACCGTCTCCACGCCGGCGGAGATGAACGCCTCGCCCTCGCCGGCCTTGATCGCATGCATCGCCATCCGCGTAGTCTGCAGGGACGACGCACAGTACCGGGCAACCGTGGTGCCGGGAAGGTGGTCGCAACCGAGCAGCACCGCGGCCACCCGGGCCATGTTGAACCCGGCCTCGCCACCGGGCAGGCCGCAGCCCAGCATCAGGTCGTCCACGTCCGACGGATCGAGCTGCGGCACCTTGTCCAGCGCCGCGCGCACGATGGTGACGGTCAGGTCGTCGGGCCGCAGTTCCTTCAGCGACCCCTTGAAGGCGCGGCCGATCGGCGACCGGGCCGCGGCCACGATTACCGCGTCAGCCATGAGCTTGTCCTTTCCGCTCCGGCCGCGGGATCGCCACGAGTTGCCTCCGGCAGCCGGCCGGCTGGTTCGCCCCGTCGATCATGTGCGAGCCGCCGTTCCGATGGGATATGTCACCGAGCCTGCCCCGCCTGGGGCACACCGTCCATAGCTGGCGTGACAACCCCTTGGCGAATCCGCGGTGGCTGCGCACAACGTGGCCACCGTCCCCGTCGCGGGTGTCCGCGGGACTAACGCCAAGGGCGCAAGACGGTCGGCGAGGCTAATGGCGGGGGCGGTCGCGGGGCCTACGCTCAAGACCGTCACCAGGGGTTGGAGGCGGAATGAACGCTTCACGTCAGGTCGTCGTACTGAGCGGCGTCCGGACTCCGGCGGGCAGCCGATCGGCCACCCGGTCGGTCGCCGCGACCGGCGCGCTGATCACCGTGAAGGCGCTCTACGAGCTCGCCCGCACCGGCGGCCGCTACGCGCTCGTGACCATGTGCATCGGCAGCGGCCAGGGCATCGCCTGTGAAGCAGTGGATTGGCGCCGGTGAAGGGCGAGTCGATGCCGAAGACGGACCACGCCAGCGGCTCTACTCTGGCCCGCGAGACAAGCGGACGGCATCAGGTGCTCGTGGTGGGCGGCGGGTTCGGCGGTGTGAACGTGGCAAAGGCACTGGCTCACGCCAACGCGGACGTGACCATTGCGGACCGGACCAACCATCATCTGTTCCAGCCGCTGCTATACCAGGTGGCCTCCGGGCTGCTGAGCGAGGGCCTGATCGCGCCACCGCTGCGCCAGGTGATCAAGCGCCAGCGCAACGCCAGGACCGTCCAGGCCAACGTCACGTACTTCGACCTGGACAAGCATCTCGTCTATGGGGTGACGCCGGACGGTCGCAGGCTGCACCGGCGCTACGACACCCTGGTCGTGGCGGGCGGCGCCACGCACGCGTACTTCGGCAACGACCACTGGGCCGGCTTCGCGCCGGGTATGAAAACCCTTGAGGACGCCCGCAAGCTGCGCAGTCACATCCTGACCGCGTTCGAGCTTGCCGAGACGGTCCCGGATCCATCGCTGCGTAAGGCATTGCTGACATTCGTCGTGGTCGGGGCCGGCCCAACCGGGGTGGAATTGGCCGGCCAGGTGGCCGAGCTCGCGAAAAAGGTGCTGCCGCGTGAGTACCGCTGGGTGGATACCGCCAAGGAGATCCGGGTCATCCTGGTCGAGGCCGACCCCGCGGTCCTCGGCCCGTTCCATCCGAAGCTACAGCGCTACGCCCGCAAGCATCTGGTCAAGCTGGGCGTCGAGGTGCGGACGGACACCATGGCCACCGACATGGACGCCGACAGCATCACGGTGAAGAGCGCGGCCGGGCTTGAGAAGATCAACGCCCGCACCAAGATCTGGGCGGCCGGGGTACAGGCATCACCGCTGGCCAGCATGCTCGCCGAGGCGACCGGCGCGGAAACCGACCGCGCCGGGCGGGTCGTGGTGCTGCCCGACTGCACGCTGCCTGGCCATCCCGAGGTGTTCGCGATCGGCGACATGGTGTCGCTGAACAAGCTGCCCGGCGTTGCCCAGCCCGCCATACAAGAGGGACGCTACGTCGGCAAGGTGATCAGGGCCCGGCTCGACGGGGACGGGAACGTACCGCCGTTCAAGTACTTCGACAAGGGCAGCATGGCCACCATCGGGTACCGGGCGGCCGTGGCAGACGCGTTCGGCATCCGGTTCAGCGGTTCCATCGGATACCTGATGTGGGGTTTCATCCATGTGCTCTACCTGATCGGCTGGGGCAACCGGCTCAGTACGCTGCTCGTGTGGCAGCGGTCGCTGGTGTTCACCAAGAACTACCCGCAGCGGATTATCACCTTCGAGCAGGCGCGGGCCGGGGTCACCGGGAAGCCGGCCTAAGCCCTGTCTCGGCGCCACATGCTCGCCTACCTCCCGACAGCCGCGAGCAGGTCGGCGTGGCTACCGCGTTCAGCAACCTTTCCCTTGACAGCACCAGGATCTCATCCACCGCTTCGAGGCCGCTGAGACGGTGGGGGATCAGGATGGTAGTGCGGCCGGCCGGTCTGGGATGTCGGTGGGGCCGCGGACAATCCGCGCACCTGACCCCGGTGCCACCGCACAATGGGTCACCAGGCACTCAGCGGTACGGTCGGATGTGACTTGACACACAGCAGATATGGCCTATCCGGCGGAGGTACGCAGCCATGCCGCGAGAAATCAACTCGGTCGCCGTCGTAGGCGGCGGGCTCATGGGAGCGGGCATCGCCGAGGTGTCCGCGGTCGCGGGCATGCCCGTTATCGTCCGCGATCTGCCGCAGTTCCTCGATGCCGCCCGGGGGCGGGTGGAGAAGTCGCTGGCCGGCGCGGTCAAACGCGGCAAGATGGACCAGGCTAAGGGCGACGAGGTGCTCGCCCGGATCTCCTTCACCCCGGATCTGAAAGACGTCGCGAGCGCGGACATCGTGATCGAGGCGGTCCCGGAGATCCTCGATCTCAAGGTGTCGCTGATCAAGGAACTCGACGAGCTGGTCAGCCCGGGCAACGTGATCGCCACGAACACCTCGTCCATCCCGATCGCCGAGCTGGCGGGCAAAGTGCAGCATCCGGGACGGGTGGTCGGAGTCCATTTCTTTTCGCCAGTTCCGCTGATGAAGCTGGTCGAAATCGTGGTCGCGCTGGACACCGACCCGGAGACGGCAGACATCGCGTTCGCGTTCGCCAAAAAGCTGGGCAAGCACCCCATCCGGACCAAGGACCGGGCGGGCTTCATCGTCAATTTCCTGCTCATCGGGTACGTCAATGCCGCCATCCGGATGTACGAGGAAGGCTTCGCCAGCCGGGAGGACATCGACGACGGCATGCGCCTCGGCGCCGGTCACCCGATGGGCCCGCTGACCCTGGCCGACATGACCGGCCTCGACATCGTCTACTCCGTCGGCAACTCGCTGTACGAGGAGTTCAAGCGCGAGCAGTACGCGCCTCCGCCGTTGCTCAGGCGGATGATCGCCGCCGGCCGGCTGGGCCGGAAGTCCGGACGAGGTTTCTACGAGTACGACAAGTAGCGCCGCCGTCCGCGGGAACGCGTCCCGCGGACAGTCGTGGACCGGGACCTACTTGCCCGCGAACTTCGCCTTGCCGGGCCCGCTGGCCACGAAACTCTCCATGCCGAGCTTCTGATCCGCGGTGGCGAACAGCGCCGCGAAGTGCAGGCGCTCGACCTCGAGCCCGGCGTCGAGGCCGAGGTCCAGCCCGGTGTCGATCGCCTCCTTGGCCGCGCGCAATGCCAGCGCGGGACCGGACACGAACTGCCCGGCGAGCCTGGTCGCGGCGCCGTACACGTCGGCGTCCGGTACGACCTGGTCCACCAGGCCGATCCGCAGGGCTTCCTCAGCGTCCACGAACCTTCCGGTGTAGACGAGGTTCTTGGCCCGGGCCGGCCCGATCAGCCTGGGCAGCCGCTGGGTGCCGCCCAGCCCGGGGATGACGCCGAGCAGGATCTCGGGCACGCCGAATCTAGCGTTCTCGCCGGCGACCCGGAAGTCCGCGCATAGCGCCAGCTCCAGCCCGCCGCCGAGCGCGAAGCCGGTGATCGCGGCCACCACCGGCTTGCCGATGGCGGCAACCGCCCGGAAGCTGGCATGCAGCCTGCGGCTGATGGCCGCCATCTCGGCGTAGTTCTTGCCTGCCATCTCCTTGACGTCCGCTCCGGCCGCGAACACCTTCTCCCCGCCGTAGATCACCGCGGCCCGGATGTTCGGGTCCGCGCTGACCTGCTCAGCCGCGTCCTTCAGCTCACCCTGCAGCGCGATGCTCAGTGCGTTTACCGGCGACCGGTCGAGCCGGATGGTCGCCAGCCCGCTGGAGGACTGCACGCTGACGAACTCGGCCATCTCAGTCGCCGGTGTCGTACTTGAACGACAGGCCCAGCCGTACCCGGAAGTTCTTGACCTGGCCGTTCTCGATCGTGACGTCCTTGCGGATCACTTCGGCCACCCGGAGGTCGCGCACGGTGGCGGCTGCGGTCTTGACCGCCTCGCGTGCGGCGTCCTCCCAGGATTCCTCGCTGACCCCGATGACCTCGGTTACGCGGTAGACACTCATCGGCTCTCCTTGGCGGTCTTGCGGCCCGGGGTTCCGGTGCGTGTAACTGACCCTGCTCCGCGGCGCGGCAGGCGTCTATGGCTGGAGTGACAATACCGATACGGATCTCGGGTGCTTCCGCACAATCGCGCCGTGGCCTATTCTCAAGCTGGATGCAAAAACAGGATGCGAATGTCCCAAATCCGCAAGGCGCCGTGCTCGCGTCGGCGCTGCTCAACCGGCTGCCTGCGCTTACCGACGAGCTGCTGAAACGCGTCCTTGAGCAGAGTGACATTCGCGGCACGCAGAGTGACATCTACGGCGACGACTGCCTGGTTCCCATCGATGATCTGCACCAGTCGTTGCAGGACAATCTCACGTTCATATTCACCAATCTCGGCCGCCCAGGGTCGCACGACCTAGCCGCCCCGCGGCGAACCGGCCGGCGGCGGGCCGAGCAGGGGGCGCCGCTCGCCGCGGTGCAGAGCTCGTACCAGGTCGGCTTCCGGTTCATGTGGGACACTCTCGCCGCGGAGGCACACCAGACCGGGATCGTGTCGGACGCCGAACTGGTGGGCATCGCATCTGACATGTGGATGCTGAACACCCTGTTCACCACGGAGCTGGCTACCGCCTACCGGGATGCCATGACCGAGCAGCTCCTTTGCCAGGACCAGGAACGATCGGCGCTGGTCGAGGCGCTGCTCGAGGGGCGGATCGCCGACACGGCAACGGTGTGGGAGGCGGCCGATCTGCTGGGGCTTCCGTACCAGGGCGTATTCGTCGTCGTGGCCGCGGAGGTCCCCGCGGTGGCCCGGCACGCGTTGCCGCGGGTCGAGAGCCGCCTGCATGTGCGAGGAATCGGGTCGGCCTGGCGGTTGCTGCCCGAGTTCCAGGTGGGGATCGTGTCGCTGAGATCGCAGCGTAACACCCCAGCGCTGGTGGAGATCCTGCGTTCGGGCGCTGTGGCCCGAGTCGGGGTGAGCCCGGTGTACACCGGACTTGAGCGCACGTCGCAGGCGCTGCATCTGGCCCGGATCGCCCTGGCTAGCTCACCGGCGGGCGACCCGATGGTGACCGTGTTCGATGACGCCCCGCTGCCCGTTCTCGTGGTCAGCTCCCCGACGACCTCCCACCGGCTCACGAACATGATCCTCGGGCCGTTGCTGGACATCAACCCAGACGAGCGGGACATGCTCCTGAACACCCTCGCTGCGTTCTTCGCGTTCCAGGGCTCCGCGGTCGAGGCAGGAAAGCATCTGTACTGCCACCCCAACACGGTGCGCCACCGGTTGCACCGCATCGAGCGTCAGACTGGCCGCTCGCTGCAGGACCCCAGATCGTCAGCGGAACTATTCGTCGCCCTGGAGGCGCTGCGCAGGCTGCCCGAGCCGCCCGACGGCTACGCCTGAGGCGGATCGCATCAGGCGAAGGCGCTCTGCCCGGTGATGTCGCGGCCGACGATGAGCGTCTGGATCTCCGCGGTGCCCTCGTAGGTGATGAGCGCCTCCATGTCGCACAGGTGGCGCATCACGTGGAAATCCAGCAGAATCCCGTTACCGCCGAGGATGTCGCGGGCCACGCGGCATACATGAAGGGCCTTGACCGAGCAGAAGTACTTGGCCAGGGAGGCCATCGTGTCGCTCATCTTGCCGTCGTCGATCAGCCGCCCGAGGCGGATGCAGTAGAGCTGCATGGCGGTGACCTCGCCGAGCATCTCGACGAGCATCGACTGGATCATCTGGTTCTTCGCGATCGGCCGGCCGAACTGGGTCCGCCGCTGAGCGTAGTTGAGGGCGATGTCGTAGGCGGCGACCCCATGTCCGGCTGATCCCCAGGCAACGGTGTTGCGGGTGCCCTTGAGCACCTTGGCGACGTCGGTGAACGAGTTGCAGTCCTGCAGCCGGGCATCTTCGGAGACGCGGCAGTTGATGAGGGTGATGTCCGCGTTCTGCACCATCCGCAGCGAGACCTTGCCCTCGATCTTGGACGCGGCGTAGCCGGGGTTGTCCTTCTCCACGACGAACGCCTTGACCTGTCCGTCCTGCGTGTCACGGGCGAAGACAACGATCACGTCGCACCACACGGCGTTGCCGGGCCAGCGCTTACGGCCGTTGATCACCCACTCGCTGCCGTCGCGCTGGGCAGTGGCCTCGAGGATGACCGCGTCGGACCCGTGATCGGGCTCGGTGAGCGCGAACGCCCCGATCTTCTCCAGCCTGGCCATCGGCGGCAGCCAGCGCTGCCTCTGCTCCTCCGAGCCAAGCAGGTAGATCGACTGCATCGCCAGCCCGACGTGCACGGCGAAGAACGTCGCGATGCTGCCGTCAACCCGGCTGAGCTCATAAGTCAGCAATCCCGAGCCGACGGCCGACATCGGCGTGGTGCCGTAGCCCACCATGGTGTCGCCGACGATGTTCAGCTCGGCGAGCCTGGGCACCAGCTCGAACGGGAACTCGCCCCGCTCCCAGTACGGGTTGACGACCGGCAGTACCTCGGTTTCGGCGAACTTCCGCACCCGGTGCAGCAACCCCAGCTCATCCTCGGCCAGCTGGTCTGTCATCAAGAAGTAATCGGTCTCACGGGCGAGCCCGATGTCCTGCGCCAGCGCGGTGACTGTTGTCGTCATGGCCAAGCCCTCCTGTTCGAGCCAATCCACGGCAACGTAACGCGGCCGGATCGCCTTGTCGAGGTGCCGGGCGACAACGACCGGGGCCAGCCGGAGTCATCCGGCACATAGGGCCGCTATGGCCGGGTGGACAGCATCGCGGCGACAACGCGCTGAGCGCGCACGCGATCCGGGTTCGCTCGGCGAGACGGATCTCCCCGAGCCACTGAAACCGGTGAGCTACGCGTTCACGTAAAGGCGCGGTAAATGTCGTCATACGCCTAGAGCTGCAGCCCGCCCACGTGCGTCGGATGCTCACGGGATTCCCGGTCAAGAACATCGAGTCCGGTGGTGCTGTCAGGCCTATGAACGGTCCTTTCGTTCGACCGTTGTGGCTGGTGTGTCACGCCGGCCGGGGGGACCTCAGTTACTCCTGGCGTGGCAAGGTGGTGCGTACGGCGCCTGCGGCTTCGCCTTCGGATTCCTAGATGTGCGGCGCGACGCCGCGTGATTCGAGCGCGCCGCCGAGCTTGGCGCGCATGAACGCGCTGGTGGTGAACCGGGTGACGCCGTGGAAGTAGGTGTCGCCCATTTCCTGCACGGCGTCGAGGTAGGCGTCTTCGAGGTCACTGTCGAGTTCGAAGCCGTCATAGTTGACCACGGCGTAGACCTTGTGGCCGAGCGGCCCGCAGATCTCCCTGATCTTCCCTACGTAATCCTCGACCACCTTCATCGACTTTATCTGGAGGTCCTCGAAGTTCAGGTACAGGATGTTGCGCTCGTCATCGTAGGTGAACCGCGCGTCGAGGGGCAGCCTCAGCATGTCCTCCCGAAGGCCCATCGGGTCGGACCGGAAGATACGGCGGTCCATCTCGCGCGGCTTGGTCACGATCGGCTTGAACGCCATCTTGGCGAGGATGTCGCGGTCGATGTCGATGCCGGGAGCGACCTCGGTCAGCTCCAGGCCTTCCGTGGTGAGCCGGAATACGCACCGCTCGGTGATGTAAAGGACGTCCTTTCCCTGCTGCGCGGCGTGCGGCCCGGAGAATGTCCGGTGCCCGACCTCCTCGACGAACTTCTGGTACTGTCCGTCGCGCTCGATCAGCAGCTTGCCCTCGACGACGGAGACCTCGAGATCGCCCGCGGTGAAGGTGCCGAGGAACAACACCTTCTTCGCGTTCTGGCTGATGTTGATGAAGCCGCCCGCGCCTGCCAGCCGCGGGCCGAACCTCGATACGTTGAGGTTGCCTTCCCTGTCGGCTTGCGCGAGCCCGAGGAACGCCGCGTCGAGACCGCCGCCGTCGTAGAAGTCGAACTGATAGGGCATGTCGATGACCGCCTGCGGGTTGGTGGCCGCACCGAAGGCGGCACCGCCGGCCGGGATGCCGCCGATGACGCCGGGCTCGGCGGTCAGCGTCATCAGGTCGGCGATCTTCTCCTCGGCGGCCACCGAGGCGACCCCTTCGGGGATGCCGACGCCGAGGTTCACGACGCTGTTCGGCCGTAGCTCTATGGCGGCGCGCCGGGCGATGATCTTGCGATCGCTCATCGGCATCGGCGCGAGCGATGTCAGCGGGACCCGCACCTCGGCCGCGAAGGCCGGGCTGTAGGGGCTGGCCCAGGTCTGCGGGTGGTTTCCCGGGTCCGTCGCCACCACGATGCAATCGACCAGCGCGCCGGGTATCTTCACCTGACGCGGGTTGAGGCTGTTCACATCGGCGACCCGTTCCACCTGCGCGATTACCAGCCCCCCGGAGTTGTGCGCCGCCATCGCCAGCGACAGGGTGTCGCAGGTCAGCGCCTCCCGCTCCATCGTGATGTTGCCGGCCGGGTCGGCGGTGGTGCCGCGAACGATCGCGACATTGACCGGGAAGGCCTTGTAGAACAGGTACTCCTCGCCGCCGATCTCCATCAGCTCGACTAGGTCCTCGGTCGTCATCTCATTCAGCTTGCCGCCGCCGAAACGCGGATCGGCGAACGTGCCGAGCCCGACCCGGGACAAGTGCCCGGGTTTGCCCGCGGCGATATCCCGGTAGAGGTGCGACATCGGGCCGAGCGGTATGTTGTAGCCCTCGACCTGGTTGCCGGCGACGAGCTGGTACAGCGCGGGTACACCGGTCCAGTGCCCGCCGATGATCCGCTTGACCAGGCCGGGCTGGGCCAGCCGGTTGGCGCCGCCGGATTCCTGGTCGCCCGGGCTGACGCAGAACACCAGGGTCAGATCGCGCGGCTTGCCGAAGGCTGCGGACTCCTCGTCGGTGGCCTCGAACAGCGCACCCAGCTCGTGGATGACCTCAAGGGCGAGGCCAATGCCGATGAACCCGCCGATGGCGACCGTGTCGCCGATCCGGATTAGCCGGACGGCCTCCCTGGCTGAGACGACCTTGCCCGTCGAACTAGACCGGGCAGTCGGGACAATGGACCTGATGCTCATCGGACCGCGCTCCCTTGGTAATTACTCCTGCGTTTGGTAATGGGCGGCACTACCGGTAGATCACGACCGTCTCGATGACGCAGGCCGGGCGATCCGACCCCTCGAGCTCGACGAGAATCCCGAACGCGCACTCGAGGCCGGCCTGCTTCTGTTTGGCCGATACCAGCCTCACGTGCCCGCGTATCCTGCTGCCGACCGGCACCGGTGCCGGGAAGCGAACCCGGTTGACGCCGTAGTTGACGGCGGCCGTCACCGCGTCGATCTTGAGAACGTCGTCGAGAAACACCGGACAAAACGACAACGTCAGGTAACCGTGCGCGATCGGGCCCCCGTAGGGGCCCTTCGCGGCGCGCTCGGGCTCGACGTGGATCCACTGATGATCATGGGTGGCGTCGGCGAAGATGTTGACCTGGTGCTGGGTGATCGCATGCCACTCGCCCGTCCCGATCTCCAGGCCGACCATGCCGAGCAGGTCAGCCGGCTTGCTCAACTGGGTGGTCATCGCGCCCCAATCCGGCTAGCCCGGCAGGCCGCTCCTGATCGCATTGGCGTACATCGAGGCCAGGTCGGTCACGAACTTCGCGTGCGATTGGGCGACAGCTTGGAGCCAGTCAAGCTGGCTGCTGCCCGCGATCTTGGTTTCGAAGTCGGCCATGTCCTGCAGGGCTTTCTCGTAATCGTCGACCGCGCCCGCGCCGGCGGCGCGGGCCCGGGCGAGGACCTGCTTGTTGAGCCTGCGGATGCGCTGCGCCGCGGCCTCGTCAAGCACCCCGGTCACAGGTACATCCGAAGCGGCCTCGCCGGTGGTCTTGGCGAGCGCGTCGGTCGCCTCCTCGATGAACTTCGCGTGTACCTCGGCGAGCGCCTGCACCCATTCCAGAGGCTGCTTCAGATCGGCCGGGTTGTCCACCAGGCTGCGCAGGGCCTTCTCGTGTGCGTCGGCCAAGCCGCCGCCGGCGTTCCTGGCGGCCGTGAGCATTCGCTCGGTCAGCTGATTGATCCGCGTGGCGGCTGCTTCGGCCTGCTGTGCGATCGGTGTCTGCGACATCGTGACCAGATCCTTTCCGTTCTTCGCTAGTGAAATCTCAGCTCTCGAAGACATAGGTGCCGGGCGCGCCGGCCAGCGGAGCCAGCCCGGTCGTGCCGAGTTCGGCCGGGCTCGGCTTCTGCGGACCGCCGCGCTCGGTGAGCCAGCCGACGTAGTCGTCCCACCAGCTGCCCTGTTCGGTGCAGGACGTCTGCATCCACTGCCCGGCGTCCGCGAGCTTCTCATCTCCCACCCGGTAGCTGGCCTTCGGGTTGCCGGGCGGGTTGACGATGGCCGCGATGTGCCCGCTGGTGGACAAGACGAACCTGCTGTCGCCGCCGAGCAGCTGCGTGCTCTGGTAGCAGTTCTGCCAGGGGCACAGGTGGTCGGCCACGCCGGCCACCACGTAGTTGTCGACGCCGACCGCGGACAGGTCGACGGGCGTGCCCATCATCGTGGCGGCACCGGGCGTGATCAGCTGGTTGCCCCCGCAGACGGTGAGGAAGTCGCGGTGCAGCGCGGCTGTCATGCGCGTCGTGTCGGCGTTCCAGGACAGGATGTCGAACACCGGCGGCTCCTGGCCCAGCAGGTAGTTGTTAACCCAGTAGTTCCAGATCAAGTCGCCCGGCCGCAGCCACGCGAACAGCTCGGCGAGCGTCGCGCCGTCGAGATACCCGTTGCGGGCCGAGCTGGCGGCCGCCCGGTCGAGCATCGCCTTACTGACCAACGCCGCGGGCAGCCCCGCTTTGGCCTGGTCGAGCACGGTGACGAGCAGGCCAAGCCCGGCGATGCGGTCCTGCCCTCCGCAGGCCGCCAGGCGACCGAGCAGCATCGACGTGATGATGCCCCCCGAACACGCGGCGAGCAGCAACGTCCGGTCAATCTCGCAGATCTTCTCGATCGCGCCGAGCGCGTCCAGGATCGCTTCGCCGTACGTGTCCATGCCCCATGCTGCCCCGTCAGGCCGGGGGTTTCGCCAGGAGATCACGAACACTTGCTGGCCCGACTGCACCAGGTACTCGATCAGGCTGCGCCCGGGCGCCAGATCGGTGACGTAGAACTTGTTGATCGTCGGCGGCACGATCAGCAACGGCACCGAGCGGACCCGTTCGGTTTGCGGCGTGTACTGGATCAGCTCCAGAACGGGCGACCTGAACACCACCGCCCCTGGCGTCAGCGCGAGGTCACGCCCGGGTTTCAGCGCGTCCGGATCGACCATGCGCGGCACCCGTGGCGAAGACGACATGTCCCGGACGAAGGCCCGCGCGCCGCGCACGACGCTCGCCCCGCCGGTGTCGATGACGGCCTTCGCCGACGCGGGATTCACGAACGGGACATTGCTGGGGGAGATGGCCTCGACAAGATTCTCGGCCAGGAACCGGATCTTCTGGTCGCTGCGCCAGGCGAGCCCGGCGTCGTCCACGAGTCCCGCCACCGCGCCGCCAGTTGCCAGGTAGGCCTGGACGAGCCGGCGCAGCCAGGGGTTGTGCGTCCAGGCCGGGTCGGCGAACCGCCGGTCGCCACGCTTCGGCTCAACAGCGGACCTGCCAAGCGCGACGCGGTCGAGCTCACCGAGCAGGGTCGACACCCGGCGGCCGACCTTGCTGGGCTTGCCGGCCAGGCTGGCGATGAACTCGACGCCGGGGCGGCCGGGCAGCCAGCGCCGCACCGGCCCGGCTCCGACGTCGACCAGCAACTGGTCGAGGGGCGCCGCCACGTTGTCCGCGCCGGCCTGCGCAGTTGCCATCGCCGATCTCCAGGGTGAGACACCGATGCCCGCGTGATGGTTAGGCTGTGTCCGCTATGACATTGCCCTCCCTGGCGGGGGCCGTCGATGGCTGGTACGACAACACGGCGCCAGATCCGCGGTGGTGGCGCACAACATCGGGCCGTGACCGGCGACAGCCCGACGTCGCGCACCATACCGTCGGAGTCACGGATCACCCGCAATCGCGGCGAGGCTGACCCCGCGGACGGCACGATGACCTGTCGAGCCAGGCGCAGCGCGAACTGGGGAAGCGAGGTCACGGCTGTGGTGGGGGACGCACGCGGCCCGTGTTGAAGTGAGCGTGTTGCGCCCTGACCTGCTACGACCTCGTTGCTGCAGGCACTTTGGGGCGCGTATGGGGCGCGCGGTTTTGATCTGGTTTGCGTTTCCGCAGGTCACAGTCCTGCGGACGAGCGACGGTGGGTCGAGTAGATATTCGAAAAAGCGCCCCCAGCAGGATTCGAACCTGCGCACACGGCTCCGGAGGCCGTTGCTCTATCCCCTGAGCTATGGGGGCTCACCTGCTGCCCGCGGGCGCGCGCCTGCAGGGCCGGAGCCAGGCTACCAGTCGCGAAGATATGAGGACACGACGCCGATCGGCGAGCATTAGTGCGGCGGAGGCGATAGCCTCGCGCGGGTGACACGGGGACTGGGCCGAGTGCTGGTTGTCGATGACGACGAGGTCATCAGGCAGCTTATTGCCGTCAACCTCACGCTTGAGGGGTTCGACGTGGTCACGGCCGTGGACGGCAAGGACTGCCTGGACAAGGTGCTCGAGGCCAAGCCCGACGTGATCACCCTGGACGTCATGATGCCGCGCCTGGACGGCTGGGTGACCGCGACCCAGCTGCGCCGGAACCCGCAGACCGCGGGCATCAAGGTGGTGCTGATCACTGCGCGCGCGCAGGAAGACGACCGGTCCCGGGGGCGCCAGATCGGCGTGGACGCCTACCTGACCAAGCCGTTCGACCCGGCCGAGATGATCCGGGTCGTTCGCGAGCTTGCGGGCGCGCCGACCAGCGTCTTTGAGTGAGCCGACCGGAGTCTTCGACGGGCGGGGGGCCGTAGCCTGAGCCCGTGATTCCCGGTGACATCGCCGCGGCGCTGGGCGTTCGCGCGTCCGGCACCTGGCGCCCGGCACCGCCAGGGGCAAGTGGCGCGCCGGGAACCTACGCCACGTCGCTCCCGTTCCGGCTGGCCGGCGCGACCGGCCGGGAGCCGGGGCAGGTGGCCGCCGGGCTGGCCGCCACGCTGCGCCGGGTCGCCTGGATCAGCGCCGCGTCCGTCACTGGCGGCGGCTACCTCACTGTGACCGCCACCCCTGCGGCGCTCGCGGCCCTGGCCGTCCGCGTACCCGCGGCCGGCGCCGGGGAGGGGGTGGCCGCCGATATCACGGGCCGACTCGCCGAGGCCGCCGGAGCCAAGGTCACAGTCCGGACCGAGCCACCGTGCTCGCCTCGCCCCGATCTATCCGCCCCGGCGGCTGCCGTCGCGTTCGCAGGACCTGAGGCGATCCGTTACGCACTCGCCCGGACGCCGCCCGGCCGGGCGGTGGCGATCGACGCGGCGGCGTGCGTTCGGAATGTTCTGGGGAATCCGTTCTTCGCGGTTCGCTATGCGCATGCGCACGCCGCCTCGCTTCTGCGGTGGGCCGCTGACCTCGGTATCGACCGCGGCCCGCCCGACGCGTTCCGGCCGGATCTACTAGGCCATCCGAGCGAGCGCGAGCTGCTCGGCGCCATTTCCTGGCAGCCAGAACGCGTCGCCGCCGGGGCCCGGCGGCGACGGCCTGACGCCTTCGCCCGGTACCTGGAGGGCCTGGCCGGAGTGTGGCTCGGCTGTCATGAGAGCTGCCCGGCGCTGCCGTTCGGCGGCCGGTCCGCGCCGCGGGACCGACCCGAGGTGGCGGCCAGGCTGTGGCTGGCGGCCGCAGCGCAGACCGCGCTGGGCACGGGGATGCAGCTTCTCGGCATGGCTGCCCCGGAGCGGCTGTAAGCAGCCCGGCGCGACGGACTTGTGAGAATCGCCTGGTTGAAGTAGCTTTCGTGGGCATCCGCATCTGCTGCCGGCGACGGGGCCGGGGGATTGGCGACCAGGCGGTTCAATCGCCAGTGAAACGGGTACCGCATGCGATGTAAGCCCCCCTGGACGTCGACAGCCACCGCGTGGTCTCTAGTCTCTCCTGCTGGGCCTTCATCCCCGCTCACGGCCTGCAAGAGCGTACCCGGAACCTGCTCGCGCACAGGCTGCCGACTTCTTCCGCAAAGGACGGACAGCACTGAAGGAATGCCGTGGGCGCTCATGGTGTTAAGCTGGATGCCGCACCAGATGCCCCGTCATGGGGACAGGTGCTCGCCTGTTCGCCGCCAGTCCTCGTCCGCATCCAGCGGAGGGCCGTGGCTGCCACAGACACTCACCCATCCCCGCACCGCTACACCCGCCAGGCGCAGACGGTATACGACGGAGCTGGGTGCGAAGCGGTGCGAGCCAGCCCCGCGTTCTGGGCATGCCGTGACTCTTCGCTACCGGTGCTGACGCCAATGTCGGTGCCAGCTTCGGCGACTGCCGGGCAGGCGCGGACGGCGGACCGTGCATGGTGGCCGGCGCGACGACGCACCGTCGGAATGCGGGGAAGCGCGGGGATGGCGGACAGCACAACAACTGGCCCGGCCGATCGGCCGGAGCGTGACAGCGGGTGGCAGCGGCCGAGTCTGCGGCCGCACCCGCGCCCTGGGAAGGACCCCTCGTGAGCAACACCACCGATCTGATGACCGGCTCCTCTGGCCTGCCTGAAGAGCCTCCCGCTGTGTCCACTTTGCCCGGTGAAGTGCCGGACTCGGCGGGCAGTGTCGGGACTTCCCTCGAGTCGGCGGGCGCGGTACGCTCCTGGCCGGATGCTGATGCCCGCGCTGGTGAGGCACTGCGTCCTGACCGGGCACCGCGTTCGGAGGCGGCCCAGTCGGCCGGAACCAGCCGCCGCGGCAGCGCCGGGCTGTCCGCGATGCTCCTGCCGGAGCTGCAGCGGCTCGCGCAGTCGATGGGCATCATCGGCACCGGCCGGATGCGCAAAGGCCAGGTCATCGCCGCGATCGAGGAACGGCAGCAGCGCGGCGGGGCCGGTAACCAGGCCGCGGAGCGCGCCGCCAGGGGCAGCCAGGGCGCGGAGAACGAGATTTCAGTCCAGCGGGGGGCGCCCGCGGGAGCCGGCGCTACCCGCCCCTTTGAGCAGGACGCCATGGAATTCGAGACATCGACGCAGCCCGGCCTGGGCAGCGCAAACGCGGGTGGGATCGGCGAGAGTTCGCATCAGGGCGGCATGGCGGCTGCGGGCATCGGGGGTGGCGACGGTGCCGGGGGCGCCGCCCCGGCCGCAGCCGTAGCACCAGTCGGCGTGAGCGACGCCGCCAGCCGCGGTGCCGACAGCCGTGAAGCCGACAGCCGCGAAGCTGACGGCCAGAGCAGTGCGCAGCGGGACGATGTCCTGCAGGGCGAAGGCCAGCGGGATAGCAGGCGCCGTCGCGGGAACAACGGCCGGCGTGACGACCAGGGCTCAGGCCGGCGTGACGACCAGGGCTCGGGCCGGCGTGACGACCAGGGCTCAGGCCGGCGTGACGACCAGGGCTCGGGCCGGCGTGACGACCAGGGCTCAGGCCGGCGTGACGACCAGGGGCGGCGTGACGACCAGCCCCGCGCCGCGAGCGATGGCTCCGACCAGCACCGTGACTCCCGTGACCTCCGGGACTCGGGCGGGCAGCGAGACTCCCGTGACTCAGGCGGGCAGCAGGGCGGCCGCGGAGACGACGACCGTGACGGCCAGGGCGGCCGCCGCAGCCGGGACAGGTTCCGCAACCGGAACAACAACCGGGGGCGCCGTGAGCGCGGCGGGGACGCCGAGCCGGTGGTCTCCGAAGATGACGTTCTGATCCCCATCGCGGGCATCCTGGACGTGCTCGACAACTACGGGTTCGTCCGCACGACCGGCTACCTGCCGGGCACCGACGACGTGTACGTCTCGCTGTCCCAGGTGCGCCGGCACGGCCTGCGCAAGGGCGACGTCATCGAGGGCGCGGTCCGGCAGCCGAGGGAGGGCGAGCGCAGGGAGAAGTTCAACGCACTCGTCCGGCTCGACAAGATCAACGGCCTGGACCCCGAGGCGGCCAGGTCCCGCCCGGAGTTCGCCAAGCTCGTGCCGCTGTACCCGCAGGAAAGGCTGCGGCTGGAGACCGATCCGACCATCATGGCCACCCGGATCATCGACCTGATCGCCCCCATCGGCAAGGGCCAGCGCGGCCTTATCGTGTCGCCGTCGAAGGCGGGCAAGACGCTGATCCTGCAGGCGATCGCGAACGCGATCACCAAGAACAACCCCGAGTGCCACCTGATGGTCGTGCTCGTGGACGAGCGGCCCGAGGAAGTCACCGACATGCAGCGCACGGTCAAGGGCGAGGTCATCTACTCGACCTTCGACCGGCCGTCCGAGGACCACACCACGGTGGCTGAGCTGGCCATCGAGCGGGCCAAGCGGCTGGCCGAGATGGGTCATGACGTGGTTGTCCTGCTGGACTCGATCACCAGGCTCGGCCGCGCGTACAACCTGTCTGCCCCGGCTAGCGGGCGGATCATGTCCGGCGGCGTGGACTCGACCGCGCTCTACCCTCCGAAGCGGTTCTTCGGCGCGGCGCGCAACATCGAGCACGGCGGCTCGGTCACGATCCTGGCCACTGCGCTGATCGAGACCGGCTCCCGCGCGGACGAGGTGATCTTCGAGGAGTTCAAGGGGACCGGCAACATGGAGCTGCGGCTACGCCGCGAGCTGGCCGACAAGCGGATCTTCCCCGCCGTCGACGTGGACGCGTCCGGCACCCGCAAGGAAGACCTGCTGATGACCCCGGAGGAACTCAAGATCGTCTGGCAGCTGCGGCGGGTGCTGCACGCGCTCGAGCCGCAGCAGGCGCTCGAGGTGCTGATGGAGCGGATGAAGGAGACCAAGAGCAACACCGAGTTCCTGCTCCAGGTGCAGAAGACCACGATCGGCACCTGACCCCAGGCGACCCGCCCTCGGGAATCTCCAGACCCCGGCGCGTGTTACACGCGCTGGCACTGTCAGCGCAAACTGTGCTGACAACCACGGCGCGGTACCGGTTCACGTCCGCCACGGCAGGCGTGTGGCGAGGCGACCCGGCGA
>Ga0209647_1001747_pt1 | contig 18080 bp, 12 predicted proteins | sample GraSoi_2013_60cm_FD_185827 | JGI IMG/M metagenome (GOLD analysis project Ga0209647, IMG submission 185827) | Grasslands soil microbial communities from the Angelo Coastal Reserve, California, USA - Sample 9_17_2013_60cm (SPAdes) (version 2) | ecosystem: Environmental > Terrestrial > Soil >...
TCACCAGGCATGGACTCCCCATACCCGGAGCCTACTTCAAGAACAAAAAAAGCCCGCAACCAGCGACGGTTGCGGTTAGCAAATCAGCAAAGATTGTCCGACAACAGAAGCAGCCAATGTCGAAGGCTGGAAATAAGCAGACGAAGCGCGGGACGGCATGGATTAGCCAGCATCCCCTTTGAAATCCTTTCGTTCCGGCCGGTGCGTATGAGGACTCCGGTCTTCGTGTGGAGTTTGGCGAAAAAGGCGTCGAAGACTTTTCCAATCTTCTCGTCACACGCTAACGGATTATAAAGCACGTTAGTATCGCGACAGAACTACCGAACCTGCTTCGTACGCTTTTTTCCCGCCTTCGACATTGGCTGCTTCTGTTCTCCGACAACCTTTCCTGGGTTACTGACTGCAACCGTCGCCGTACTGTAATTTTCTGTGCGCACGTTTTGCGCTAGACCCCGCTCTTTCCGCTCCCTCGTCGGTGAATGCCGTTTCTTTGTTCCGTTCCGCGCGCTTTAACAGCTCCGTTCCACGCAGAGCATTTCTCATGACAGGTTCGGTAACAGGTTACTTTATCGTCATACTTTCTGTTCCTGTCTTGGCAACGGTTAGTTAATTTGCCTTTGGCAGGTCCCGGGACCGAAAGTGCTCCGTGTACTCTCCAAATCTCAGATCAGCTACTGTGCCAATCTCTTTACTAGCTCAGGTAGCTGCTGGATCGATGTGCTGGAGCTAATTGCAGTAACAGCATCTTCTGGCGTAGTCCAGACTTGCCTTTTGCGACAAACCATTTCCGTTGACCTCGCACTCCGCGAACTCCTACGCGTTTGTCCTCTTCGGTTCCGCGGCGGCTTTTACCTCGAACCGGTTGGGTGTCTGCAGCGCGGCTCTGGGAGCCTGGTTATTTTGTTAGCCGACACTAACAGCACACCTCGTTTTATCTAATGGCTGGCTCAGATCTTGCTAGAAGAGTGCGACTCCTTATGGATATCCACGCAGACGAAAGCCGCTGTTACAGAGGGTCAGTGCACGCAACAGCCGAACACACCGGATACTTGGGGCTTCAGCGCAAAGGCAGGAGCAGTCTAAGTTTTTTTGGTTCTGCTCTGCTGTTATTAGTCGCGCAGTCCGCTCTTTACGCAGGAGACGAAAGTGCGATTTTGGCACCCAACCCAAGCGCTAGCCCGGCTACCTACGAACCATTCCTACCCGGTCTGATCGATGCCTTTAGCCAGGCGCTAACATCGCCTGCCTATACACCGCCCCAGCCGGGATCCACACCAACTCCGCGCCGCGGCTATCCGGCGCCTTTCGACGCTCCGCCTTTCTTTAATTCCGATTATCAGATTGGTGGGAGCCAGCTCATAGGCGACCCCGGCGAAGCGACCGTATGGCCGTTGATGAAGGCGATCTACGGGTCCGGCACCTTCGGGCAATGGCTGAAGGACAACCGGATTAATATCTACGGTTGGGTCGAGGGCGGTTACAATCTCAGTAGCTCAAGCCATTCAAACTTCCCGCAAGCATACGATCTCCGCCCGAACCAACCGGAACTCGATCAATTCGTTGTTTATCTTGAGCGGCTAGCTGACGAATACCAGACCGATCACATCGATTTCGGTTTTAGGCTTTCGGCTCTTTACGGTCTCGACTATCGATTCACGATATCGAAAGGGTTCTTAAGTTCCCAGTTATTAAAACATAACCAGTTCTACGGTTTCGACTTCCCGATGCTCTACGTCGACTTTTACGTCCCGTGGGTAGCCCAAGGTATGAACATCCGAATCGGACGGTATATCTCGCTTCCTGACATCGAAGCGCAATTAGCACCCAATAACCCGATGTTTACCCATTCGATTCTCTACACCTTCGATCCGTTTACTCAGCAAGGGATCGTGGCGTCGGTGAAGCTGAGCCCAAACTGGACCATTCAATTGGGTGTTTCCTCCGGCAACGATCAGTCTGTTTGGGATTCGTCGGCTAGATTGACAGGTACGGCTATGATTCAATGGATCTCCCCTTCAAACAAGGACTCCGTGTATATCGGTATTAACTCGATCAATGACGGCGAATTTTCTTTTAACAATCTTCAGGATTACGTCGGTACTTGGACCCATAAGTTCAACGATGTCGTTAATACTCAGACCGAGGCTTGGTACATGTATATGAAGGGCGTACCCAATATCGGTTGGGCTCCCGAATGGGCAGTCGTCAATTATACCTTCTTTCGGTTATCAAAGAACACCTATCTCAATATTCGAAACGAGTACTTTGACGATATCGCCGGGCAACGCACCGGGTTTAAAACGGCGTACACGGAACACGCCATCGGCCTAGCCTGGTGGCCTAACAGCATCATGACGGTGCGGCCAGAGATCCGCTTTGACCATGCTTATCAGAAAGCAGCTTACGACAACGGCGCCCGAAAAAATCAAGTCAGTTTTAATGTCGACTTGGTCGTCCACTTTTGACGGCATGACTTTACTTTGTCAGTTTCAGCACAGTGCTAGGCACAAAGGTCCAGGTCTAGGGATTGGCACGTTCGAGCTTATCTCGCACCGCTGACACGGCCACGCTTCTGGAAGCGGTCATTGATCGTTGCCGAACGCGCAACAAAAATTATTGGGGGCATGCCAAGACAATCACCTTTTGCTCGCACTCTGGCGAGGCGAACGCAGTTGCTCATCGTTGCCGGAATAATGCTCTTCGTTGCCGGAATATTCAGCATCGGCGCGCTCGGGAGCTGGTTCTTGACGGGCAGATCGAATGCTGCCTCGGCGGAGACTCCATCGGCAGCGACACCCGGGACGTTTCGGCCGACCGACACCCAATGGGAGAGCCTCAAGATTGTGCCGGTGCAATCGTTGAGCTTCCAGACCGGGGACACGACCGAAGGTAAGATCGCTAACGACGACGACACTACTACGCCCGTGTTCTCGCCCTATTCCGGCCGTGTTACCAAACTCTACGCCAAGCCCGGCGCTTCTGTTAAACAGGGTGCGCCGCTGCTTGCGCTGGAGGCTTCCGAGTTCGTGCAGGGCCAAAATGATCTCATCAGTGCGGTTGGTGCCCTCAACACAGCGCGCGCACAGCTTAATCTTGCGCAAACCACGGAGAAGCGCCAACACGACCTTTACGATAGCAAAGGGGGAGCACTCAAGGACTGGCAACAAAGCCAGGTCGATCTCGCCAACGCCGAGGGCAATTTCCGCTCGGCCGAGATTGCACTCGCCGCCGTACGCAATCGTTTACGTATTCTCGGAAAGAGTGATGCGGAGATCACCGCGATCGAAAATGAGCCGGATAGGCTAAGCATGAATCCGGAGGCGATTATCTATGCGCCAATTACCGGGACGGTGACGCAGCGCCAGGTTGGTCTTGGCCAATACATCATGAGTGCCGCAAGTGGTGGCTCCAATCCGATCTTCGCGATCGGCGACCTGTCGCACGTCTGGCTCCTGGCTAATGTGCCCGAGGTCGACGCGCCGTCGATGCGCCTTGGCCAAACAGTCGAAGTGCATGTACTCGCTTTTGCGGGCCGCGTGTTCAAAGCCAAGCTCGCCTACGTCGCCCCCTCGATTGACCCCAGTACCCACCGCCTACTGGTCCGTGCGGAAGTCGAGAATCCAGACGGCGCCTTAAAGCCGGAGATGTTTGCGAATTTCAACATCATCACCGGAGATGCCGTCACCGCGCTAGCGGTACCTCAGGCAGCGGTCGTCTATGAAGGGCAAACGACCCGCGTCTGGGTGGCTGGAAAGGACCAGACCCTCGGTCTGCGAGAGATCCGGACCGGCCGGACTCAAGACGGGATGGTTGAGGTGCTCGCCGGTCTTCAATCAAGCGAGTCGGTCGTGGCCAGCGGCAGTCTCTTTATCGATCGCGCTGCGAGAAGCGATTAGGACAAACCGCAATGAATAGCATCGTCACATTCGCGCTGAAGCAACGGATGCTCATGGTGATCGTGATGGTTTTTCTTTTTGGGGCGGGTGTTATCTGCTTTACGCGCCTCAACATCGAAGCCTATCCCGATCCGGTACCGCCCCGCGTGGAGGTGATCACCCAGAGTCCCGGCCAATCGGCCGAAGAGATTGAGCGTTATTTCACCATTCCGATCGAGATACAAATGGGCAGCATCCCGCATATCACTTCCGTGCGGACTATCTCTTTGTTCGGCTTGTCCGATGTCCGGGCGGAGTTTACCTATGATTTCACTTACCAACAGGCCGAGCAATGGGTAATCAACCGCCTGTCACAATTATCGCCGTTGCCCGGCGGCGTGGTACCGCAAATCTCGCCGGTCAGTCCCGTCGGCGAGATCTATCGCTATCGCATCGTGGGACCCCCCGGTTACTCGGTCATGGATCTGAAGACACTCCAGGATTGGATCCTTCAACGGCGCTTCAAGGCTGTACCTGGTGTGGTGGACGTCAGCGGCTGGGCCGGCAAAACCAAGACCTACCAGATCACCGTTGATCAAAACAAGCTGGCTGCTCATGGACTCACCATCCCGCTAGTCCTGCAGGCTCTCAACAACGCCAACATCAACGTTGGGGGCCAGACCGTGAATTTCGGACCCCAAGCGGCCGTCGTCCGCGGTGTCGGCCTTATCCATACTATGGACGACATCCGCAACACGATGTTGAGCACAAATAACGGCTCACCGATTCGCATTAAGGATATCGGAGCAGTCGAGGTCGGCTATCAGCCCCGACTTGGTATTGTCGGGCAGGACAAAGACGATGACATCGTCCAAGGAATCGTCTTGATGCGCCGCGGCGAACAGAGCCTTCCGACTATCCGCCGAGTCGAGGCAGAAGTGGAGAAAATCAACACGACCGGGATACTTCCTCCGGGTGTCAGGCTCGAGAAAATTTACGATCGTAGTGAGCTAATCGCGATCACCACGCAAACGGTCCTTCACAACCTGATCTTCGGCATCGTGTTGATATTCGCAATACAATGGATCTTTCTCGGTAACCTGCGCAGCGCGATCATCGTTGCCGCCACGATCCCCTTCGCCCTGTTCTTTGCGATTATCATCATGACGCTGCGCGGCGAATCGGCCAACTTGCTCTCGGTTGGCGCGATCGACTTCGGCCTGATCGTCGACGCAACGGTGATCATGGTGGAGAATATCTACCGGCACCTGGCGCAGCGACCAGAAGAACGCTTTGCCCACTCCGGAATCGGCGATCGCTTCCGCGGTACATTGGAATTGCGCGGAAAGTTCGCTGTCATCGCCAACTCGGCACTCGAAGTAAATAAAGCAATCTTCTTTTCCGCGACCATCATCATCGCCGGCTTTATTCCCTTGTTTACCATGTCCGGAATCGAAGGCCACATCTTCGGGCCGATGGCCAGCACCTACGCCTATGCGATCGCCGGTGGATTGATTGCTACCTTCACCGTCACGCCCGCATTGAGTGCGTTGCTGCTACCCGCGCAAGCAAAGGAAACCGAAACGATCATTGTGCGCGCCCTCCGGCGGATCTATACGCCTATCCTACAGTTCACGCTCGCTAATCGCATTGTGAGTCTAGGCGGCGCGGCAGTGCTGGTCATAGCAGCCGTGGTGGCGGCACAGGCGCTTGGCCTTGAATTTCTGCCCAAGCTGGAGGAAGGCAACGTTTGGATCCGGGCAAGCCTGCCTCCGACGATTTCGCTCGAGGAAGCCGAAGGTTACGCCAACCGGATGCGGCAGATCATCGGTGGCTTTCCGGAGGCGCAGACAGTCATCTCTCAGCTCGGGCGACCAGACGACGGGACCGACACTACCGGTTTCTTTAATCTCGAATTAAATGTTCCGCTCAAGCCGTTCGATACTTGGCCTCGCGGTGTCGATAAGGAGAAGCTTACCCAGCAGATGAATGCCGCGTTGGAAGCTCGGTTTCCGGGGATCGATTTTAACTTTTCTCAATACATCGAGGACAACGTCGAAGAAGCCGCTTCGGGGGTTAAAGGCCAGAACTCCATCAAGCTCTTCGGCAACGATCTCGAAGCGCTCCAGAAAACTGCGTACCAGATCAAGAATGTTCTGACAACGGTGCCAGGCATGAACGACCTCTCCGTCTTTGATGCGTTTGGCCAACCCACGGTCAATATCGACATCGATCGCAACATCGCCGCCCGGTACGGCCTGGCACCCGGCGACATCAACTCGACGGTCCAGGCCGCAATCGGTGGTCAAGCAGCCGGCAACCTTTATGAATACGGCAGCGACCGAAACTTTCCGATCATCACGCGTCTCGCGCCCGAATATCGCCAAAGCCTGGACGCCATGCGCCGCATACCCATAGGTGCACCTAATCCCAACGGCAGTGGCATTTTTCCTGTCCCCCTCGGTGATGTTGCCAAGGTCAACCTGGTTCCGGGCTACTCCTTCATCTATCGCGAGAATCAGGAACGTTATGTCCCAATCAAATTCAGCGTACGCGGACGCGATCTCGGGAGCGCGGTGCTCGAAGCGCAGCGTACCGTCGCCGCCCAGGGCCATTTGCCCGCCGGCACCCGTCTGGAGTGGGTGGGTGAGTTTGGCGAACTGCAGGACGCTATCGGGCGCCTGGCAGTTGTCGTACCGCTCAGCGTGCTTCTGATCGTCCTATTGCTTTTGGCGAACTTTTCCTCGTTGGTAGATACACTGCTCGCGATAAGCGTGATGCCGATGGCGCTGATCGGCGGGATCTTCGCCCTCAGTTTCACGGGCACACCGTTTAGCGTCTCAGCCGCGATTGGTTTTATCGGCCTCTTCGGTATTTCGGTGATGGAGGGGATCATAGTTATCTCCTATTTTAACCAGCTTGTCGAAAGCGATCTTGACCGGTCTGCCGCCTTACTGCGTGCTTGCCAGATACGCTTACGCCCGGTCATGATGACCTGCGTTGCCGCCTGCGTAGGCCTGTTGCCAGCGGCTATTTCTACCGGCATCGGTTCACAAGTCCAGAAGCCACTCGCTCTTGTCGTGGTTGGCGGCATCTTGCTCGCGCCAGTTCTTATCCTGATCATCCTCCCGGTCCTGATCGACGTATTCTCGCGCCGAGGGCAACGCGCTCAGGAAAAACCAACACCCGAATCCGAACTCGATACGTAGTTGCGATGTCTATCTTTGCGAAAATCGAGACCCGGATCCAGGGACAACGCCAAACGCCAAACGCCAAACGCGGAGCGGCTCTACGCCGCGCTGTGGCCCTCGCCGGCTTCGCTTTCGTTGCTAGTTGCGCCGTGGGACCGAACTTTCATCGACCACCCGCTCCGGCTGTGAACGGTTACATACCTGAGCCGCTGGCTTCGAGAACGGCGAAGGCCAATGTCGCCGGCGGCGAAGCTCAGCGCTTCGTGCAGGGCATGGATATCCCGGGACAATGGTGGACGCTCTTCCATTCCGAGCCGCTCAACCGCCTGGTGGAGGAAGCGATCAGGAACAATCCTAATATCGAAGAAGCCCAGCAGGCTCTGCGGGTTGCTCGAGAAAATGTTGCTGCACAAAAGGGATCATTCTACCCCACCGTGGCCGCGAATTTTACACCCAGCCGCAACAAGACCGCTACCGGCGCCCTTTCACCCGCCTCTGCCTCGGGAAATCCCTACTATAGCCTTTACACTTCCCAACTCAGCATTTCCTACATGCCGGACGTTTTCGGCCTGAACCGGCGCGCACTCGAATCGCTGCAGGCCCAAGCCGACGCCCAACGCTTCCAGGTCGAAGCGACCTACCTTACCTTGACCTCGAACGTCGTTGCCGCTGCGATACAAGAGGCGTTACTACGCGGCCAGATCGCCGCGACGATGGAGATCATTAGAGTCGAGACGGAAGCGCTCCAAGTCCTCCGACGCCAGCTGGAGCTCGGCCAGGTCGCTGGAGCCGATGTGGCGGCACAGGAGGCCTTGTTGGCACAGGCGCAGGCCAGTCTTCCCCCGCTCCAGAAGCAGCTCGCTCAACAGCGTGACCTCTTAACCGCGCTCACCGGCCACTTTCCCAGCGAAGAGGTTCCAGCGAAATTCAACCTCGCTGACATACAATTGCCACATGATCTCCCGGTAAGCCTCCCGGTAAAACTGATCGAGCAGCGGCCGGACGTCCGCATGGCCGAGGAGCAACTACATTCAGCGAGTGCTGAGATCGGGGTTGCTGTCGCCAACATGTTGCCGAACCTCACGCTGACCGGATTTGGCGGCAGTGACGCTAATAAGGCAAGCCAGTTGTTTGGGCCTGGCACCGGCTATTGGACTCTGGCCGCGAGTGCTACTCAGCAAATATTTGACGCCGGCACTCTGCTTCATAAGTTCAAAGGCACTCAGGGCGCTTACGATCAGGTGGCGGCGCAGTATCGGAGCACGGTAATAACCGCCTTCCAGAACGTCGCTGACTCGTTGCGCGCGCTGCAATCCGATGCCAACGCGTTGACTGCCGCGGTGGCCGCCGAAGATGCCGCAGCCACCAGCCTTGGCATCACCCGGAAACAGCTCGAACTCGGCCAGGTCGGCTATCTTTCCCTCCTCACTGCCGAGCAAACTTACCAAACGGCAGTCGTCAGTCTGGTTCAAGCCCGGGCTAACCGCTACGCCGACACCACGGCACTATTTCAAGCGCTCGGCGGTGGCTGGTGGAACCGGTCGGATGTCGCGTCTCGTCCGCAACGCACAGCAAAGGCGCGTAATAATTCGGAGAGCCAGCTACAGAATTAACTTTGGACTCCGCTAAAGATCGACACCTGGTGAAACTCGGCGCAGTTACCGAAGAGGAAGTATCGATCGACACTCTCGAGGAGCGATTACGATCGGAGGCGGTCAAAGCGCGGTCCCAGGTCGATGTCGCAACTCAAGTATGCGCCCTGGGTAAGGCTTTAGTGCCCGGAATGCCGCGAATTGATACTGAAGTTTCCCAATCACGAAGGAAAGCTGGTTCCCTCCCCTCGTCCACCCCACTCTCTCCTATCCGTGACGCATCGATATCAATAAACGCTCGAAACGCGGGTTATGCACTGGATTGTCCGATCTGATCCTGGGTGAATGGGTGTCCTAGCTATGTAAAGCTTAAAGTTTTAAGGCGCTCAATTGCTGAAGCATCCGGCGCTATGGGCTCTGATGTTCGAGGCGAAGCACCGCGCCGGCGTACCGCGCGATCTACTGGAGGCCAGCGACGCGGCTTTTTCTCACGTACCGGCCATTCTCAAAGCGGGTCAGGCGGCGGGCGAAATCGTGGAGGGCGATCCGGCGCGCTTGTCCCTGACACTTAGCGCAGCGTTACAGGGCCCGGTCACAATCTCCACGGACGGTAAGTTCAAGGGCGTGCCGCTCGAGACACTCGTACCGGCGACGGTGAAGCACATCCTGCTCGGCCTGCGCCCGGGTTTGAACCTTATCTAGGAGTTCCTTTAGAGCGGACATCGGTTGGCCTTCCTGTTCTCCGACCTTCACGCAGTCCTTAAGCAGCTCGATATCCTGCGCCCTGACCTTGCTTCCATGATGGAATTTGTTGAATGCGGCAAAATCCAGTGGGAGCGTCGCCTGTTCCAGCGAACTCCAAGTCCCCAGAAGTCCGTCTGCGGTCGTGGCAGCCTGGGCGGCTTTGCCCGCCACGCCATGCTCCTCAAAGCCCTGGATCTCCTGCACCGACCGAACCGTCAACGCCCACAATTCTTTGTTGTTGCCCAGATTCTTCGCATGAGGCCATCCGAGCAGCTCGCTGGCCGCGAAGACCGGAAACATAAACTTCGTCATCATTGCGAATTCCTGCCGCTTCATGATCTGGCAGGAGGATACCCCGGACGCATCGTAAATCGCGGCAAACCGCCGCGCTGCTTCTGGGAAGCGGTCGTCTAGTAGGAAGCTGGTCTTGTGAATGTGACGATACGCAACATCCGCTTTCGACAACAGAACCGGATCGGTTGGAGCGTGCAGGGGCAATTCGAACTTGGCAACTTGGTGGCTCAGCATGCCTAGGGCGCCATTCAGGATGCGATGCGCCGGAAGCGCCATGGTGCGAAGATAATAGTCGTGCAGACCGACACCGATTCCGCCGATGATAACCTCGGTCGAAGACTCCCGGATCGCGGCGCCGATGGACTTGAGGAGCGCTGTTCCCTCAGGCTCGCGCGTGGCGAAGCCATCCAGGGTGACGATCACATAGTCATAGGATGAGCGCGATATCTCGGCGACATCCGATATGAGCCTATAGTCCGCGAACGTCTTTAGAGTCGCGTCGTCATATGAATAGAGAACCTGCGAACGGGACATCTCTAGCACCCTCGCGGGCCGAACCAGGAAGGTGATGGCTGCTCCCGCAAGCTGCAGATGATAGCCGGCGCCCAAGCCCATGGCCCCCGCGCCGACGATCAGGATTTGCGGTGTCTGTGGTCCGTTGCTCATCAAGGTAGATCCATTTGGTGCTGCCCATCCTCGGTAACATTTACCTCCGGCTTAAGCTCGCGAGCTTCTCGCTAAGCACCCAAAGAATTTCGGCTGCTGCTTTATCCACTGCCCAAGGGCGCACGCCGCTGCGCAGCTTGCTATCTGCAGGGAGCATCGGCGCGATGTCGCAGTCTTCGCAGTAAACCCCTCCTTTGTTATTCAATTGCGGACTCACGGCACACCAAACCGTGGTTGCGGCACCTTGCTCAATATTCTTGAGCGACTCGGGACCCTTCAGGACACCATTTTCTCGATAGATACCGAATGCTTTGAAATCCTCGTCGGTCAGGTAGCGAGCAAGATCGGTGAGGATTCCGCCCGGGTGCACCGCAAACCCACGAATACCATGGTCTTGACCCCGCTTATCAAGCTCAACTGCAAATAGTGAATTTGCGCTTTTGGATTGCCCGTAAGCTTCCCATTTGTCATACGGTCTCTGGTTAAAATTCGGGTCGCTGAAATTAACGCCACTTCTGCTATGACCGAAGGAAGAAAGGGCCACCACCCGAGCATTACCAGATTTCTTAAGCGCTTCCCACAGTCTGGCCGTGAGTTGAAAATGTCCTAAGTGATTAGTGGCAAATTGCATCTCATAGCCGCGGTCGTCACGCATCAGCGGGGTTGCCATAATGCCGGCATTGTTGATGAGAAGATCGAGCGCACGATTTGAGTTTAGAAATTCGTTGGCGAATCGATCGATCGAACTTGGACTGGCGAGATCTAACTGGCTCACTGCAACGTTCTTCATTTTGGTCACGGCCATTTGCGCTTTCTGGGGATTGCGAGCGCCGATAACAATAGTGGCTCCTGCGTCAGAGAGAACCCGTGTCGTCTCCAGCCCAAGACCGGCATGACCACCGGTCACGATCGCGATCTTTCCCCGGAGATCGCGTCCGGCTAGTGCTTCCTCGGCAGTGGTCCTTGCTCCAAACCCTGATATCAACGGCTTTTGCTCAGTTATCATATTTACTCGTTTTAGACACTGTACACTTACAGTATACTTGTCTATGCTCGACTATCGGACTTAAACTGTCAAATAATGAGTTGGTGCCTGACTGAACAGTTTGGCCGAACATGGAAAACCCGTCGTTGCGATCTGTGAAATATCGCTTTCCGGTTTGAGTAATAGGTTGAATCGATTACTGATTCAGCGTGGAACTCCGTTATCTCCTTTACTTCGCGACTGTCGCCGAACAGCAGAGCTTCACCCGAGCAGCCCGCAACGATACAGGCCGCGTTGACGATGGTGGCCGCCGGAATTGGGGTTTCCTTGGCGCCTAGTTCCGTTCGCAGCGTTTACCAACCCGGCGTCACGTTTATCCCAATCCAACCAGAGCCGCCTCCACTTGACCTAGTTGGCGTCCGTCCTGCCGGTGAACCGCCACGGACGGTTGCAGCTTTTATCGACGTGCTTTGGGAACTGCGTCCTCGGATTCGGAGCAAATACGCTCGCTATCGTTCAACCTGAAAGACGTGGCAATTGAATTGGTCGTTCCTGGAAAAGACCTTTTAATCGGTTTTGCCATTCATCGAGCACCCGCTTGCGATCTGCGTCACTTCCATGCGCGGCAGCCCATGCCACGAATGGTTGGAGTGGAGAGAATCCGTTGAACCAAAAGATGCCATGGTGAATCGGGGTGAGGATTGTATCCAGCTCAGGGTGGAGGCCCTTGCTGCCGTACATAGATCTCTCGCCGCCCGTTGTAATGAGCACCATCGCGCGTTTCCCTCGTCCCAATCCCTTGTCGTACCAGAGTCCACGAGCGTAGATGCGTCCATACGCAAAAACTCGGTCTACCCATCCTTTCAGAATTGCGGGTAGCCCAAACCACCACAGCGGAAAGGAAAAAACCAAGAGATCGCAACGTTCCAGTTTTTGCATCTCCACTTCGATTTCCGGCGCGAAGCCAAGATGCTCGGCGGCATATAACTCCTCTTGCTGTTGCTTAAAAAATTTGGGATCTCTGACCGTAGTGAAATTCCTTCGATCTGAGACCGGATCAAACTTCATCGCGTATAAATCAGAAAAATCGACTTTGTGCCCTTGCTCCGTCAATGTCTCGGCTGCCGCCCTCGCGAGTGCGCCGGTAAAGCTCTTTGGTTCGTGGTGAGCGTGAACAATGAGAATATTAGCCATTCTGGGATTCTGTCCCTACGGAGCTAAGTTGCAAGTACCCACCATATTGTGCTATACTTACCAAAAGGTGCTATTCACTGATTATGAAGTACAAGGAATGCCCTATCGTGCGTACACTAGAGGTAATGGGTGGCAAGTGGAAACCGATTATCCTCCATTATTTGTCTGAGGCTCCGCGTCGGTCGGGCGAACTTGGACGTCTAATCCCGCAAGCAAGCGGAAAGATGCTCACTCAGCAGTTGCGGGAACTTGAAGCTGATAAGATCATCCGGCGAAAGATCTACCGTCAGGTTCCGCCCAAGGTAGAATACATACTTACCCCGCTGGGAGAATCACTTCGACCAGTTATGATCGCTATGTGCGCTTGGGGCGAGACTAACGCAAGACTAACGCCCAACCGTGAGGATGTGGAAGGTAGCGAAGACCGAGCCTATCAAAACCTGGCAGGAATGGGGCTTCCGACGTCCAGGGACTCGGTGTTCCAAGCGGGCAATTCCTTTGCGAAGAAACGCCCAACCAAACCGCGGACGCCTGTCGCACCGCTAACCAATCAATGAGGAGCGATTCTCCTGAATCCACTGCCGGAGAGTCATCGAAGGCGCGCCCGTCAGGTACGGAGTGTCGTCACGGACGGTTCCGAAGTCTCCCATCCGGCCATCTGAGAATTGTTTCAGGAACTCGATCACTGCAGCCGCATACCAGCTCTCAACGTTGTAGTCTCCGGTTGACGCCATTGTTGAGGCAAAATCCTCCGGCTTCTTGTGGTCATACCGAATAGGTCGTCCGAGAGCCTCTGAGAAGAGCGTCGCGAGTTCCTCGCCACCGGCTACCTCCGCACTGAGCCAGTAGTTTTGTCCACCGTGTTTCGCTGGGCCTTCTCGCAGAACCGTGGCCGCCACCGCGCCGATGTCCCGCGATGCGATCCAACCCATTCGATCAGAGCCCCAGAACACCGGAAAGCTGTCATTGCGGATCTTCATGAACTTAGGGATCTGCTCCATGAACATGTTTGGATGGATGTGCGTCCACGCGATGCCGCTTGCCTCGATGTAGGTTTCGACCAACTGGTGCCAAGCGATATGCGGATCTGTGCAATCCCAATGGCCGAACACTCCAAGGTGCACGATTTGTTGGATGCGAGCTTTTCTGGCGGCATCAATGAAGGTCTTGCTTTGGGCCAGCATCGCCACGGTGTATCCGGTAAGCAGGAAGACACGGTCCACCCCACGAAGCGCGGCAGCAAAAGTAGCCGGACTGTCGAGATCCAGAAGAACGGCGTCCTGGCCTTGGTGCTGAAACGTTGCGACCTGTTCCGGCCTGCGCGCAGTCACTCGAATATGAACTGCGTCCGGCTCCCGCTTCAGGTACTCAAGGATAAACCTCCCAATCTGGCCGGTGGATCCGAGAATCAGAACGGTGGGCTTTGGCAGCATAGTCATGCCCGCATCCCTCCTGGTTCTGTTCGCGATTCTGTCAAATCGACTCGTAGCCAGTGCAGATAGTAATGCGTATTAGTACATATCGATTTTTTCATATGTAATCATTAGATTCTTAAATGATGATTGAAACTTTCTGTTGTGATCTTTCCTTGACCGTTGAGCTCGAGATAAAAAGTTGATAAACTTCAGCGATCCGCGCTTTCCGGTTTGTACCTATGGCTGCGGTTCTTTTGGTAGCCATGTTCGCCATTATCGGCATCCCAGCGGTAACCCAGCGGACCGTTGCCAGTGAAAAGGATCGAAGCTTCTCGGCGCAAAGAAACCTCTTGGAAGGGTGAGTTATCGACCAAACCAGACAGAAAGACTCGAGCAGCGCGCCAGAAGCTGAGAGGAGTACGACTTAGCCGGTGTCCCTGATCTAAGGTGACGGAAGGTGCGGCACGGCAAGGCCGCACGGCGTCGAATTTAACAACTGAATTACAGATCGACATTCAGTGCATATACACTTACTTGCTAATTTCAACTAAGCACATATCGTTCGGAGAACAACAGGTTCATGGAAGCAGCAGTAGCTTTCCAGTGGTCTTACGACTTTCCAGATCGCGGTGCGCCTGAGCCGCCTCGCCCAAGGAATACGTGCGCTCCATCCGAAGCTTTAGCGTGCCAGACACGACCGCCTGGAAGACCTCCGCCGCTCGGTCTAACAATTCAGCCCGCGTGAGCGTGTAGTCCCTCAAAATCGGGCGTGTGACGTACAACGAACCAAGAGACGCGAGCTTCATCAGATCCAAAGGGGGAACATCGCCGCTAGCGGATCCATAGAGTACGAGAGTTCCGCGGGCTTTCAGGCAGGTCAGGGACTGCTCAAATGTGCTCTTGCCGATCGAGTCGTACACGGCAGCTAGCCCACGCCGCTGGGTTAGACGTTTTACTTCGTCCGCGAAATCGGACTTGGTATAGAGAATGACATCATCTGCTCCTGCCTGATAGGAAAGCTCCGCTTTCTCTTCGTTGGAAACCGTCGTCAGCACCCGCGCACCGCGCGACTTCGCAAACTGTGTCAGCAGAAGACCGGTTCCACCTGCACCCGCGTGAATGAGCACCTCGTCCCCTGGCTGGATCGGGTAGGCCGAGTGCGAAAGGTAGTGAGCAGTCATGCCTTGCAGCAAGGCGGCGGCCGCCTGTTCGAAGGTGACACCAATCGGAATCGGTACGACCCGTTCGGCAGGCGCCGCGGCATACTCCGCGTAGGTCCCGAGAACGCTGCACCATGCGACCCGGTCACCTTCCTGGAGATGGGAGACGCTTTTGCCGAGCGCAACCACTGTTCCTGCAGCTTCCTGTCCGGGCGTGAAAGGAAGCTCATTGCCATAACGCCCCTCCCGAACATAGAGGTCGATGAAGTTTACCCCGGTCACAGCAACACGAATCAACACCTCGCTTTCCTGGGGTATGGGAGTGGGAATCTCCCGCAGGTGCATAACCTCGGGACCACCAGTTTCCGTGAGTTCAATTGCCTTCATCGTGACCTTTTTCTTTGTGTAATCTCAACTGCTCTGCTCACTGGCGTCCTAGGCACCGCGCGCAACCCTTCAATGACATGCGAGAAGAGCCCTTCCACGTAGGTGTCCGAAAGTGGCCCCGAGCCCGTCAGCAGGCGGTAATAGAGTCCTCCGTACAACGCATCCAGGGTTACCTGCACGTCGACGTCTGCACGCAGCTCCCCGGAGTTGATCGCGACGTGAACTGCCGCAATCGCTATCTCGCGCCTTGGAAGCAGCCAGTGCTTCCGAAACGCTTCCGCCAATTCCACATCGAACTGAGCCTCTCCAAGGAGGGCCTTGATCATTGTTCCAGCCGGTCCTCGAAATGCTTTCGCGAGCGCCAGCATCTGCTTCCGGATGCTCCCGATGTGATCGTCACTCGGAGGAAAGCCGATGCAGGGACCAATTCGGAAGACAAACGCATCCATCACCATCGCCGCCTTGTTTGGCCATCGTCGATAAATTGAGGTCTTTGCAATCCCTGTCTCTGCAGAAATGGATTCGACAGTTACGGCGCGAAAGCCAATCCGGAGAACGCTCTCGAACGCGGCGTCGAGCACACGCCTTTGGATCTCGGAAGGTCGAAGCCTCGTCTGGGCGTTTCCATTCGTCTCTTTCGGCATTGGTCCATTCCTCAGGTTGCTGTCCTAACCAGGGCTCGTCCGGTCCGCTTGCACATTTACATGCTACGATACGTATTGTAGCTTAGGTTCATAACGATGCAACCTTTCAGGAAAAGATTTTGGCCGTTAGTCGCAATCGGCCCGAGTTTCACCGAGACTAAAAGCTGCGCAGCTAAAACGATGATTACGGCAGCTCGGACTAAAAACCGCCTGGTACCTAAACTTTGATGTTAATGCTTTCGACTTCATCGGAGGTGAGGCATGGTGAAGTCTACTTGGCGCAAAGCTGGCAACGAACGTTGCACAGTGGAGTGAAGAATTACAATGAAGTACCCGCACAGTGTTCCTCTCTCGCGCACAAATGAAGAACTCTTGCCCGGCGATACCCCTTCTCGGGTTATTCTCTCGAGCGTTGGCACAAGATGGAACGATGTCCTGCTGGAACAGCATCGTTTACCCAGCAGTGAACTGGCCGATGTAACGTACCAGCGGCATGTGGTTGTTATCAATATTGGCCACTCCGCTACTTGGGAATTCAAGAAAGAGGGCCAGTTTCGCCGCTTCTTCAAGGCAAGAGGGGCGATTTCCTTCTTTCCGCGCCATCAGCCTTTTTCTGGTCGGCTGAAAGTAGAGAGGGGCATGTTTGCGAATGTTCTTTTTCTGGCTCTGGACCCAGTTTTCGTGAGGCGCGTTGCTCAGGGGCTGGAGTTGGATTCAGACCGTATCGAACTGGTTGAGCAGCGACGAAATACCGACCCTACACTTCGCCACATTGCTATGGCATTGCGGGCCGGAATCCAGAGCCGCGCTGCCCTTGACCGCATGTATGGGGAGGCATTATCAACCGCGCTCGCCGTCCACCTCCTACGCGAATATGGCGCGGCAGTGCTCGGGTCGAAGAGGCAGTATGGTGGGTTGCCCCGCCCAAAGCTGATGCGTGCTGTCGAATATATTCAAGATCAACTGCATACAGACTTAACTGTTTCCGGGATTGCTCAGGCGGTTGGCCTGAGTCCCTATCACTTCACCAGGCTGTTCAAAGAGTCTACCGCCCAGTCGCCTTACCAGTATGTCGTCGAGGCCAGGGTGAGAAAAGCGAAGGAACTTCTGACCACAGGCAAGTTCACCATCAGCGAAGCTGCACACCATGTCGGTTTCGTCGATCAGAGCCATCTTACCCGTCATTTCAAAAGAGTTTTCGGCTTACCTCCTAAGAGGCTGCTCGGGTCCGATAAGGCCAGAGATTGTGGTTAGCACTTTTTCAAAGTCTAACATTTGTTACTGCAGCGAACGTGTCTTCCGAAAAGGTTGTACGAAGGCACAGAACCTTTTCTTCGGACCAAAGATATTGCTACACAAAAGCCCCTTTCTTCGATCGAGCATCCAACTGCTTTTGGCCTAATCCGAGAAATACAATCGAGTGATCTCAATTATGTGAATGAGATGATCGAAACGTAGAAGCATCGCAACTCCAGCTGTTGCCACTGCTTCGTGTCCAGGAAACGACAATACTGCACCTTCTGGTTTTCCGATGAGCGCAACTCAGATCATCTGGGCCCAAGATCAGCTTCGACGACTTCGCATGAACCTGTTCGATTGAGCCGTATGGCTTGAAGGACCTAGCACGGTGCAAAATATCGAATCCGGATGGAGTTGAAACTTTTCGCTACACAGTGAATCGTATATGCAAAATCGCGTTCTTGGTAACTAAATGGAGAACTTGCAAAATGAAAAACTTTTCTCGTGAGATTCGGTTCGTCAGTCGGCCCAATGGTGCTGCAACCCACTCGAATTTCGAAATCGCGGAGGTTGAACTACCGCCTCTTGGATCTGGAGAAATACGGGTGCGAAACACCTGGATGTCAGTCGATCCGTATATGCGCGGCCGCATGAGAGACTACGAAAGCTATCTCCCTCCATTCCAGATCGGCAA
>Ga0209647_1001748_pt1 | contig 18079 bp, 19 predicted proteins | sample GraSoi_2013_60cm_FD_185827 | JGI IMG/M metagenome (GOLD analysis project Ga0209647, IMG submission 185827) | Grasslands soil microbial communities from the Angelo Coastal Reserve, California, USA - Sample 9_17_2013_60cm (SPAdes) (version 2) | ecosystem: Environmental > Terrestrial > Soil >...
GCCGTTGCAACCCTCGCCAACGACGGCGTGATGTTCCGCCCGCATCTCGTCGACTATATCGAGAACCCGATCACGGGCGAGCGCACCTACGTGGAGCCCGAGGCCTCTAAGACCATAGCGCTCAAGGCCAGGAATCTGGAAGTGGTGAAGCGCGCCATGGTCGGGGTCAACAAGGAAGGCACGGGACGGGGCGCCTTCGCCGGCGCGGGCTACGTGAGCGCCGGCAAGACGGGCACCGCTCAGGTCGTAGCGCTGAGCAAGAACGAAAAATACTCGGAGGCGACGGTCCTCGAGCATTTGCGCGACCACGCGCTCTTCATCGCATTCGCTCCCGCGGAGAATCCGCGGATCGCGCTCGCCGTGCTGGTGGAGAACGCCGGGTTCGGGGCGCGTGCGGCGGCGCCGGTCGCGCGCAAGGTGCTCGACTACTACCTGCTCGGCAAGCCGGTCGACAAGCCGCTCGAACCGGCGCACCCGCCCGGCAAGCGCACCGGCAAGCCGGCGCAACCCGCGCCTGCGCTTGGCGAGCCTACCGAGCCGGCGGAACCCGCTCCAGCGCCAGAGGAGGACGAAACCGATGATTAGACACCTCCTCGAACGGCTCACGGCCAAGATCGACGGACCTCTGTTCGCCGTCGTGGCCTGCCTCCTCGTGCTCGGCCTCGCCACGCTCTACAGCGCCGCGTATCAGGCGCCCGCACGGGTCAGCGCTCAGGTGTTCAACGTGCTCCTGGCGCTTGCTCTGATGTGGGTCGCAGCCCAGGTTCCGCCGCAAGTTTTCATGCGCTACGCTCTCCCCGCGTTCGTGCTCGTTCTGGTGATGCTCGCGGGCGTCGCCTTGTTCGGCGACGTGAGGAACGGCGCTCGCCGATGGCTTCCGCTCGGATTCGCCAGCGTCCAGCCTTCGGAGCTGATGAAGATCGCGATGCCGCTCATGCTGGCGCGGTACTTTCACCGGCACGAGGCGGCGCTGCGACTTCGCGAATACGCGTTCGCGATCTTGCTGCTCGCGGTGCCGACCGCAATGATCGCGCGCCAGCCCGACCTGGGCACGGCGCTGCTGGTCGCCGCGGCCGGCTTCTACGTGATCTTCCTTGCGGGCCTGTCGTGGAAATTGATCGCAGGCGGCTCTGCCGCGGTCCTTGCGAGCCTGCCGGTGCTGTGGGGCGTGCTGCACGACTACCAGCGCAGGCGCTTCCTCACCCTGCTCGACCCTTCCTCCGATCCGCTCGGCGCGGGGTATCACATCATCCAGTCGACCATCGCCGTGGGCTCCGGCGGCATCACCGGCAAGGGCTGGACGAATGGCACCCAGACGCACCTCGAGTTCATCCCGGAACGCGCCACGGATTTCATTTTCGCGGTGTATTCCGAGGAATTCGGGCTGATCGGCGCGACCCTCCTGCTCGTGCTCTACCTCGCGCTCATCATGCGCGGGCTGATGATCGCGGCCAACGCACCGACTTTTTTCACGCGGCTGCTCGCGGGCTCGATCACCCTCACTTTCTTCACCTACGCGGCGGTCAACATGGGCATGGTAAGCGGCCTGCTGCCCGTCGTCGGGGTGCCGCTGCCGCTCATCAGCTACGGCGGAACCTCGCTCGTGACGCTGTTTCTCGGCATCGGGATATTGATGAGCATCCAGCATCACCGCGCGCTTGTTCAGACGTGAAGCGGCCTGTGCTCGCGTTCCCGCTCGTGGTGTTAGCGGTTACCGCCCTGGCCGGATGCACTCTCGAGCCGAAGCACATCGGGGGCACCCACGACGACGGCCCCGGCGGACCGCTCCCGGGCAACCCCGACAGTATCGCCGACGCAAGACCCAGGTCCGAGCCGCTCAACCGCGGCGCCAACAGTCCCTACATCGCATTGGGCAGGAAATACGTTCCCTACCAGTCGCTCACCCCGTACCGTCAGCGCGGCATCGCAACCTGGTACGGGCGCAAGTTTCACGGGAAGCCCACCTCCAGCGGCGAGCGCTACGACATGTACGCGATGAGCGCCGCGCACACGATCCTGCCGATTCCCAGCTACGCGCGCGTGACCAATCTTTCGAACGGCCGCAGCGTCGTCGTGCGCGTCAACGACCGCGGGCCGTTCCACGCTGAGCGCATCATCGACCTGTCCTACGCCGCCGCGTACAAGCTCGGTTTTGTGAATGCCGGCAGCGTTCGGGTGGAAGTGGAGGCCATCTTGCCGCGAGGATCGGCTGCAGCGCGCGAGCCGTCGGGGCTGAAATCGATGGCCGCGGTACGCTGACGGCCTGCTGCGGCCGGTATAATTCTCCCTTCGCGATCTCATGTTACGTCATCTCGCCGCTTGTCTTCCTCTGCTGCTGGCCGGCGTCGCGCTCGCCGCCGCGCCGCAGCCTCCCGCCGTGGATGCGCGCGCGTGGCTGCTCATTGACGCAACCAGCGGACAGTTGATCGCAAGCCGCAATCCGAAGGAGCGCATCGAGCCGGCGTCCCTCACCAAGCTCATGACCGCGTACCTCGCTTTCGCGGCGCTGAAGGGCAGCTCGGTCGCCCTCGGTCAAACGATCCGCGTGTCAGAGCGCGCCTGGCGCACGGCCGGCTCGCGCATGTTCATCGAGCCGCGCAAGCCCGTCACGATCGAAGAACTGTTGCACGGAATGATCGTCCAGTCCGGCAACGATGCCTGCATCGCTCTTGCCGAAGCCGTCGCCGGCTCGGAACCCGCGTTCGTTGAACGGATGAACCGCGAGGCCGCGCGCCTCGGCATGACAGGCACGAATTTCACGAATTCGAGCGGGCTACCCGACCCCGGGCACTATTCGACGGCGAGCGATCTCGCGCTGCTCACCTCCGCCTTGATCCGCGACTATCCCGAGTACTACAAGCTGTATTCGGAACGCGAATACCGCTACAACGACATCACCCAACGGAACCGCAACCAACTCCTGTGGCTCGACCCCAACGTGGACGGGGTGAAAACCGGCCATACGGAAAGCGCCGGTTACTCCCTCATCGCCTCGGCACGGCGCGGCGGGCGACGGCTGGTGTCGGTGGTCATAGGCACGACGTCGGAAATTCTGCGCGCGCGGGAGAGCCAAAAGCTGCTCAACTTCGGGTTCCAGTACTATGACACCCTGCGTCTGTACCAGAAGGGCGACGCGATCGGCAAGCTCCAGGTATGGAAAGGCAGCGAGCGCGAGCTGAAGGCGGGTGTCGCCGCGGACCTGTACGTAACGGTGCCCAAGGGCACCGCCGACCAGCTGCATGCGGAGCTCGTGAGCCAGCAGCCGCTCATCGCGCCCCTGGAAACGGGCCAGCGCGTCGCGACGCTGCGCGTGTCGCACGACGGCAAGCCCCTCGCGGAGTATCCGGTGATCGCACTGGAGAGCGTCGCGGCCGCGGGATTCTTCGCGAGGACCTGGGATTCGGTTCGGCTATGGTTCAGGTGAGGAAAAGCGAATGATTCATCTCAACGGCGAGTTCATGCCGATCGAGCAGGCAAAAATCTCCGTGCTGGATCGCGGCTTCATTTTCGGGGACGGGGTCTACGAGGTGATCCCGGTGTATTCGCGGCGGCCGTTCCGCCTCGAGGAGCATCTGGCGCGGCTCCAGGCAAGCCTGGACGCGATTCGACTCGCCAATCCGCATCCGCTCGCGAAGTGGACCGAGCTCGTCGAAAAAATCATCTCGGGAAACCCTTGGGAAGACCAGACCGTCTATCTCCAGGTCACACGCGGCGCGGCCAAGCGTGACCACGCTTTCCCCAAGGGCCTCAAGCCCACCGTTTTCCTCATGGCGAGCGAGCTCGTGACTCCCTCCGCGGAGCTCGTCGAGAACGGCGCCAAGGCGATCGTGCTGCCCGATTTCCGGTGGTTGCGCTGCGACATCAAGTCGACTTCGCTACTGGGCAATTGCATGCTGCGCACCCTCGCCGCAGACCAAGGCTGCGTCGAGGCGATCCTGGTGCGCGACGGCGAACTCACCGAAGCCTCGGCGAGCAATGTCTTCATCGTGAAAAATGGAACCGTGCTCGCCCCGCCCAAGTCTCACCTGATATTGCCTGGGATCACCTACGACGTGGTGCTCGAAATCCTGCGCGCCAACGCGCTCCCCCACGAGGTTCGCCCCGTGGCCGAGAGCGAGCTGCGCTCGGCCGATGAGATCTGGGTGACTTCGTCCTCGAGAGAAGTGCTTGCCATCACGATGCTCGACGCAAAGCCGGTCGGCACGGGAAAAGACGCGGGAAAGCCCGGGCCGGTCTGCAAGCGCGTCTACGCGCTGTACCAGCAATACAAGGCCCGTGTGATGCGCGCCCCCGCTCATGCCTGAAAGCGACTCACTCGTCCTCGCCTACCCTTGCGACTTCCCCATCAAGATCATGGGAAAGACGCAGGCCGGGTTTGCGCAGGCGGTAATCGAGGTGGTGAAGCGCCACGCGCTCGATTTCGATCCGGCGACGCTCGAGATGCGCCCGAGCCGCGAAGGAAAGTACCTTTCGCTCACCTGCACCATTCGCGCAGTTTCGCGCGAGCAGCTCGACGAGCTGTACCGGGAATTGTGCGATCATCCGATGGTGACGATGGTGTTGTGAATCGGCCCATGCAAAGCGCTGCGAGACTGACTTCCGCCTTTATTCCCGCGCAAGCGGGAATCCAGGTTGAGGCGACTATCGTCAGGCATCTCGGCCTCGCCGAGTTTGTACCGACATATCAAGCGATGCGCGGCTTCACCGAAGACCGCAATGCAAAGACGCCCGACGAGCTCTGGGTGCTCGAGCATCCACCGGTATATACAGTCGGAATCGCCGGCCGGGCCGAACATTTCCCCCGGAGCGGTGAAGTGCCCATCGAACGGATCGACCGCGGCGGGCAGATCACCTACCACGGCCCGGGACAGGCGATCGTGTATACGCTGGTCGATCTGGCGCGGCGCGGCCTGACCGTCCGCGGCATGGTGAGCTTGATCGAACAGGCGGTGATCGAACTGCTCGGGGCTCACGGCGTGGCAGCCGAGCGCAGGAAAGGCGCTCCGGGCGTATACGCGGACCGCGCGAAGATCGCGGCGCTCGGGCTTCGGGTGCGGCGCGGCTGCTGCTATCACGGCGTCGCGCTCAACGTGGACATGGATCTCGCGCCTTTCTCCGCGATCGACCCCTGCGGCTACCCGGGCCTCGCGGTCACGCAGACCCGCGCGCATGGAGTCGTCGCAGGCGCAACAGAAATCGGCGACGAGCTCGCCCGCCGTATCGCCCGGCTGATCGACAAATGACGACCTTCGAAAAAAAGAAGGGCCTCGCGAAGACGCGCATTCCGATCGCGGTCGCGCCGGCAGCGCCCCTCGCCAAGCCCGACTGGATCCGCGTGCGCGCCGCCTCGCCCGGGTCGCGCTTCCACGAGATCAAGCAAATCCTCCGCGAGAACAATCTTCACACGGTGTGCGAGGAAGCCTCCTGCCCCAACATCGGCGAGTGCTTCGGCAAGGGCACCGCGACCTTTATGATCCTCGGCGATCTGTGTACGCGGCGCTGCCCGTTCTGCGACGTCGCCCACGGGCGGCCGCTCGCGCCCGATCCGGAGGAGCCTGAGCACCTCGCGCAGACCATCGCCGCGCTCGGTCTCGCCTACGTCGTCATCACCAGCGTGGACCGCGACGACTTGAGGGACGGCGGCGCAGTGCACTTCGTCGACTGCATCCGTGCGGTGCGCGGAAAGTCGCCCGCGACCCGCATCGAGGTGCTCGTCCCCGACTTCCGCGGGCGCCTGGAGCGCGCGCTCGAAGTGCTGGATGCGGCGCTCCCGGACGTGATGAACCACAACCTCGAGACCGTCCCGCGCCTTTATCGGCAGGCGCGGCCGGGCGGGAACTATCCTCACTCGCTCAAGCTCCTCGCGTATTTCAAGGCGCGCCACCCGCAAATTCCGACCAAGTCGGGATTAATGGTGGGCCTGGGCGAAAGCGACGACGAGATACTCCAGGTCATGCGCGATCTGCGCGCGCAGCACGTGGACATGCTCACCATCGGCCAGTACCTGCAGCCCTCGCCGCATCATCTTCCAGTCGCGCGCTACGTGCACCCCGACACTTTCGCGATGTTCGAGCACGAGGCTCAGGCGCTGGCTTTCACTCACGCCGCCGTGGGCCCGATGGTGCGCTCTTCCTACCACGCCGACCGGCAGGCGCATGCGGCGGGCGTGAACTAGGAGGGAACTCTTGTTTCGCGTTCCTGGATATCTCGCGGCGTTCCTCGTTCCGGCGACCGTGTGGGCCGCGGGCCTCGACGACATCTCCAACCGCGACGCCATCAACGGGCTTAAAGAAGCGCTTACCCGGGGCTCCCATGCCGCCGTGGCGCGCCTGGGCGTGGAGAACGGGTTTTTAGGGAACGACCGCGTCAAGATTCCCCTGCCGCCTTCCCTGCGGAGGCTCGAGGCAGTGATACGCTCGATCGGCATGAGCCCGCACGCCGACGAGCTGGTTCTTCGCATGAACCGCGCGGCCGAAGCCGCGGTGCCCGAAGCCAGGACCCTGCTCGTCGACGCGGCCAAGAGAATGAGCGTGCAGGACGCGAAGGGCATCCTCACGGGCGGCGAGGACGCCGCGACCCAGTACTTCAAGCGCACGACTTCCGAGCCGCTCGCCAGGCGGTTTCGGCCGATCGTCAAGAAAGCGATGGAAAAGGTGAAGCTCGCCGAGAAGTACGACGAGATCGCCGCGAGCGGAGCGAAGCTCGGACTCGTGAAGGAGGAAGACGCGCAGCTGGAGGATTACGTCACGCGCAAGGCGCTCGACGGATTGTTCATTGTCGTAGCCGAGGAAGAGAAGAAGGTCCGCCAGGATCCGGCCCGCGCGGCTTCGGCGATCCTGCGGAAAGTTTTTGGAGCGATTGGGAAATAGACCGCACTGCAACCCCCCACGTGAATCAGCTACGGAGAGTCCAAAGGGTCCGGAAGATCCGAGGTTTTGCGGATGCTAAGGGACGCGGACTGGCCGCTTTCGGCCAAAAGCAGTCATTCGGCTATACGGGTAGGCTCGGGCCGACCACTCGCTGAGTTTTGCGGCGTTCGCCCTCTCGCCGCTGCTGAAACGGCGCGAAGGATCGTTCTAGTTGTCGACGTTCCTCCCCCCGGCGGCGGTCTTTCAGCCACTCGACGGCTTCCGCCTCCCTTTGAAAGCTGCGGAGACGGATTCCCTGCTGGCGGCCAAGCAATGAGAAGTAATCGTGGGACATACCGAGTTCCACGGTATCGCCGAGGAGGGCGATTTTGTGCATCGGATCCGATGCGATTTTCGAGAGAGCCCTCAGAACCCCGTGCCTCTCGATGGTGAACAGAGGCTTCGACATGCGCACGTACATGAGAACGCGCGAGCACGGGTGATCGATGCTGGCCAATACCACGGCGTGAAGAAACTTCCGTGTCTCGTCGGGGGTTTCCCGGTCGAGCAACTCCGCCCTGAGAAAACCGTTTTCGTCGGAGATCCGGTATTCCATAGTCCGAAGAATTAACCGAGTGGAGCGTCTGCCTCGGTACAGTTTCTCCCTATAGACCGAGAGCGCTGCTGTATTCAGCTATAGTCCCTTTGGGTTATTTCACTGGCGTCGATTTTTAGCTACAGTTGTAGCTCTTTAGCTACAGCGCTGGGAGAGTGCCAGATGAATGAAGACTTGACTTGGGAGGTGAGGTACGAAGCCGCTGGACGCGAATCTCAGCAGAAAGCACTGGCAAAAGCGTGCTTCTACTGGAAAAAAGATGGACAACTCGTGCGGTCTGCTGAATTCACGCAGTCGGAGCTTGAAGTCGAGTGCGAGCGGCTGAGTGAAACCGGAACAGATCTGACGCAGTTTGTGCTCGCACTAAAGCAACTCGCTCTTCCTACCGGACAAGCGGAGAGAGAGGAGATAGCGTTGGGCAGCGTTGATCAGTGGAGGGCGTGACAGTCGCGTCGAATGCCCGCTTCGGATCGAAACCGTCCGTCGACGGTAGGTCGCTTATCGGCCAATATCGGACTGTCGAGGCTTGATGCCTGGAACGTCTGCTCTTCGGCCAAAGCCGCCGTTCACACATCGACGTTCACGTATCCGCGAGTACCTAATGCCCGAACCTCGCCGCCAGTTCGAAGCACCGGGGGCCGACTTCGGCCTTTTCGGGCAGCGTGAGGGCCGCTTCGATTACTTGCTCGCGGAGTCGACGGGAATCTTGGAGCCGCCGCCCGTCGCTGCGCCTCGCTTGGGCCGGCGGACAGCTCTCACCTTCCCGCTCGTTGCTCCTCCGCAGAAGAACCGATCGCCGCCATTGGACTCGAGTCCGGACACGAACACCCCGGGCGGCATCTCGATCTTCTCCAGGACCTCTCCCGTTCGAGGATCGACTCGCCTCAAATCGCTCTCGTTACCTTCCCAGGTGCCGTGCCAGAGCTCGCCGTCGACCCAGGTGACCCCGGTGACGAAACGGTTGGACTCGATGGTGCGAAGAATCGCCCCTGTCTGGGGATCGATTTGATGGATCTTCCGGTCCCGATACTGCCCCACCCAGAGCGTCCCTTCTGCCCACGTGAGCCCCGAGTCACCGCCGCCGCCGGGCGCCGGGATCGTGACGAGCACGCGGCCGGTCTTCGGATCGATCTTCTGGATGCGATCCTCGGCGATCTGAAAGAGATGCTCGCCGTCGAAGGCCGTTCCTGCATGCGCGGCGACATCGATCGAGCGCACCGTCTTCCCGCTCGCAGGATCCAGGGCGTTCAGCTTGTCTCCGGACGCGAACCAGACTCGCTCACCGTCATAGGTGACCCCATGCACGCTGTCGACACCCGGAAAGGGTCCGTACTCGCGGACGATTTCGGCTGCTGCTGATCGCTTCATGCTTCCATTCTAATCACTCGGCAATGGCGCGGGGAGTAACAAGGTTGTCGGGAATCCGGGCACGGGCGGAGTCAGCCAACGACGCGCTCGCCCGCGACCGAACGACTGCACCTTTTCTGCGGCCGCAAGCGAGTCGAGCGCCCGCTGCACGGTGCGCTGACTGCCTCCAAGCGCAAGCGCCAGGGACGAGCTCGACCACGACTCTCCGTCGGCGAGGAAGGCGAGCACCGCCGCATGCTCCTCTTCCACGGGCGGCGCCAGCACGACGACCTCACGTGCGCGGCGCGGCACCAGCGCAAACCCTCGCTTCGTCGCGCTCACGCCGGCCAGCGTCCGCAGCAGCGCGCGCAGCCGTCCGACTTCGACTCGCAACCGCGCGCGATACGATTCATCGGCGCGCTTCGCCCGGAATGCGCGCGCGACGAGCGTGTCCCTCGCAACGTCTCCCGGCCACGCGTCGCCCAGCGCGCGGGCGAGCGTGAACAACACCGGACGCTTCGCGAGCGAGATCACCGTGCCTGCGTGACGCACGACACGACGGCAGGCGTCCACGACGAGCGCCCTCGACGCCAGTAACGCTTCGACCTCCTCGAGAACGAGGAGTCGCTCCTCGCCACGCGCATGCAGGCGTGCCGCGGGCGCGTTCAGGACGAGGGATGCGCTCTCGACCTCCGCCGTCAGCGCAGGGATGCCGGCGTGGCGCGCGGCGTCCCCGGCGCGGGCGAGCGCGGCGCGCGCCGTCTTTGCATGGAGGCGCCGCATCGCGATCCCCGCGACCACGAGCTCGTGCGCGGTCCTCGACGCGGGCGGGAAAGGCGCGGGGTCCAGCGCGGCGAGCATTCGCTCGGCCTCGTCGACGCGTCCGATCAGGAGCAGGCGCCGGGTCTCCAGATGCCGCGCGTGCGCGGCGTTGGCCCGGTCGCCGTGCTCCTCGAGCGTCGCCCGCGCTGCGTCGAGCGCCTTCGCAGGCCAACCCAGGTCGCGCGAGGCGAGCGCGATCTCGGCCTCGGCGACGACGCATCGCGCACGGGCCACGGACTCTCTCGGACCGAAGGCGCGCGCGGCGCTGCGCAGGAGCGCCTTCGCCCGAATGAGATCGCCGAGCTGCGCCATCGCGATGCCTCGCAGCGCGAGGGCCGGCGCATCGTCGCGCAGCGCGACGCGCTTCAATGCGCCGAGGGGATCACCCGCGGCGAGCGCGCGTGCCGCGGCCGTGATCAGCGAGTCCATCTAGCCCCTGAATCCCGCCACACTTGTAACTCCCATCGTCTCGACATCCTGCGCTAAGTTTATCGCGTGACCGACAACCACCGAATGGTAACCACGAAAGGAGTACAGCAATGACGAAGCACATGACCGGGACACGGAAGGACTGGCTCGCAGCGCGGATAGAGCTGCTCAAGGCGGAGAAGGAGCACACGCGGCGCGGCGACGAGCTGGCGCGGCGGCGGCAGGAGCTGCCGTGGGTCCGCATCGAAAAGACCTACCGATTCGAGACCGACGAGGGAAGCGCCTCGCTCGCGGACCTCTTCCGAGGGCGCTCGCAGCTCCTCATCTACCACTTCATGTTCGGGCCCGACTACGCCGCGGGATGCGCAACCTGCTCGACGATCGCCGACGGGTTCGACGGCTTCGCCATCCACGTGGCCAACCATGACGTCACGCTTTCGGCGGTGTCGCGGGCGCCGCTCGCGAAGCTGCAGGCGTACAAGAAGCGGATGGGCTGGACGTTCCCCTGGGCGTCCTCGTTCGGCGGCGATTTCAACCCCGACTTCAGCGTCTCGTTCACCGAGGAGCAACAACGCAGGGGGACCATCGAATACAACTACGAGCGCGGCGGCCACGCGATGGACGAGACAGCAGCGGTGCCGGAGATCGTCGCCAGGAACGCGGCCATGGCCGGGACCGACGCGGCCACGTACACGCGCGAGAGGCCGGGCATGAGCGCGTTCGTGCTCGAGGACGGCATCGTCTACCACACCTACTCCACCTATGCGCGCGGACTGGACGGCCTCTGGGGCATGTACCAGTGGCTCGACCGCGCTCCCAGGGGGCGCAACGAAACGGATGTGTGGTGGGTCCGCCACGACGAGTACGCCGAGCGCTGAGCGACGTCGCGGCTGTCGTGGCGCAACTGCAGAGACGGGAGATCTCGCGACGCATGGCTTCCGAGCGTGCGTCGCAGCAAGCTTTCTTCGGCGTCTCCGCGCTACTCTTCGCGGTCAGCGTCGCGGTGACGATCGTCTGGTGCGCGCGCATGTCGGCGATGGGCGAGATGCCGATGCCCGGCGGCTGGACGATGTCGATGGCGTGGATGCGGATGCCCGGAAAGACGTGGACCGGCGCCGCGGTGTCGTTCCTCGGCATGTGGGTCGTGATGATGGTGGCGATGATGCTGCCATCCTTGATGCCAATGCTGTGGCGCTACCGCCAGGCCATTGGCAGGACAGGCGAGACGCGGCTCGGTGGGGTGACCGCGCTGGTCGGCGTGGCGTACTTCTTCGTGTGGACCATGTTCGGAATGGCCGCCTTTCCGCTGGGCATCGCTCTGGCGACGGTCGAGATGCAGCAGCCGGCGCTGGCGCGCGCCGTACCCATCGCGGTCGGTTCGGTCGTCCTGATCGCCGGCTTCCTCCAGCTCACCGCGTGGAAGGCGCGTCACCTTGCCTGGTGCCGGGAGGCACCCGGGCGCGGGCGTACGCTGTCGGCCGACGCCGGCACGGCCTGGCGACACGGCCTGCTCCTCGGCCTCCACTGCACCCACTGCTGTGTCGGTCTCATGGCGATCCTCCTGGTCATCGGGGTCATAGATCTTCGCGCGATGGCTGTCGTGGCGGCAGCCATCACCGTCGAACGTCTCGCTCCGTCCGGTGAGCGCGTCGCGCGAGCCACCGGGGCCGTCGTCGTCGTGGCAGGATTGTTTCTGATCATGCGCGCAGCCGGGCTCGAATGACGCATTCGCATCGTGCGGGTTGGGAATCGAACCTCGTATGCAGCTTCCCAAGCCGACGATGTGGGTGCGATCGAAACGTCCGCTTCGGGTCGATAGCCGCCGCAGGGCGCGCAGTTCGGTCGAGTGCGGGCCGGATCAGGCACCGACTAGAAATACACCCTCGTGCGCCCGGGATTGCGCGAAATGTCGTAGAGCGCCGAGCGCGCCACGTTCGCCACCTTGCGCACGCCCGCGTGCGAGAGCAGCGTTTCGCTCGCGTAGTCGCCGTCCTCGTCGCACACCAGGCGCAGCTCCACGATCGAGAGCCGCGCGGCGATCGCACGCCGCAGGATGCGGTCGTTGAAGATGGCGAGCGCCGTGGCGGCGACGCGCTGCTGCGAGGCCTCGACATATCGCGCCGGAACGAGCGTGCATACGATCGTCGGCACACCGGCCTCGGCAGCGGCGGCGATCAGGCGGGCGAACATGTTCTCGAATTCGTCGGCGGCCGTAGCAAGCGTATCCAGCGCATCTTGGATCGATTGCGCCCGGCCTTTCAGCAAGCCGCTCGTCTCGATCGCCCATCCGCCGTCGACGCAGATCCCGATGTGAGTGGCCTCCGACGGAATCGCCCGCACGCGACCCTGCCGCAGCACCTCGGGCGGCTGGAGAACCGTGAGCTTCCAGGGATTGCGGGGCCGCGGGACGAGCGTGCTCTCGGCCTGCCCCTTTCCGAGATCTATGTTTTGCAACGCGTCTCCGAGCAGCACGAGGTGCCGGATGACATCGGGCGAGCTCTGTTCTTCCTCGAGGGAATTCGGTGTCACGTCGTCCTCCTCTGGACCGGATGGGTTTTCTTGCGGGCGCTTTAGTGCGCCTTTTCCCAATTCTCGCCCGATCCCACGTCCACGACAAGTGGGACCTTGAGCTTCGCCACGCCGGCCATCAATCCAGGGAGCTCGGCCTTCACGCGCGCAAGCTCGTCCTGCGGCGCCTCGAGCACGAGCTCGTCGTGCACCTGCATGATGAGCTTGGTCGAAAGCCTTTCGCGGTCGAGCCACTGCCGCACGGCGATCATCGCCAGCTTGATCAGGTCGGCGGCCGTGCCCTGCATGGGCGCGTTGATGGCGGCGCGCTCGGCCCCGCCGCGGCGCGCCGGGTTTGCGCTCTTGATCTCGGGCAGCCACAGGCGCCTGCCGAACACCGTCTCGACGTAGCCGCGGTCGCGCGCGGTCTTGCGTACTTCCTCCATGTACCTTGCGACGCCCGGATAACGGGTGAAGTAGCTCGCGATGTAGGCCTGCGCGGTGGCGCGCTCCAGGCCCAGCTGCTGCGCCAGGCCGAACGCCGACATCCCGTAGATGAGGCCGAAGTTGATCACCTTGGCGTAGCGGCGCTCCTCGGGCGTGACCTCGTCGAGCGAGCGTCCGAAAACCTCGGCGGCGGTGGCGCGGTGGATGTCCTCCCGCGCCGCGAACGCGCGCAGCAGATTCTCGTCCCCCGAGATGTGCGCCATGATGCGGAGCTCCACCTGCGAGTAGTCGGCGCTCACGATGGCGTGGCCGCGCGGGGCGACGAAGGCTTCGCGGATGCGCCGCCCCTCGGGGGTCCTCACCGGAATGTTCTGCAGGTTGGGGTCGTTCGAGGCGAGGCGCCCGGTGACGGCGGTCGCCTGCCCGTAGTTGGTGTGCACGCGGCCCGTGCGCGGATTCACCATTTTCGGCAATTTGTCGGTGTAGGTGGATTTGAGCTTGGAGATTTCCCGGTGATCGAGCAGCATCCTCGCGAGCGGGTGGTCGAGCGCGAGCCTCTCCAGCACGTCCTCGTCGGTCGAGGGCGCGCCGGAGGGCGTCTTCTTGATGACGGGCATTCCTTTTTTCTCGAAGAAAATCTCGGCGATCTGCTTTGGAGAACCGAGGTTGAAGGGCTGCCCCGCCTCCTTGTGGGCCTTGCTCTCGAGCTCGAGCATTTTCTGCCCCAGCTCGCGGCTCATCGCCTCGAGCTGCGCCGCGTCGATCAGGACCCCGTCCCTCTCCATCCTGAAAAGGACCTCGCGCGCAGGGAGCTCGATCGAGCCGTAAACGTAGAGGAGCTTTTCGGCGGCCTCCAGTTTCGGAAGGAGCGCGTGATGGATCCGGAGCGTGAGGTCGGCGTCCTCGGCGGCGTAGGCCGCGGCCCGCGCGACATCGACCTGCTCGAAGGGAATGCGCCCGACGCCCGTGCCCGTCACCTCGTCGTAAGTGAGCGTTTTCAGCCCGAGATGGCGGGTAGCGAGGCTGTCCAGGTCGTGGCGCGCGTGGCTCTCCAGCACGTAGGATTCGAGCAGCGTGTCGTGCGCGATGCCCCTCAAGGCGACGCCGTGATTGGCAAGCACGTGCTGGTCGTACTTGACGTTCTGGCCGACCTTCTTGCGGGCTTCGTTCTCGAGCCAGGCTTTCAGCATCGCAAGCGCCGGCTCGACGCCCAATTGGCTCGGCGCGCCGGCGTAATTGTGCGCGAGCGGGAGGTAGGCCGCGCGGCCCGCAACCACGCAAAAGGACATGCCCACGAGTTTCGCCTGCATCGGGTCGAGGCTCGTCGTCTCGGTGTCGAAGGCAACCAGCTCGGCCGCTTCGAGATCCTCGAGCCAGCGCGCAAGATCCGCTTCTCCGACTAGTGTTTCGTAGCGGCGCTCCTCCTGGTCCGCGCGGACGGGCGCGGGGCTAGGCGCAGGAGGCGGGGAGGCGTCGCTCGTAGTCTCCTTCGGCCAGCTTTTGAATCCGAAACGGCTAATCAACTCGGCAAGCCGCTTGTCGTCCCGGGGACCGAGCTCGAGCTCTTCCAGCTTCACCGGCAACTCCAGATCGCATTTCACGGCGAGCAACGCCCGGGCTTTGGGAAGCCAGTCGAGCGCCTTTCGCAGATTTTCGCCCACCGCGCCGCCGATCTCATCCGCGTGCCGCACCACCTCCTCGAGCGAGCCGTATTGCTCCAGCCATTTCGACGCGGTCTTCGGACCGACCTTGTCGACACCCGGCACGTTGTCCACGGCGTCGCCGATAAGCGTCAGGTAGTCGAGCATGCGCTCAGGGCGAACGCCGAACTTCGCCTGCACGCCCGCCGGATCGAGGCGCTCGTTCGACATGGTGTTGACGAGGGTCACGCGGTCGGAGACGAGTTGTGCGAGGTCCTTGTCGCCGGTGGAAATCACGCAGCGCAGGCCGCGCTTGTCGGCCTCGCGCGCGAGCGTGCCGATGACGTCGTCCGCCTCCACCCCTTCGATCTGGAGCAAGGGCCAGCCCGAGGCCCGGATGGCGTCGAGCAGCGGCCCGACTTGCGCGCCTAGCTCGTCGGGCATGGGCGCCCGGTTCGCCTTGTATTGCGCGTACATCTCGTCGCGGAAAGTCTTGCCTCGCGCGTCGAAGACGCAGGCAAGATAGTCCGCCTTGTAGTCGGCGAGGAGCCGACGTAGCATGTTCAGCACGCCGTAGATCGCGCCGGTGGGCTCGCCCGCCGCGTTGCGCAGGTCGGGCAACGCATGGAAGGCGCGGTACAGGTACGACGACCCGTCAACCAGCAGCAGCGTTTTTTCCAAGGGAACTTATGAGCGACAAGATTCCGAAGTCTTTCGACACCGCCTCGCGGGAGGCGAACGCGGCAGGCGAAGCCTGGCGTCTGTTCCGCATTATGTCAGAATTCGTGGAGGCCACCGAGCGAATGGACGATATCCGTCCGGCGGTGAGCGTGTTCGGCAGCGCTCGTGTTGCGGCCGGCCATCCGTATTACGCGCTCGCCGAAAAGACGTCTCGGCTGCTATCGGACGCCGGGTTCTCCGTGGTTTCGGGCGGCGGCCCTGGAATCATGGAAGCCTCCAATCGCGGGGCCCACTTCGGGCGCTCTCCCGCGGTCGGTCTCAACATCGAGCTGCCGCGCGAGCAGTTCGGCAACACTTATCAGGACATATCCCTGCTGTTCCGGCATTTCTTCGCGCGCAAGGCGATGTTCGTCAGGTGCGCGAGCGCCTACGTGTTCCTGCCAGGCGGCTTCGGAACACTCGATGAATTTTCCGAGGTTCTCGTGCTCATGCAGACGGGCAAGAGCGCGCGCGTGCCGTGCATACTCATGCATGGGCCGTTCTGGCGCGGGCTGCGCGAGTGGATGCGCGAGCGGCTCGTCGGGGAGAAGTTGATCAACCCGGAAGACATGGAGCTGGTCCAGGTCATCGACGAACCCGAAGGAGTGGTCGAAGCAATCTTCAAGCATTACGAGCATCGGAGCTTCCAGCCGCGCGCAGCCGAGCGCGAAATCCTGCTGAACCTATAGCGAGGCGCGACAGTTCTGCTAGACTGCCTGCGTAAAGGATTTCAATAAATGTCGCGTCGATTTCTCGCTGCAGTCCTGCTTGCCGTCATACTGCCGGCCTGGTCGCAACAGCGCCCCAAGCTCGAACCCCTTCCCGAGATTCCACCGCCGCCACCCGGCGTTTCTTCGGAGCAGCCGGGCGAGGCGCCAGTGCGCATCCAGCCCGGCGGCGGCGACCAGGTCGAGGAGCAGCTCATCGACGGCCGGCGCGTGGTGCGCGTCACCACGCCATTGGGTCAGGAGTACTACCTGGTCGAGGACCTGGGCGACGGCCCGGGCTTGAGAAACGAGAGCCTCGATCGCGGCGTGCGGGTGCCGCTTTGGGTGATCCGCCGGTTCTGACGCTGGCGCGAGCGTCGGCGACCGCTCGGGCATCATGTCTGTCTTCACGCGCGTCACCGCCGATGAACTTTCAGCCTGGCTGAAACGTTACGCCATCGGCACGCTGGTCGATCTGCAGGGCATCGCCGCAGGGATCGAAAACACGAACTACTTCGTCAGCACTTCGCACGGGCGCTTCGTGCTCACGCTTTTCGAGAGACTCAATGCAGCGGAGCTTCCCTTCTACCTGAACCTAATGGCGCACCTCGCGCGTCACGGCATACCCTGCCCCGCGCCGATCGCCGACCGCGGCGACAGGTACCTCGGAACCTTGAACGGCAAACCCGCCACTTTCGTCACCTGCCTTCCCGGCGCCCCGGTGAGCTCACCGCAGCCGCGCCACTGCGAGCGCGTCGGTGCCATCCTCGCCGACATGCATCTCGCGGGAAGAGGCTACAACGGAAAGCTCGAGAATCCGCGGGGGCCGAAGTGGTGGCGCGAGGCGGCGCGCAAGGTGGCGCCGTTCCTCGACGGGGCGCGCCGCGAGCTGCTTGCCTCGGAGCTCGAATTCCAGGCGCGCCACAGAACGCTCGATTTGCCGCGCGGCCCGGTTCACGCGGATCTCTTCCGCGATAACGTGCTGTTCGAGGGAGACCGCATCGGCGGAGTGATCGATTTTTATTTCGCCGGGATCGACGCGCTCCTGTTCGACGTCGCGGTGACGGTCAACGACTGGTGCGTGGATCCGGCCGGCGAAATCGACCCGGGGCGCGCGATGGCGCTCGTGGCGGCGTACCGCCGGGCCCGCGAATTCACCCGGGTCGAGCAGGAAGGCTGGCCGGTGCTGTTGCGCGCCGCGGCGCTGCGGTTCTGGCTCTCGCGTTTGTACGATTTCTACCTGCCCCGCGCGGGCGAGCTCACCCACGCGCATGACCCGGAACATTTTCGCCGGGTGCTCGAGGCGCGTCGCACCCGTCCTTTCCCTCTTGTTTGAAACAGGCCGCTGGACCACACTGGCGCTGATGAGCACGAGCGGATTCCACCGATGATGCGCGTCGTTCCGGCGAGAAACGGCTGGTCCTGGCTGGTAAGAGGCTTTGCGCTTTTCCGCAAAAGCCCGCCGATGTGGCTGTTTCTGGTGTTCACGTACTGGATCGCCGTTGCGCTTCTCGGCCAGATCCGCTACCTGGGCCCCGCAACCTCCACCGTATTGCTGCCGGCGTTTTCAGTCAGCTTCATGGTCATGTGCGCGGTGCTCGACCGCGGAGGCTTGCTGCGTCCGGCTCTCCTTTTCGCAGGTTTCAGAAGCGGACCGGCCACGCTGGTCGCACTGGGCGTTCTGTATCTCCTCTCGATCGTCATGGTGCTCGGGGTCGCCTCGCTTGCGGACGCGGGCGCGCTCATGCAATGGGTCCTCTCCGGACAGGAGCCCTCCGTGGAGGCGTTGCGCGACGGCAGCGTTTCGGGCGCGATGCTGGTCGCGACCTTGGCCGCAACCCCGGTGCTGATGGCTTTCTGGTTTGCGCCCGTGCTCGCCGCATGGAACCGCATAGGCGCCGTTCAATCGCTGTTCTACAGCTTTTTCGCCGTATTGCGGAATTGGCGGGCTTTCCTCGTCTATGGGACGGTACTCGCGCTGGTCGGGGCGGTCTT
>Ga0209647_1001751_pt1 | contig 18067 bp, 17 predicted proteins | sample GraSoi_2013_60cm_FD_185827 | JGI IMG/M metagenome (GOLD analysis project Ga0209647, IMG submission 185827) | Grasslands soil microbial communities from the Angelo Coastal Reserve, California, USA - Sample 9_17_2013_60cm (SPAdes) (version 2) | ecosystem: Environmental > Terrestrial > Soil >...
CGATGAATGGAACTCACTACTATGTTACAACAAAAGAAGATACGCGAATCATTGCCTGGAATGTTTCCGGTTTTCAGCTTTTTTATCCTGTGGCCACCTTCGGTGGCTCTTGTGAGTGCTGATGGTGGGTTGTGCAGCCCGCGGGCTGCACAACCCACCATCAGCACAGATATATGTGAGGTATCAGCGCTGTTGCATTGTCGGAAAGAGCAGGAGTGCAGAGGGCGCAGCCCTTTGCCGGAGCGCGAGGTGTCCTCGCTCCTCTTCCTCTTCTCTCCGCCGCAGGCGGCAAAAAGCAAGAATACAACAGCCCTGTGCGAGGTATGATGACCTGACATCCACTCATAAATCGGACTCGATTGGTGACAACCTTGCTCAGAAGCGAGATCAGTCTTGGCACCTATGCATGATGACCTCTTGACAGTGGGATTGCTATCTGCTATATTCAATATAGCAGATAGTTATGTGAGGGTCAAATGGATTTAGCTGAGAAGATTAAACATTTACGTGAAGTTGAAGGTGAATTGCGAGGTCTGAACCGCCCAATGACGCAAATGGAAGTTGTAAAAGCTATGCAAGAAGAGCTACAGGCGAGTCTCAGTCAGGCCTATCTTTCACAATTGGAAAAGGGGAAGCGCGTACACTTGACGGCTTCCAGCCGTGATCTGCTGGCCCAATTTTTCAAAGTCCATCCCGGTTACCTGGTCAGTGATCCACCCGACTATAGCACTGACCTGCTCACAGATATGGCAGAAGATAGCGATCGGCTGGCAAACTGGTTAGCAGCCCAAACTACCGAGTGGGCGACAGAGCCAGAGGTCCAGAATTTTTTTGAACACCTGGCAAGCACCCCTGACCCGCGTCGTTACCTCGCCCTCTTTGACCAATTAATATATCTGCCTATCAATGCACTGGAAGAATTTGTTCGCATGCTTAACCCGCATAATGAAAATGGTGCGGACTAAAGATACTTTGGATATTGGATATATGGAGAAGTCTTACGTCTATGTTCAGGGATACTGTTTTGTGTAGGGACTGATCATGTATACTTTAGCGGAGTTATTTATATATAAGGAGCAATTGATGATACAGGGCCAGTTTGGACGGTCTGGCCAGCAGCATAAGCAAGTAGTGCAGGCAAACCGCTTGCTTCGCCAGCATCCAATACTTATACCCGTTCTACTCATAGGTGGTGCGCTGGGGCTATGTTTCGCCAGTTTCTATGCCGACACTCTATTTCCTTTACTGGCAATGGTTGGCGCCCCTACTTCGCTGCTGTGCCTATCTCTGGCATTTGTTTTAGGCGTCTCTGGAGTGCTAGCCAGCATTATCAGTATTATAGAGGGAATTGATCGTTATCGTCTGCGTACGGCAACGTTTCCGAAACCGAAGGGAGCTTAGTAATGCTCATCGCGACAGATCCGCTATCCCTGGTGTTTATCGCCTGTTTCCTGTTTGGTCTGCTCTTTTTGCTAGCCACGTCGCTGCTAGGTAACCTGGGGCATGGTCATGCAGGTCTTCATGCTGGCTCGTCTCATACCGGACTGCATCTTGGGGGACACGCTCCTGCAGCCCATGCGCCTGCATCACACGCTGTTAGCCACGTGGGTGCAGCTCATGCGCCCGCTCATAGCACGCATATTACCAGTCACGCCCCTGCTCATACAAACTCCGCGGGCCATGGCGCGGGTGCTCAACAAACTTCCAATCAGAGTGCACAGAGTAGCTGGTTGTCACCGCTGTCTTATATCAATATAACCTCTGTTGTGCTCTTTTTGCTTGGATTTGGTTTTCTCGGTTACGTCTTTCATAATACGGCCCGTTTATTGCTGCCTGTAACACTCATCATGGCGGTTTTGGGAGGTGTGGTTCTGGCGTTGCTGCTATTGATGTTAATTAGCCGCATCTTTGGTGGAACTGACGTAAGTACTGAGCAGGATGTATCAGATCGCACAGGGCTGCTGGGAAAAGTCAGTATCACTATCCCAGAGAATAATCTTGGTGAAGTCATTTATGTCTCGCCTGGTGGGTTACGCAAAAGTATTCCGGCGCGCAGCACCGATGGACGGCGTCTCGAGCGCGATCAGGAAGTGGTGGTGGTAAATTACCAGCATGGCGTGGCAGAGGTTGATACCTGGGAGCGTTTTATGAACGAGGAGGAAGCCTTAGATCCTACATCCCCACTTGCAAATGAAGATGAACTCGCAAAATTACGTGCCTTACTGGAAGAATCAGACCCGAGAGAGTCAAAATTAGCTCTGCAAAATGACTTGCAGAAGGAGTAACGTATTATGGATATCTTTGCCGCTGTGCCACTCACGCTTATTGTTAGTATAGTTCTACTTGTTGTCGTGGTCATTATCCTTATAAACATATATGGGAGATTACTGCGTAAGGTTGGACCGAACCAGGCTCTCATAGTTTATGGTCGTGGCAACATGGATGTTGTCACCGGTGGTTCCAAGCTCGTCATCCCTTTGACTCAGCGTGCTGACGTATTCTCGCTTGAGTTGATGTCTTTTGATGTCGCGCCATCGCAAGACCTTTATACCACTCAGGGTGTGGCTGTGAATGTCGAAGCTGTGACCCAGATCAAAGTGCGTTCAGATAGAGCGAGCATTATAACCGCAGCTGAACAGTTCCTCAGCAAACGCCAGGAAGAGCGTGAGAACCTGATCCGCCTGGTGATGGAAGGTCACCTGCGTGGTATCGTGGGCCAGCTGACGGTTGAAGAACTGGTCAAAGATCCAGAAAATGTCGGCTCTAAAATGCTCAAGACTGTTACGCCAGACATGGAAAAGATGGGCCTGGAAGTCATTTCTTTCACGATTAAAGATGTACGTGATAAGAACGATTACATTTCCAACATGGGCCGCCCGCAGATCGTCCAGATCCGCAAACAGGCCGATATTGCTTCCTCCCTGGCTCAACGTGATACACAGATCCAGCAGGCCAACGCCTCTCGTGAAGCCGCTGTTGCCAAATCGGCGGCTGATCAAGATCGTGTCAAGGCCGAGGCTGAGTCGCTGGGTTTCCAGGCGGAGTCACAGCGCAACCTTGCCTTAAAGAAAGCCTCTTTTGATGCCGAAGTAAAGAAACAACAAGCCTCCGCTGATAAGGCTTATGACATTCAGGCCAACGTGATCCAGCAGCAAGTTGTTGCCGAGGCAGTCAGGGTCACAGAGGTTGAGAAGAACGCCCAGATCAAAGTGCAGCAGGCAGAAATTCAGCGCCGTGAACTTGAATTACAGGCAACGATCCAGAAGGCCGCCGAGGCTGAGCGCAGACGGGTCGAGACGGTTGCAGAAGCCGAGCGCCAGCGCCTCATTTTTGAAGCCCAAGGTCAGGCTGATGCGGCCAAAACGCGTGGTATCGGTGATGCTGAAGCCAACAAAGCGCGTGGCCTGGCCGAGGCCGAGGCCAACCGCGCCCGTGGTCTGGCAGACGCAGAGGTTATCCGGGCCAAAGGTCTGGCGGAAGCTGAAGTCATCCGTGCGAAGGGTGAAGCTGAGGCTGACGCGATGAAAGTTAAGGCTGCGGCTTTCCATGAATACAACCAGGCGGCCGTGCTTGATAAGCTGCTGACGGGTATGCCGGAGATTGTGCGCGCGATTGCCGAGCCGTTGAGCAAGGTTGACAAAGTGACTATTGTCTCAACCGGTGGTGATAATAGTCATGGTATGGGAGCCAGCAGGATTACTGGCGACATCATGAGTATGGTGGCGCAAGTGCCCGCTCTCTTTGAATTGCTCAGTGGTACGCGCATTGGTGATTTAATGAACCGGGTGCCTGCCCTGGCAAACCAGGATGGTGATCAAAGCGGCACGAATGGCACTAACGCCCATGCTAATGGCAATGCCTCTGCCATCGATACTGCATCGAACGAGAAGTAAGTCGCGTGTAGGGTGTATGGAGAGCATTCTTGCTCCCTGTACACTCTGCTTTGAGGGAGCTTGTAGATGAATTTGTTGGAACGCGTGCTAACCTTACTCGGTGCTAATCTCAACACGATGATTGAGAAGGCCGACGATCCAGAGAAGGTCTTGCGACAACTGCAACTTGATATGCGAAATCAGTTGGTGCAGGTCAAGACGCAGGTTGCCACGGCCATCGCTGAGAGTCATAAGCTGCAAAAACGGAGTAAGGAGAGGTTAGCTGAGGCGGATGCATGGTTGAAGAAAGCGGAGCAGGCGGTCCAACAAAACAATGACGAGAGCGCACGCTCGTCCCTCATGCGCTACAACGATATACTCAGGCAGGCCAAACGCTACGAGCAACTGCAGAAAGACCAGGAACAACTGGTTGTGACTATGCGCGGCGCATTACGCCAGCTCGAAGCTAAAATTGCCGAAGTCGATACGACGATAGAGCTGTTGATGACGCGTAAGCGTAACGCCTTGATTCAGCAGCGAATGTATGATGCATTGAACAAGTCGGCGGGCCCTAAAGACAAGGAGCGAACCTCGCGTGCCCAGGATGCGCTCTTAGAGGCCGAGGCGCGTGCCCTTGCACTCGCTGACCTGCACCAGCGCGATCTGGATACACAACTCAGCCAGCTTGCGGAAGATCAGATGCTTGAGCAACAGATACAAGAACTCAAGGTTAAACATAGTCCACTACACACGCCACCCTTACTTCCCGAGGGCAATCCCCATAGCGCGGCTTTGCTTTCACCACAACCCAGGGGAGAAAGTCCTGTACAAAAGCAGGTAGAAAAGACGCTAGCGACTGAGGAAACGGCCCAGCCCTCTACGGCTAAAACGCGCGAAGAACTGAAACTGGCTGACCTCAAGAAGTTGCTGGAGTGACGTCTGTATTATACTACCCAAGTAGTCTCGCGTAGTACAGAATTGTAAAGAGGATGATAAATGCCAGTCCGATGAATATACCAATGATGAAGGATCTGCGATTAATCTTGCGCTCTTCATCGGTTGAAGGTGTTTTCTCGCTCATGTCTGTCTCTTTTTCTAAGGTCGAATGGGTCTTATTGCTCATACAAGTTGTCTCGTTAGTTAGCGTAGTGCGGCTCCAATAGCTCCTTCAACATTCGCCATGACTTCCAGGCTTTCAGCCGGTTCAGACTCACGGGTAGTAATAAGAACCTGAAAGGCTTCCTTATCACTATCTACAATACGCAGGAGGATATGGCGATCCGCACTTGTAATAATTGTATCTTCATACTTGCCCCAGTTGCTCTCTGAGAGAGATTGCAACGCTCCTTGCAAAACGCGGCTAAAGTGAAGACACATAGGTGAAATATCGAGGTCATCAATAGCCACCTGGGCAATTGGTTGACCATCTAAATTGACGACTGCAGCCGCGATAAAGCCAGTAATTGAGTAGCCAATGGTTTGCAAGGCAGCCACCAGGGCAGGGTAATTGCGCTTGATAGCTGCCCGTTGCGCGCGCAGCTTAGCGGTTTGCGATGTAGCATTACCAGGGAGCAAAGCACCACTGTCCCGCTGTTCTTCAAATGACGAGGGATCGCCTGTCTTGCGAACTGGCGACAAGCTCTGCAGTGGTCCACTTGACGTAGGTGAGAGATGATCCTGCCTGGGAGGCTGCCACTCGGCTGTGCCATTGGTGTGCTGCAAGGGTACAAGTGTTTGGCTATCCCTACTAAGCGATTCCTGGGGGCTGGTGGCCTGTCTTGGCGGCAGGTTTTCAGTCGTCTTCCCTGGTGGCGGCTGCCATTCAGCAGATGACGGCCTGGTTGTAGGAATCGCCGGCATCTTTGTTGTTTGCGAGAGCGAAGACGGGCGGAGCATGGACATGTCGTACTGCGAGGGTAAGTCTGTTAACCACGATGGAAGGTCTGTACGCTGGCTGGCTGGCGTTTTATGTACTATTGATGGCACGATGTTGCCACTACTCCCGCTATTTACTGGAGGGGCTTCAAATGCCGCAGGTTTCTCATTGAGGCCAGGCTGCATGGTTTGAAGACTCTCTGACGGAGTATTCAGGGGAAGGCCTCTGACTTTCCCGGTTGGCTGCCACCATTCCTTGGTCCCCATACTTTCACTGCTTCCGTTCTGTACAGGTTGATATTCTGACATATCTTTATGGGCTGCAGGAGTATCGCCACGTGTCTCTGCTAGCGCCATAAATGGACTGTCATCATCTGCTGGAATATGGGCTATGCGTGGTATGGCTTCGTATTCGCCGCTGGGCTGTGCCAGCGGTGCGTATTTTGAACGATACTGTAGGGCCTGGAAAATCAGGCGTGAAAGGGGTTGGGTAACGTTGGGAGTAATTTGCTCCTGCCAGGTTTGCTGGGTCACAGTGCCGTTTTTATAGGCGGCTAAAGCAAAAAAAGCTTCTTCGCCGCGCAGAGTCCCATACTCCGCCCAGACTAATTCACCGCCTTGAAAGCACAAGATGCCGCGTTCTTCCGGGCCAGTATTTACCACGAGAGCAATGCTTTTGCGACTCATCGTAATGATTTGGATGACATCCAATAAATCGAACGAGTCCAGGCTGGCAGAAAAACCGGTCTGTTGAAGCAAGCGACGCAATTCCTCTTTCAGCAAGTGCAAATCCAGGGGTTTTTGCAGGTAGCTAGAGACGCCACCCTCGAGGGCCTGTGTGCGCGTTGCCTGGGAACTATTGGCAGCAACCATGATCATAAGCGTACGTGGGCGATATGCACGGAGCCATTGCAACATTTCCATGCCATCTGCGCCTGGCATCTTTAAATCGCCAATGACTACATTAAATTCTTCTGACCAGAGGACGCGTATAGCTTCTGCCCCGCTGCGCACACCCTGCACAAAATAGCCATCCTTGCGGAGTGAGTTGGCTGTGCTCTGGTTGAGCTGTTCATCATCCTCTACCACGAGAATGCGCCACTGTTCAGACATCGTTGCTACCACCTGAATAAAGGATATGCTTGCTTGAGGGTAATGCGATTGATACTTATTTGCTTTCCCTTTAGTTTAAGACTATAACGTGGTTGTGTCAATGTTGTAGCCGAATGACACCAGATAGTCAGGTTGACAATGAAGATAAGTTAAGACCATAATCAACCATCAGCCAGGTGAAATAATTTAAAAAGGAGTGACTCACCATGATGCCACATGAAATTCAACAGGATTCCTGGAAGCAATTAGCCGGTACAGTTGCTGCTGAACTGGTAGAAGATGGTATGCTCCTTGGTGTAGGTACTGGTTCAACTGCGGCTTACCTTATATATGCGCTAGCCCAGCGTATGCAGACTGGCTTACATATTGCAGGAGCCGTGCCAACTTCAGAGGCGACGGCCCAGCTTGCCAGTAACCTGGGTATACCTCTGACTGACCTGGATACGCATCCAATCCTCGACCTTGCTATTGATGGAGCCGACGAGATCGATGATCAATTGCGTCTCATCAAAGGTGGCGGTGGAGCGCTGCTGCGTGAGAAAGTTGTTGCCTCGGCAGCTCGGCGTTTCGTTATAATTGGCGACGTGACCAAACGGGTGACACAACTGGGCCTCAAAATGCCTTTGCCGGTCGAGGTTGTGCCCTTTGCGATGACTCCGGTATTCAAACATTTGGAGGCTCTGGGTGCAAAGGTACTGCTGCGCCAATTAGCGGGACAGGTTTTTATTACTGATAATCACAATGTTATCCTTGATTGCGTTTTCCCAGGCGGTATACCTGACCCGTCTGGTTTACATGCGCGTATCAAAAGGATCGTTGGCGTCGTAGAAACGGGCCTCTTTCTGAATATGACTGAGCAAGCCATTATAGGTGGACCAGGGGGAGTGAGCTACTTGCCTGCTAAACTTAGCAAACAGGCGGATATTTCTTGACAGGCACTTATTCGCTGAGTATACTTGAAACAATATACTTACGCCCCCAGCATTATCGCAAGGAAGGAGGTAATAAGGTCCTCTTCTACCACTTTTTGGGTAGTGCTTCATCTTCAGAAACATGTCAATGCTGATCACTTCTGATTAACACTGTTGTGCTGAGTACTACGATTATTGTTGTGCTTTGTGCTACAAAGGAGCTGCTATTTTGAGCAAAGTGTCAACCACTTCATCTGCTAATAGCCCGTGGTCACTGTCTACGTACCGTATTGTCGTAGCTGGTGTGCTTGCGGCGATTACGATTGTCATGGGTATTGTCCCTGGTATTGGTTTTATTCCTGTACCTAATGTTACCGCCAGCGCGACGATTGAGCATGTACCGACCATCCTTGGTGGGGTAATTGGCGGTCCAATCGTAGGTATGATTACCGGTCTCGTATTTGGACTTGTTAGTTTTTTCCGTTCAACCACTCCTCTTTTCAAAGACCCCCTGGTGGCTATTGTTCCGCGAATTTTGATTGGACTCGTAGCCTGGTTGGTCTATGCTGGTTTGAAGCGTTTCAACCGGAGCGTAGCTGCTTTTATCGCAGGTTTTGCCGGGGCGGCAACCAACACTGTATTCGTTTTAACTTTTGCTATCTGGCGTGGTTATCTGCCACTGGCGGTGGTCCCTTTGATCCTGCCGCAGGCGATTGCCGAGGCAGTGATTGCCGCTATTCTTACCACTATTATCGCGGGTGCAGTGCAGATTGTGCAGGGCCGCTATGTGCGTGCTCCTGAGACAAAATCGCGCGACCAGTTGCCGTATTAATTATGCTTGAAGTACAAAAGGTAACATTTAGTTACAGTGCCCAGGGGGAGCAAGACGCTCCCCCGGCACTCCGTGAACTTGATCTACGCATTGAGCCAGGCGAAACTATCGCAATTATCGGCCACAATGGCTCAGGGAAGAGCACCTTAGCGAAACTGCTGGCAGCTATCCTCAAACCTGATAAGGGTACTGTGCTGGTCGATGGTTTGCGAACCGATGCCGGTGGTGAAGATATCTGGACGATACGCCAGCGCGTCGGCATCGTCTTTCAAAATCCTGATGATCAATTGGTAGCAAATACCGTCATTGACGATATTGCTTTTGGACCCGAGAACCTGCGCCTACCACGTTTTGAAATCGAAGAGCGTATCCAGGAAGCGATGGCTCTACTTGGCCTGCAAGAGTATGCCCAGATGGCGATCAACGAATTATCGGTGGGGCAGAAGCAAAGGGTAGCTATAGCGGGTGTGCTGGCGATGCGCCCACGCTATCTCCTGCTTGACGAGCCAACGACGATGATCTCGGGTCATACTGGTCGTAACCTGCTGACTACTGTGCAGCGCCTGGCAGAGGAGCAAGCCATTGCGGTCATTCATATTACGCACTTTATGCATGAAATTACGTCGTTCAAACGCGTGATTGTCATGGATGAGGGGCGTATGCTGATGGATGGGACCCCGGCCAGCGTCTTTGCCCGCGCGGATGAACTCCACGCGGTTGGACTGGATGTCCCTATGATAACCAGCCTGGGCAAGCACCTGCATGCTCAAGGATGGCCTGGTTTGCCGGAGGTTGTCCTTTCGGCTGAAGAATTAAAGGCGGGGTGGCTATGCTCTTCGAACTGAAAAACGTCCAACACACCTATTTGCGCGGTACACCTTTCGCTGTAGATGGATTACGGGGACTTTCCCTCTCCATTCAAAGTGATCAGACCGTGGCCATTGTAGGGCCAACCAAATCAGGCAAATCTACCCTGGTGGATGTGTTGGCAGGTTTAATCAAGCCAGCGGTGGGCGCGTTTTTCTTTGAAGGCGCGGACGTGGGAGTACCCTCTTTCAATATTGATCGTATTCGTTCTAGTGTAGGCGTGGTCTTCCAGTCGCCCGAGGCACAAATCTTCGAAGATACCGTGGGTAAAGATGTTTCCTTTGGTCCACGGCGCAAAAAATTGCCGCTGACCGAATCGCGACGTTTAGTTCAGGAATCATTGGAAGCCGTAGGATTATCCTACGAGGACTATCGCACGCGTTACACCTATGCGTTGAGCGGTGGTCAGAAGCGCCGCGTGGCTATTGCTGGCGTGCTGGCACTGGAACCCAAAGTCATTATCTTTGACGAGCCCACGGCAGGTTTAGACCCACGGGGACGGCGCGAACTGCTTGATCTGATTGTCAAGCTAAAACAACGTCATAGCCTGACAATTATCTATATGTCCAGTGGCCTGGATGATGTAATTGAACTGGCTGATACTATTTACGTGCTTGATCAAGGACGGTTGGCCTTCGGAGGTACACCACACGAGGTGCTAGCCCATAGCGCCGAACTGGCCGAGCTGGATATCACACTGCCGGAAGCGGCGCAGATCGCCCTGTCGTTGCGTGATATCTTTCCTGCGATGCGTACGGATGTTTTGAACCTGGCAGAATTAGAAGAGGAGATTAGTAAAAACCGGGTACTTACAGTCAAGGCTGCACCAGCGCAGGCTGTCCAGCCTGCTTCTGGAGAATAGCCATGACATTGCGAGCCTATAGCCGCTAAAAGTTAGAGTTACATGTATGATTGAACTTTCGAGAGATATTTCCTTCGGACAATATATCAACAACAGCTCAATGCTGGCGCGTATGGACCCCCGCGCCAAACTGGTGTGCGCTGTGTTATTGATTGCCCTGGTCTCTTACGTCGGCACCTTCACTGCCTTTGGCTTGTGTTTGTTGATATGTATCGGAGTGCAGTGGCTCTCGCGCATTTCGTTAGCCTACGTCCTGCGTAGTTTCAGGGCTATCGTTGTTTTTATGGTGTTTATCTACATTATTGAGATCGTCTTTTACTACCCGCCACCTGCACAACACGTCTCGATGATCTGGCAATGGGGTATTTTCAGTGTCTCACACGAGGGTATTATCTTCAGTACGCTGATCATTATTCGCGTGCTCTTCCTGTACTACCTGACATCGATGCTGATGTTCACTACGTCGCTCATAGATCTCACCGATGGGTCGGAAGTTTTACTTTCACCTTTGCAAAAGATTGGTGTCCCTGTCAATGCCTTCGTCATGGTACTGGTCATTGCCTTTAAATTCGTGCCCATTTTTGTGGCCGAGGTGGAACGCTTGATAAAGGCTCAATCTGCCAGAGGTGTGCGCTTTGACCAGGGTAACTTGTTTAAGCGGGCGATGAAGCTTGGTCCATTGTTGATACCACTTTTTATCAGTGGTTTTCGCCGGGCTGAGACATTGTCCGTAGCTATGGAAGCCCGCTGTTACGGAGGAGCTATACGCGGTTGGCGTAGAAGCAAACGACGTGAACTACGTTTCAAGCGTTTTGATGTACTGGCGCTTCTATGCACAGTTATCTTATGTATAATAACCGTCGCGGTGAACCTGCTGGTCCATTATTGATTGGACTGGCACCAGGTTTTCTAGCACGACAAAGGATATCCACTTTATGCACGAACCTTTAACTTCAGAACAGGCAGCGGCCATTCTGGAGTCTGCCGAGGCTGTCCTGGCAGATGCCATTGCTTTTTTACAGGGACTTATTCGCATCCCTACGGTGAATCCACCGGGCGAAGCCTATCCCGCTTGTGCCAGGTATATGGGTGAACATCTCAGTACACTGGGATACAGCGTGGAATATATAGATCTCACGCCAGCGGAAGTGGCGGAACTGGCCCCTTATGGCGACTCGCAGCCGCGTAGCAATGTCATCGGGCGCTTAGCTGGCGCTCAAACGGGACCCGTGCTGCATTTTAATGGGCATATAGACGTTGTTCCCCCTGGTGAGGGCTGGACAGTGGCTCCTTTCGGCGGTGATGTGCGCAGTGGGCGTATCTATGGTCGAGGAGCCTCGGACATGAAAGGCGGGCTGGCCGCCCAGGTCTACGCTATCGAGGCCATTCGACGGGCAGGTTTACAGTTGCAGGGCAGCGTTGAGCAGAGCGGCGTCGTTGATGAAGAGAGTACGGGTAATCGCAACGCTGGCATGGGCCTGCTGGTCGAACGAGGCTACATCAGCCCGCAGCGCACAGATTATGTCGTGATCACCGAACCACTCAATGCTGACAATATTTGCCTGGGACATCGCGGGGCTATCTGGGGAGAAATCACCACTTTTGGTCGTCTATCGCATGGCAGCACTCCGGAGCGCGGTATCAACGCCATTGAACAGATGGCTGACTTTATCGCCAAGGCCACGCATATATTGAAGCCGCGCTTGCAACAGCGTCAGAACAGCCAGCCTGTCGCGCCTTCCAGTGCGAATGCCGCCAGCCTGGCCTTCAATATGATCCAGGGGGGTATGAATGTCAACAGCGTGCCTGATCGCTGCAGCGTTGCTTTTGACCGCCGCCTGGTCATGGGCGAAAGCGTGGAGGAGGCACGCCGCGAAATTTGTGAGTTGCTTGAGCGGCAGGTCAGCACCCAGCCTGGCTTTCGCTACGAATATGAGGAGCGCTATGCTACGGGTCCTACCTGGGTTAGCGCTGAGACTTCTCTTGTGCAGGCCTTCGCCTCTGCTGTGCAGCAAGTTGTAGGCCGAACACCTGGATATGTTTGTAGCCCGGGTACCGATGATCAGCGTTTTGTCGTGCAGAACGCCGGTATCGAACAATGCATCGTTTACGGGCCGGGAGAGATTACGCAGGCTCATGTCGTTGACGAGTCGCTTGCCCTTGAAGACCTGCTTACCTCGATCAAAGTCATGGCCCTGGCGACTGCCACTTTGCTTGGGGTGGCATAGAGAGAGATATGCTATGCAAACATCGACAACATCCAACGAGTTTTTTCCCCTAGGCCAGAATCATCGCATCTTTCTCGCCGGCGAATGGATAGAGGGCGAAGAAGAGGTCGAGATACGCTTCCCTTACGATCGTAACATCCTGGTAGGTCGCGTAGCCTGGGCGAGCAGACAGCATGCTGATGCTGCCTTGACGCGCGCTCAAGCGGGTGCACAGGAGATGGCCAACTGGCCGCTGCATCGCCGGGCGGCGCTATTGCAGCGGGCCGCTGACCTGATCGCTGAGCGCAGTGAGCGTTTTGCCTGGCTGATCGTCCACGAAGTGGGCAAACCTATCAAGGATGCGCGCCTGGAAATCGTGCGAGCCATCGCGGCAGTACGCCTCGCTGCAGAGGAGGCCACGCGGATTAGTGGCGAGGTTGTGCCAATGGATGCCGTACCCGGTGGTGAAGGTCGTATCGCCTTCACCGTGCGGCGTCCTTTGGGCGTGATCGTCGGCATTACGGGCTTTAACTTCCCACTCTTGCTGGATTGCCATAAAATTGCCCCGGCGCTGGCGGCTGGTAATGCAATTGTACTCAAACCCGCGCCAGAGACACCGATTACCGCCCTGGAACTGGCTGCTGTTTTCGCGGAAGCTGGCGTTCCCCCTGGCGCTCTAAGCGTATTACCCGCCGGTGACGACATTGGTGAAATGCTGGTGCGCGATGAGCGCGTGGCAATGATTACCTTTACCGGCAGTTCAGCAGTAGGCAAACACATTCGGGAAGTGGCGGGCTATAAGCGCGTGACGCTGGAACTAGGTAATAATTCCCCTTTGATCATCGCAGCGGATGCCGACCTGGAGCGGGCGGTTACACGTGTGGTAGCCGGGGGCTACTACGCGGTAGGTCAGGCCTGCATTGCCGTACAGCGTATTTACGCCCACCGCAGCATCTACCAGGATTTTGCGCAGCGCCTGGCTCTGGAGGTGGGTAAATTGCGCACGGGCGATCCGCGCGACGCGGCAACGGACATCTCCACGTTGGTGAGCACGCAGGCTACTCAGCGTGTTATGGGAGTAATACGCGATGCCCAGCAGCAGGGAGCGCAGTTGCTGGTAGGAGGTGAACTCCTGGCGGATGGGTGTATTACCCCTGCTGTCCTGCTGGGGTTTACCCCCACTATGCAGATTTGCCAGGCTGAGCTTTTTGGTCCGGCGGTGGCGATTGCCCCTTATGATACCCTTGATGAGGCGATTACCCAGGCCAACAACACCCCTTATGGTTTGCAGGCAGGTATCTTTACGCGTGATTTGCAGGCGGCGCTGTATGCCGCGCAGCGGCTGGACTTTGGCGGTGTGCATATCAATGAAGTATCGAGCTATCGCGCCGATCACATGCCCTATGGCGGCGTTAAAGCTAGCGGCATGGGCCGCGAGGGTCCGCGCTATGCTATTGAGGAGATGAGCGAGACGAAGATCATTGTCATTACAGTGTAGAAGGTTGGGTTCGTATGTCCACAATTATGATTACAGGTGGCGCGGGCTTCCTGGGTACTTATGTGACACGCATGCTGGCAGAACGTGGTGACCGCGTGGTTATCTTTGATGCAGCAGGAACAGCACCCGAACTGGCCGTTCTGACAGCACCATTTGAGCAGAATATTGTGCGGGTGCGCGGCCAGATTCTCGATCTTAGCAGCCTGTTGCGCTGTGTCCAGCAGTATAATGTTGAGCGTATCTTTCACGCCGCAGCTCTCTATGATCCACCTTACTCGTTAGAGGACCCCGCCATCACCTTTCAGGTAAACGTCAATGGTACGATCAATGTGCTGGAAGCCGCGCGTTTTCTGGGAGTGAAGCGCGTGGTACATAGCAGCAGTATCGCCGTGTATGCGCCGCGTCAGTATGAACCAATCAATGAGATGCACCCTATTTTGCTCCCTTCGGCGGGCAATCCGCTTGGACCTTATGGAGCCTCCAAAGCCGCGGCGGAGATTGTTGGTCTGACCTATTACAGCACAAATGGCGTCGATTTTGTAGCCTTACGTAACTCGGCTATATACGGTTATGGTATGCGCTACCCTATGTATATCAAACCCATGATCGAGAATAGCCTGCGCAAACAACCGACCCATTTTGCCAGTGGTGGTGACATGCGGCGTGATTACACCCATGTTAAAGATATTGCTCAGGCGGTCCTCAAAGCTCTGGATGTTCCTGCTTCCGCCTTGACACAGCGCGTCTTCAATATTGGTTCGGGCAATATGCATAGTGCAACACAGGTCGCGGAAACCGTGCGCTCACTACTCCCGGAAGCGGACATCGAGATTGCTACTGGCTTAAGTGAACTGGAGCAGAGCGATATGCGCGCGCGTGGCACCCTGGACCTGACGGCAGCGCGCCAACAGTTGAAATACGAGCCAGGCTATTCATTAGAGGCTGGAATACGCGACTATATTGAAATGTATCGCGCCGCTCATACGCTGTAAGGTGTATCTATAACTTATCTATATACATATATATCTATACACATATTACCCATTTTGTTGACACAGTGGCAGCTACAATGTATTATCATTCTAGGTATTTGTTACTATGGGGTTGGATAGTTGAATTATGGATGATCACCTGAAGACCCATACCTATTATGAATATGTAGATATTGCACTGAAGGAAATGCCAGTTGGTATAGCCTTATATGATGCACAAACTCTCTGCCTGCTGATGGCTAACCCCCTCTTTCACACCTTTCTCGACCCGGCCTGGCAGGGTGGGCGCGCGGTTGGCCATCCTCTGACTACCTGGTTACCCCATGCGGAAGAGGCTGGTGTAGCAAATCTCTTTCGTACTGTCGCCACAACAGGTGTTCCCTATAAAGATGATGAGTATGCTTATGCTGGTTTTGAACGTGGGATGACCTATTGGAATTGGACCCTCGATCCTGTGCGAGATAGTGATGGACGTATTGTGCAGATTGTAGAGACAGTCACGGAAATAACTTCGCAGGTACATGCGCGCCAGAAAGTGGAAGAGGACAAAGTATTACTGGAGCAGGAGAAGCGCGATCTGGAAACGGAGCAAAAGAGGCTGAAGGTTATCGAGAACATCGAGGTCGTAGCGCGCAGTGTTCGCGATTCATTGGATATCCAGAGCATCAGCAAGGCACTTATTCAAGCTATCATCACAAACTTTGATCCTCTTGTTGTCTATATACACAGGGCGGATGCTGCTCAGCAGGCCTTACATCTGCTGCAAATTCACCCTCAGCCCCTTCAAGAGGACGCTTTAAGACTGCTCCAATATGTTCCTTATGGGACATCAAGCTATCTTGCCTCAGTACACAAACAACGCGATCCTATCATCTTAGAAGATTTGCAAATTGAGGTGGTACAGGAGTGGTTTGCCGGCGAAGGCCGATTACCGCAGTCGTACGTGCACGGCTATATATGCGTGCCCTTGTGGTTTGGTGATCATTTTGAAGGTGCCCTGACTGCTGTCCTCAAAGAACGTATTAGCGTGAATGATCCCCTGGTGCAGGCATTGACGCGTAGTAGTGTGTATATTGCCGCAGCCCTGACGCAAGCACGCCTGCATACTGTTGTTAAAGCTGAACAAGAGCGTTTGAGGGCTGTCTTAGACCAGTTGCCGGAAGGTATTCTGATCGTTGAAGCGACCAATGACACAATAACGTATGCTAATGCCGCGGCTGAACAGATCTTAGGACTACCAATACATAGTCTGCTCGATAGTCCTATTACTAGCTATTGGGGGATCGAGATTGTATCCAAGACTGATATTCGACTGCCCTGGAACTTTGTTATTACCGAGGCCTTAGGTGGTAGTACGGTCAGAAGTCAGGAGGCGATACTCACCAGGACTGATGGTAGTAAAGTGATCGTGCTCGGTTCCGCTGCGCCCCTACGTTCAACTGACGGAGCGATTACGGGAATGTTGCTCGTCTTTCAGGACATTACGGCGCAAAAAAGCGTTGAGCAGCACAAAAAAGCATTCCTTTCGATTGCCAGCCATGAACTGCGTACGCCGATTGCCGCTATTCAGGGATTCGCAGAGATCCTGCAAGTGCAGGCCAGTAAGGAACAAAAACTTAGCCCACAGGGTTTACGGGCTATTACATTCATCAATGAGCAGAGTCAGAGCCTGACACGGCTCATCGAGGAGATGCTGGACATTACACGTATTGAAATTGCGCAGCTACAACTTGATATTGCCACGCACGACCTGGCGAGTACTATTGCTCATGTGATAGAGACGCAGGCAACCACTGCACCTGAGCATCACCTGCAATTTGTGTTGGATGGACTGCCGTCTCCGGCTAAATTGATGGGTAAATTTGATGAAAACCGCATTGTACAGGTGTTGAATAACCTGATTAGCAATGCTGTCAAGTATAGCAGCGTCGGTAGTAATATAGAGGTGGGATTGCGCCGTTGTTCTGGGAACGCTGATAATGCCTTGATCTGGGTAAAGGACTCTGGTATAGGCATAAGCGCCCACGAGTTACCCCATATTTTCAAGCGTTTTCATCGTGCTAACAATATCGATCCCTCCATCAGTGGTTTGGGAATTGGCTTGTACCTCGTTCAGGAACTGGTAACCTGTCATGGTGGCCGGGTCTGGGCCGAGAGTACCGAAAAGAGCGGCTCAACCTTCTATGTACAGCTTCCTTTGCACATGGAACATCCTGCTCCTCAACTAAACTAACGCCATGAGCATGTTTTGCTGAATCCTCACTGCCTGAGGCAGTTCGCAGTGTATTTTGATGTGGAGTTGGAGCCATGGCAGCTGCCATGGCTCCAACTCCACATCTTTGCTTTGACCCCTCAGCGCTCGTGGTACTTCGCAAACCTCTCAATGTTGTGATGTCGTGGGCTCATTCCATGAGGTGAGCTGTGCAGCCGCAAGCTGCACAGCTCACCTCATGGAATGAGCCATTGGAAGTGGGGAGAAGACCTGAAGAGGTATCCTTTGAACCTGACTGCTGTGGTTTTGCTCTGTGGTGCTTTATCCAGGCCTTGTTTGATACAGAAGGCAAGGGACGTGATGCAAAAGGGATCATCGCTCGTATAGGCTACGCATTTGTAGGCGTTGCTTATGGAGTGCTTGGTTATGGAACACTGCGCGTAGTGATGGGTTCTTCGACGAGTGCGAGTAAGAATTCAACCACCAATGCCCAGGACTGGACCGCCACACTGCTGAAACAGCCCTTTGGCACTGCCCTGGTGGTTATTGCTGCGCTGGTGGTGCTTGGTATTGCTGGCTACCTTTTCTATAAGGCCTACTCTGCCAAATTTCAATCACAACTCTCGCTCGCTAGTTTGAGCGCGCAAGCGAGAAAAGGCGTAATTGCTCTTGGCCGCTTTGGTTACGCTGCTCTGGGTGTAGTCTTCACCATCATCGCTATCTTCATGGCCGTCGCGGCCTTGCAGCATAATGCCAGCAAAGCGGTTGGTCTGGATGGAGCACTACGCGAACTGGCGCTTCAGCCCTTTGGTCAACTACTGCTCGG
>Ga0209647_1001753_pt1 | contig 18054 bp, 18 predicted proteins | sample GraSoi_2013_60cm_FD_185827 | JGI IMG/M metagenome (GOLD analysis project Ga0209647, IMG submission 185827) | Grasslands soil microbial communities from the Angelo Coastal Reserve, California, USA - Sample 9_17_2013_60cm (SPAdes) (version 2) | ecosystem: Environmental > Terrestrial > Soil >...
TTCTCCGTCCGGAGATCTCTGCTTCTTTGGGATGAGTCGCCAATTAGGCGAATTTCCTTACAAAGTTTTCACTATTCTGGAAGGACACGATCCCGTCGAAATGATCACAAGCAACGAGTAAGGATTTCGACCGCCTCGCGTTTTATGAATGGCACGCCGGAAGCCTGCTTCGAATCGACTTTTCAGCTCCAGCTCCCGCCCATCCAGACGCTCCCACAATCAGAGTTGCAACACCCATCATGGGTGCGACGATCGGAACCTTGGAGGAACGAATTCTCATATTCATGATATCCGTCGGGGAGATGGCGCTTTCCTTACAAATCGTTAGCAAAAAAAGCGGCACTCTTTTCATGAATCGGAATTATCTTTTTCCAACGCCGTAAGAACTCCTGACAGAGCGCCATAAACAGCCACCAGTTGATATTAGAGAAATCGCGCATTTGCCGTGAGCGGAGCAGCAGTCATCGACTTGCTCCGGTCTACTCACTGGCCTCCGTAGAAAGCTTAGGTTTACCGCGGTATCGAAAGAATAACAAAAGCGGCTTAGTCCGCTACTTGTACGGCTAAGCAGATTAGAGAAACTAAACTTTGAACCGAATTTCGAGTTCCCCCGCGCTCACTTTTTTAAAAAGATTTGTAAGAAAAGCAGCACTGCTCCGACAAATTCATTATGGAGCGCGAAGAATAATTTTCTGCAGATCATGACCCGCGATTTGCTGGGATTAAGATCTAAGCGCCAACTGCGGAACCACCACTGCGCACGACCGGCTTAAAGAAAAATCGTGGCTTTTCACCAACTTTTATCGCGAGTTTCATAGCGCCCGTCGAAAACGCGGGATGTAGGAGAATCATTTTTTGGAATTAGTAGAGGCTGAGTTGTCTCTCATCACTTGGACCACGCCGCACAGCTCGATGCCCGCAGCTTGCTCAGCCGAACGAAAAGCATTGAAGCCCCCTGGTATTCCAGGCGCCGCTCGACGGGGTACGCGTGAGGCGTTGTCTGCATAGTCTGAAACTTTCACTTCCGCCAACTTCATTTCACCCAGTTATGAAACGCATTAACGTTCGTCATCGGCAAGCCCGGACCTCCACCCGTCACCGCACGAATTTGACCCGGTGGTGGGTGCTGGCCGTCATCCTCCTCGCCGGTTTGTCGATTTTCCGCCCCTCGGTCCGCGCGGCCTCACCAGAGCAAATCGCCGCCCGCGCGCCGGTCGCCGAGATCAACAACAAGAAAGGACTCGCCGTGAAGGGCTACGACGTGGTGGCTTACTTCACCGACGGCAGACCGGTCAAGGGGACGGCAAATAACTCCTACCAATGGCAGGGCGCCACGTGGCAGTTCGCCTCGCCCGAACATCGCGCGGCCTTTATGCGTGAGCCGGCCAAATATGCGCCGCAGTACGGCGGCTACTGCGCCTATGCGGTAGCGCAGGGGGACATCGTGGACATCGATCCCAAGCAGTGGAAAATCGTGGACGGGAAACTTTACCTGAACGCCAACTTCCTCTCGCAAACCCTCTGGGTAACAGACCCGGCCGGACACATCAAAAATGGGGACGCCAACTGGCGCATCATCCCGCGGCGTCCCCTCTAAGAGCATTGCCGTGGAGCCTTATCCGCCGATCGTGCCACCGTTGCGACCGTCCCACGTCTGCTTTCGGCGGCGGGGCCGCCCGCCGTCGGTGCGAATCGCTCTGGAGCAGGAGCTCTCCCGCAATGTGGCCGAGGCCGTGGCGGAGTTGTTGCAGGTGCTTTGCTGCGGCGAGGAATCGGCCGTCTTCGCCTTCGAGTGGTTGTCCCGCCACGCTGCCCTGGAGGAAGCGGCGGCGGCCTGCGCGGCAAGGATCGCCCGGGAGGAGGCATGTCACGACGAATTGTTGGGCGGCGCGCGGCTCGCTTTGCCGACACCGCGCCCCGATGAGGCGTTGCTGGACCGGCTCAAAGGGTTTTATCGCGCGCTGGGCACACGGGATGCCTTTGTCCACCTCACCCAGATTTACGCACTTGATTCCGGCGTCTGCATCGTCCTTTCAGCCCTGCGCGGCGAGGGCCGCCCGGTTGGCCACAATTCCACCCTGACCGCCATCCTCGGACGGATCCTGCACGACGAGGTCGGGCATGTGCGTGACTCCGGACGCATCGCCCGGGAACTCGGGCCGCGTCGCGCCGGGACAGAACATGTTGCGCGCACCCGCGAAGGTCTGGCCGACATGATCTTTCAGCGGGCGGACGCGCTGGAGACTCTGGAGGTGGACCCGGACGCTTTGCGCCGCACCCTTCTCCACGTACCGGCATGGCGTCTTTGAAGCGAACTGCTCCACCCATGAACTTCGTGCCTAACACCTGGATGGACTGTCGCACATTGGCCGTCTCGGGGGCGGCGTCAGCCTTGCCCGGCGAGCCCGTGACTACCCGCGAGCTGGCCGAGCGAATCGCCGAGCGTTTCGGTGTGGACCTCACCCGCCGAGCGCTGAAGATGGAGCGGCGCTTGAACATCCACCGCCGGCACTTGGCGCGCGATTTCGCCGCCTGCCAGGAAGGCACGCGGCCGGGAGACGGCAATGCGGACCTGGCCGCCCGGGCGGTACGGGCAGCACTCAATCAGGCAGGGTTGCGAGCAAGTGATCTGGCATACCTTATCGGGCACACCACAACTCCGGACGAGCCATTGCCAAGTAACGTCTCACGCGTGGCCTCCCTGTTGGGCTATCGAGGGCCAGTCGCCGAGTTCCGCCAAGCCTGCACCGGCTTTGTCAACGCGACACTGTTCGCGGCGGGCCTTTGCGCGACGGGCGGCGGGCGACCGATCGCTGTGGTCGGATCAGAAACGGGGTCGGTGTTTTTCGACCCGACGCGCGCGGCGGAAGATTCGGCGCAGCTTGTCAACTTCGTCCAGATGGGAGACGGCGCAGGAGCCATCATCCTTTCTGGAGAGCAGACCCACACGCGCACCCCGCGCCTGTCACGCCTCTATCACGGACGCCTCGAAACCGGGCTTCCGCCCGGCTTGCGCCTCAGGACGGGAGGTTCGCAGGCACCACACTCGCCGGGAGCCAGGGCGGAATTTGACCACGCGACCGGCCTAGTGCGCGAACACGGCGGCGCGCTCTTCCAGGCCGCGCTAGCCTCGGCGCACGCGCAGGGCATCGACCTGACCGAGATGCACTACGTGCTGCCCCATCAGGCGAACGGCCGCATGGACACGCTGCTCGCCTCCCACCTGCCCGCACACGTCCGGGTCGTCGTTCACGCCGATCGCGTGGGCAACACCGGTTCCGCCGCCATCTGGCTGGCGCTGGACGAGGCTCGCCGAAACGTGCTCACCGCCGGGCAATGCCTGCTCGTGCTGGGAGCCGAATCGACCAACTACAGCTTCGGGGGTTTCATCTATGAACACGTCTGAACCCACCGATGCAGACGCCGGGGTGCCTATTATTATATCAGGACTGCGCAAAAATTTCGGTGTCAAGGTCGCGTTGGCAGACTTCTCCTTGCGGCTGGATTGCGGGCAAATTTACGGCGCAGTGGGAGCAAACGGCGGCGGCAAGACTACCGCGATGCGCATCCTCGCCGGGCTGTTGCCAGCCGATGCTGGCCGGGGCCGAGTGTTGGGCGTTGACCTGCGCGCGCATCCAGCCTGGCTGCGCGCGCGGGTCGGTTATATGACCCAGCACCATTCGCTCTACCGCGACCTCACGGTGGAGGAGAACCTGCTGGCCCGCGCGCGAGTTTACGGTGTCGCCGATCCTCGGCGGCGAGTCGCGCGACTGCTCGACGAGTACGGTCTGGAGCGTTTCGCGCGCGAGCGGGTGGGACGGCTTTCCGGAGGCTGGATGCGGCGGGCGCAGTTCGCTGCTGCCCTTGTGCCCTCTCCGCGCCTTTTGCTGCTCGATGAGCCAACCGCCGGTCTTGACCTGCCAACCAGCCAACAGCTCTGGGCGTCCGTGGCCGAACTTGCGGCGGCGGGAGTGACGGTGCTCGTCAGCACGCACGACCTGGGCGAGGCCAACCGTTGCGACGTGATCGGCGTGTTCGTGGAGGGAGAAATCGTAGCTGACGGCGCGGTGGAGGATGTGATCCGGCATAGCGCCGCGGTTGTGGTCCGCGTTCCGACCGCCGACCTGGATTCAGCATCGGTGCGCGCCAACCTGCCCGGGGTGGCCGTCGTGCGCTGGGGTGCACGGCAATGCGATCTGATCTTTTGTGGGGAGATCCCGTTGGCTGCGCTCCGCTGGTTGCAAGATCGGAACCTGCCCTCGCAACCGGCGGACCCGACCCTTGAGGATGCCGTTTCCCTTTTCGTCAGCCGCCGTCCACTTGCCGCCGCATGAGCTCTCTTGATCGCCCCTGGCATCAGTCCGTGGTCCGGGCGCTGACCCTCGCTTGGCTGGAGAGCCTCACCATTCGGCGCGACCCGGTCATCCTAGTGATGATTCTGGTCGTTCCTACCTTGCAGGTAGCACTTTTTGGCTACGCTCTCCGGCCCATCGGTGGTCCCGCACCGGTGGTCCTCGCCCGCGTGGATAAAGACCCGGCCGCCCTCCAGCTGCTCGAGAAGTCCGGCGATTTTCGGGTGCTGGCCGATGGTTTGTCCAAGGAAGAAGCCCTTGCCCGACTGCGCCGTCAACAGGCGCTGGCTGCGATCGTCGTTCGTCCTCCGAATGCCTCGACCGGTGCGATAGCCGTAACGGTCTACGCCGACGACAGCGACCCCGTCCGTTCCAACCCGGCGCTGAGTAAGCTCGAATCTCTCTACTGGCGGCAGGTTGCGGACCCGGACCTGGTGCCGCAGACGGAAGTGCGCGTCGAGCGACTATACAATCCGCAAAGCCGCAACGAGTGGATCCTGACCCCGGCGCTTTCGGGCGTGGTTGTGATGATTTCGACGCTCATGCTCGGCGCGCTGTCCATCGTGCGCGAACGAGAGCGGGGCACGTGGGAGGCGATGCTTTCCACTCCGGTCAACGCCCTGGAGGCTATCGTCGGCAAGGCGCTGCCATACCAGTTGCTCGGCCTCGGGCAGGCGGCACTGGTCATCGGCTGCTGCAGGGTACTATTCGGTCTGCCAATGCGTGGCGACATGCCGGCATTCGGGCTCTTCCTGGCTGTGTTCATCTTCGCCCATTTGGTGATCGGGCTGACCATTTCGGCCGCGGCTGGCAGTCAGCTTCAGGCCGTGCAGGGATCCGTCTTGATTTACCTGCCCTCGATGCTGCTCTCGGGTTTTCTCTTTCCCTTCGTGAATATGCCGTGGTGGGCGCAACGTCTTGGGGCGTTGTTCCCGCTCACCTACTACACGGAGGTGGCGCGCGGGGTCATGCTGCGGGGGGAGGACGCTGCCTTTGTTGATGCGCGGACGCTGCCGGTGGCGGTGATTGCGGTGATCGCGCTGTTAGCGGCGGTCCTGGTGTTCCGACGGCGGCTCCCTTGAACACCCGGTATGGACAAAGCACAATGGCACGAACTGCTTGTCTATGCGCTCAACCGGCCGCTGGCGTTCGCGGTGCTGGGGCTTGCCGGCCACCTCGGCGCGATCGTGCGTTTTCCAGGCGTTGGTCACATCGTCAACGATGCCACCATCGCGCGCCGGGTGTTGACCGACCGGGAGTGCTTCGATTCGCACTCACCTGGCAGCTTGGGGGTACTCGTCACCCAGGTCCTCGGTCCCTGCGCGCTGCTCAACATGGACGGCCCAGCACACGGAGAACTCAAGCGCCGCCTGACCGGGATTTTTTCCGCGCGGTACGTCGATGCGCTGCTCGCCACAGCCACGGACTGGATCGTCGCGGAGCTGCAGGAAGACCTGCGCGGGGGCCGGACGGTGGATTTTGTCGCGTTCATGCGGGACTTCGCCAGCGCGATGGCCTGTGAGATGATCGGCGTGGAGGTGGACCGGGCGCGCAAGCGTGAGATTCACGCGGAGATGTTCGCGCTGGCGACGGCATTCACTTCGTTCGCCGGACTGGGCAAGACCTGCCTCGTAGGCCGGGAGTTGACACGCGCCCGCGAGGTGGCTGCGCGGTTGGCGGCGCACGTCCGCTCCGGTTACGAGCGAGAAGGCGGAAGAGAGGGTTCACTGACACGTCAGATGCGCTCCCTGGGGTTCACCTTCGACGAGATTAGGGGAATCGTGGTAATCGTGATGGTCGGCGCGACGGAACTCATCACTTATGGGATGCCGCGCGTGCTCGCTCTGCTGCTCGACAGCGGGCTGATGCCCCGGCTGCGGGGGCGGTCCGATCTGGTCGAGCAGGCAGTTGACGAGGGGTTCCGCCTAGTGACTCCATCAAACGTGGTGCTGCGCGCGGTGACGCGTGACTGTGAGATCGAAGGCCACCGTGTCCGCCGAGGGGAGCGAGTGCTGGTCGTCTTTCACAACATCATGCGGCGCAAGGAATATTTTCCCGACCCACACCGCTTCGACCTGGAGCGTGTACCCGATCCCCGCTGCCGGCGGCTCATTTTTGGGGCGGGGGCCCACGCCTGTCTAGGGGCGGGGCTGGCCATCGCCGAGGCGCGCCGGGTGCTCGGGGCGCTCCTGCCGCTCGAAGGCCGACTGGAGATTGTCCGACGTCGCTACAATCACGGCAAAACCTACCCGGGTTATTCCTCGCTGCACATCCGGCTGCAATGAGGCCGCGGCAGGTCCGGCCGCCACTTACCTCGTGTCCGCCGCCGCCGGCGCTTTTTCCAATACTGCGACCAGGTAGACGGTGTTGCCCGCCGTCAGTTCGCGCCGCATCGCACTGCCTTCCATCGCGTAAGCCCCTTGGGCGAAACTGCGAAACCAGCCTTTCACCCAGCGGTCGAGGAGCGCTCGCTTGCGCGCCTCATCCTGCGCGAGGGCCGCGCCGACGTTGGCCGTAATTTCATCCACCTGCACCAGCCGCAGCGGCGCCTGCCGGAGCGTCGCCAGCAGCCGCGCACGCGCGCCATGACGCTTAGACACGAAGTCGGCGCACGCGAGCCTCCCGCCCGGCCTGAGCACGCGATGAACTTCGGCGAGAAATCGGTCGATGGACCCGTAGCAGTGCGCGCTTTCCACATTAATCACGACATCGAAGCTCGCTTTCGCAAAAGGCAGGTTTTCCGCGTCACCGTGTACGAACTCAACGCCCGAGTCCGCGCCGTGCAATCTCCGCGCGAGCGCGGTAGCCTCCACGGACACGTCAAGCGCAACGAAGCGCCGGGGGCGGAAATGCCGCGCGACGTGGGCGGCCCCGCCTCCTCGTCCACTGCCAATTTCCAATACTTCGCAGCCGCTCAGCTTCAGGCAGCCGTCCGACTGGAGAGCGACGGCCAGGCGCATGTAAAGCTGAAGCGCTAGGTGCTCGGGCAGCTTCGGGTCCACGGCGAGGCTGGGCGTATCGCCCGGGAGCATGGCATAGCCATAGTTCATCGTCGTCCACTCGGCCAAGGGGTAAGTGCGTGCGAGGTGGTCATAAAGTTTGCGGGTGACAGCCCGGCGCAGGAAGCCGGCGGCACGGCCATCACCGGCCGCTTTGGTGACATGACGCCAAGGATGCAGAAGGTCAGCGTGCCGTTGCGCCAATTGCCGGAGCGCACCGCCAAAGTTCCTGCCGGCGAAGGGTAACGAGAAGTTGTTCACAGGCTGGTCTCAGTCGCTGCCTCGTCAACCTCGACTTCGCTCTTACTGAGTTCTCGCCGGGCGATGCGCCTCACCCACACGGTCACAACGACAGTGGCGACTAGACCCAGGCTGAAGAGGAGATACTCCCAAGCCGAACGGCCGGAAGATTGCCCAGCGGCAGCGCTCAAGCCTGCCTTACCTGCGGCTCCCAGATAAACATAGAGCAACGTTCCAGGAAGTGTGCCGATCCAACTAGCCAGGACGTAAGGCCAGAATCTGACCGCAGTGAGTCCATAAAAATAGTTGCTCACGTTAAATGGAATAAGCGGGCTTAAACGCAGGAGAAATACAAGTTTGGCGCCCTGCTCGCCGATCGCCCGATCGATCTGCTTGAACTTTATGTTGCTGCTCACTTTTTGTTCAATCTTGCCCCGTCGGTCGTATTCCCTCGCGGAGGCGCAGAGACCAAGATATCTCGAACGTTTTTCACGTAACTCTTTGTCTTTCCATACTAGGTGAGGTGCTGAGCAGGGCCTCTATTCCCTAATCTTCGGCGAGCTTGCGAATCGAATGCAAAAGTGAGTTTCGTCGGACCTTATGTTCCGGAATAGAACCGGATTCGAATCCCGTTAGGTCGCCAAATAAGTAAAGAAGAACAGCGCACCTCCTACTCAACTCGGCGATCTGATCCCTTTTCACCAAAAGCTTAATTCCGAACACCCGGACATGAATCCAATTCTTTGGGATTATAGCAGTCCCTTTTTATTCCTGGGGGCATGTTGGCGAACGGTGGCGGTTACATCTTCGGAAAAACAACCGATGGATACGATCCTCGCAACGTCGGAGTGGCGACGGAAGGAGCGATCCAATGCGCGGTCTGAGACGATCTCTCCGTTGCGCAAGTGAGTAAAGTGCCCCATGAACTTGGTTCATTCGTCAACCTCAATCAATAGGTCGGCGATCTTGATGGCGGTAGCATCGCATAAACCTCTTGCGTGAGTCGCCCCAGTGGCTTCGGCCCCTGATCATCCGGGTGGACCAATTCTTTTACCTGGCCATCCGTGTCGGATCTACATGAGCAATCGGCCGAACACGATCAACTTGGTCGAAGGTGCTACCCCAGAAAGCTTTCTTCACGTTTCGGCTTTGGAAGAAATCGTGCGGGAAACCGAGCTCAATATTACTCACCTCGTCGAGCAACTGCATTTCTTTCTCTGTGAGAGTCCATCCGAGTGCTGCAAGGCTATCTTCAATCTGTGATATCTTGCTGGTACCGATGATCGGAATGGTACCTTTTTGACGAACCCAGTTTAGGGCGACCTGTGCTGAACTTCTTCCACTCACCTCCGCCAACTCTGCAACCGCGTCCGCGATTCCAAGTTCTCGCGGGCCGTACTTCTTTTCATTCCGACGCTCGGCTAGCCTTTCGAACTCCGCCTCGCGCTCGCGGGGCTCGAAGTTTTTCTTGTTGAACTTTCGAGTAAGAAGCCCCGCGCCGAGAACCGACCAGGGGGTGATCGTCAAGCCAAATCCCTGTGCCATCGGAAGGAGTTCACGCTCCGGAGTGCGCTGGATAAGGCTATATTCGATCTGTAGTGCAATGAAAGGTGTCCAGTTTTTAAGCTCAGCAAGAGTGTTTGCTTGGGAAACAACCCAGGCGGGGTGGTCGGACACGCCGATATACAACACTTTTCCTGAGCGAATCAGTGCATCGAGTCCCCGCATGACTTCCTCGATCGGGGTTACCGAATCCCACATGTGAACCCAGAGCAGATCGATGTAATCGGTCTGCAACCTCTTCAGGCTGGCTTCGACGGATTGGACCATGCTCTTGCGACTGTTTCCTCCGCCGTTGGGGTCATCTGACCGCATGTTAGCCGTGTATTTAGTCGCAACTATGAAACGGTCCCTTTCTCCAGTGGAGGCGATGAATTCGCCGAGGTGCGTTTCGCTTGTTCCGCCGGTATAGTCGTTTGCGGTATCAATAAAATTCCCCCCGGCTTCTATAAACGCGTGGAACAGTTTCCGGCTTGTTGACTTGTCCGCCACGCCGTCCTCGTTTTCTTGACCGAATGTCATTGTACCGAGAGCTAACTCGCTGACGCGAAGCCCACTGTTTCCTAACAATTTGTAGCGCATAATCGGTAGGATGATCCGGTTCCCTACTCGTGATGTGGAAGCTCAATAAGCAGCTCGCGCCGAAAGCGGAGGCGCAACGCTCCAGCCTTCCCACATTGTACGTTGAGGTTCGCAGTGCGAAAGCCACGCACATACAGCTCATCTGCCACGGTCGCAGTTCAGCTGTGATTCTACCCCCTTTAAGTATCTTAAAGCGGTCCTCGCGATTTGGTCCGGGTCTGCTGCTCGGCTATCCAGACCAATTTCCATAGTCAGGTATCCGCTATACCCGCACTCGTTTAACGCTTGCATAAGTCCGATCCAGTCCACTCGACCTTCGCCGGGAATTACTCGATTGCTGTCTGATACGTGGACGTGCACTAGATCTCCTCGCATCACTCGAACGTAGTCCGCTGGTATCTCGTTGCGATAAAGTGCGTGAAGAGTATCGAACATCACTTTGACGTTGTCTCGCGCAACGCTCCGCATCAATTCCAATGCATCGTCTGCAGTCTCAATGAGGTTGGTGGCGGCTGCGGTCGGTTCCACCACAATCGTGATCCCTTTGTTGTTTGCGTGTGAGGCTATCCGATCCAAGCAGTCTCTGCTCCGATCCCAAGCTTGTTGGCGACTCGTGCCAAAAATTTGCCAACCTGCGATGTACAGAACCTTTTCCGCACCGAGATCGAACGCGAGATCAATCACCTCGTTATAATATCGGACGGTGGCCTCCCTCTCTTCTGCCAAAGGGGAAGCTGGGTTAAACCCTGGTCCTCCTCCGGGAGTTGCCAGCAGGCTAACGGCTTGGAGACCGCAATCGGTCAACAGAGCTCGCAGCTCGGCTCTTCTTTCCTTGTTCAAGTATGCTGGCCACGCGTGCGGCGCGGCACAACCGATCTCGACTCCGTCGTAACCAATTGCTGCAATCCGCCGAATCGCCTCATCCAGCGGATAGCAAGGCAGCCACGCGGGAAAGCTGCTGTAGGCCCACGTGTTGAAAGCGTACTTCATAATTTTCTCTGGAGCGCAAAAAACCTGGCCGTCATCGTATCCAACTGCATCGTCAGAAGTATTTTCGTGCGATTTCGCAGGCCGGCTTCTTTCAACGAGTCACTGGGTCCCAATCCCGGAGACGTCGTTCCAGCAACGAAAGAAAGAAGAGTATGTACCGCTCCCGTTTGGATGAAACCGCTTTGAAGCGTTTTAATCAACCTATTTCATCTCCGCATAGCGGTCCGCCTCTTGTAAATTGGATTTTTCAATCACCACGGGAGTTAGCAACTTTCCCTCGATCGGTTTGTTCTCGCGCAGATAGGACACCAACGAATCGAGAGCCATCCTTACTTGGGCGACGGGGAATTGAACGGAACCAGCCATTTCGCCGTCTTTGATTTTTACGAGAGCTTCGGGTAGCCCGTCGATGCCTAAAACCAAGATCTTACCCGTAGGTATGCCCATTTGGTGAAGCGCCTCAAGCGCTCCTAACGCCATGTCATCGTTGGCGGCAATAATTGCGTCTGGCGTATAGCCGAGAGAAGTCAATACATTCTGTGTCACAGTGAGGCTTTCCGAACGTGCCCAATTGGCGGTCTGTTCCGCCACGATTTTATACTTTTCTCCGGCCGCCTTTATGGTGTCATGGACGCCTTTCGCCCGATCAATAGCCGCACTGCCACCCGGCTTGCCTGTAATAAAAACGATATTGGCTCCATTCGGAAATTTGCCGATCACGTATTGGGCGAGGGCAGCCGCTCCCGCAACGTTATCCAAACAAAAGAATGGAACCGGTTTACTGGCGCCCTCGACGTATCGATCGAAACTAACGACCGGGATTCCAGACTCGAGCACATCATTAACCGCCGCCGTCAGAGCCCTTACATCATTGGGATCCAGAACGATGCCGTCCACACCCTGGCTCACTGCGTTTCGCAGATCGCTCGATTGTTTTGGCGAGCTTCCTTGCCCGTCCTGGACAATAAGTTCGACATTCAGCTTTTGGGCTTCCTCTTTGGCTGTTTTTGCCGCTACTGCGAGCCAGGAGAACTCAAGGCTTGGGCTACTATAGACGATTCGCAGTTTCTTTTCCTGCGTGTGGCCAACGGTCAACAACGATGTTACCAACATCATGGTGACGAGCAAAACTCGAAACGGTCTATCTTGATTCATATTCGCTGGAGGGGATATTTGTTTTTCCATAGATTCCGAGAGTGGCGATCTGGGATTTTCTCGAGCTATTCAACCGACGCGACTCAACCTTCAGAAACTTTCGTCGGCCCAGGGGTCAAAACCTTACAAAGAAGTTGGTCCGATCGTTTGTTGACCTACGAAATCGGTCCTGCAATCGATCGACAAAAGCCGCTTTTACTCGTGAATCGCCGGTCGAAAATCCTCGAAGAGTTTCGGAGAAAATTCAGTGGGTTCAGTGACGGCGATGTCGAGCGCTTGCTGAAGCAAGCCCTCGGTTGTGAGCAGGTACCCAATTAGGGACGCCTATGGAGGGACTGAATCCCCTGAAACGGAGCCACCAAATTCCGCGAAGCCATGACAGATACGGAAGCAAAGTGAAAGTCGTTTCCTAATCCTGACAGATGCAACGAACACAGGGAATATGTTCTGCGACTCGACATCTGAATTCTGAAGGAATGAAACGTTTATTCGCAGTGGTTGTCTGGCTTTTGCTCTACTCCTCGACGTTTGGCATGGAAGCGTGGGAATCGAACTACACGCGACTGCTGCAGAAGTACGTGAAAACCTCAGGAGTCTCGTACTCAGTTTGGAAAGAGAACAGCGCTGATGTTCAAGCCTTAAAGGAAATCATAAATCAGATCGGTGCCAGCGGTCCGTCGTCGCAAGAGCGCGAGGCTCAGTTGGCCTATTATATCAACGCTTATAACGCTTTAGTGCTCGCGGGCGTTTTGGATCGCTATCCCCTCAGAAGCGTGCGTGATGTTGCGCCTTTCTACGGCTTTTTTACTCAAAACAACATCACCGTTGCCGGAAACAGGACGAGCCTCTATGCGCTGGAGAGGAAGCTGCTCATTCCGAGGTTTCAGGAGCCGCGCATTCATTTCGCCATTAACTGCGCAAGCCGGAGTTGCCCCCCTCTCCGATCAGAGGCCCTCGTCCTACACAACCTATCGCCAGTTCGTGATCCTGGATCGATGGGTGCGAAGATTCTCCGCCAAAGAGTTTCACCCGGTTTCGCCGATAAAATTTCTGCGACTGGCGTTTAGTTCGCCAGTTTACTCCTGGATCGACATGGTCAATCTCCCACTCGGATTTTTGTACTGAGTTCTGCAATTTTTTCAGCATCGCTTCTATGAAATTGACCTCTTCGTACGAGTCCCAAAACTTCTCATTCCAGTCTACTTTTTTCAGGGTCGTTATGATCATCTTCTGTCGGCCTCTGTGGCTGAGGGATACTTCCAGAACTTGGAAGCGCCTTCTGGGAAGCGTCTCGTTTGGTTTGAAAATTCGGGCCATTGGCCGCAACTCGAACAGGCGAAGAAATACCGAGAAGAAATCCAGTCAGTATTGTTGGCGCAAAAAAGGAAGAAAACCGATCGTCGATGCCTCTCCCGTTAAAACATACTAAAGTGACAACACTATTGCGCAGGCTCGATATTGCGGAGTGGAATCGCGTTCACATTGCAATTACCGCCGCTCTCGGCGTTGGCTGGTTGTTGGATGCGTTTGAGGTCACGATCGTCAATAATGTGATCGGTACATTTCGTAACCTGTGGCATCTCACCAACCTGCAGGCCTCGTGGATTCTGAGTATCTGGTTCGTGGGAATTATGGCCGGTGCCTATGGGTTTGGTTATCTCGCTGACCGTTTCGGACGTAGGCGCTTGTTCCTGCTCACATTGCTGCTGTACGGTGTCTTCACGCTGTTGACCGCGTTTGCCTGGGACTATGTCTCACTGATGGTGTTGCGTTTGCTTACGGCAGTTGGCGTCGGAGCCGAGTACGCCGCCATAAATGCGGCGATCAGCGAGTTCATTCCTGCCCGTCATCGCGGCAAGGCCAATGCTACCGTCATGAATTTCTGGTCGCTAGGCGCAATTTTGGCAGCACTGGTGACTCTCTACGTCCTTAACGAGCTGCCGTCCGACGTCGGCTGGAGAGCGGCCTTCGGCTTCGGGGCGGTGATCGCACTCTGTACCGGATTGCTTCGCCGTTACATCCCGGAATCGCCTCGTTGGCTGCTGGCCCGGGGAAATCTGGAGGCAGCCGAAGCCGTGGTCAAAAACGTGGAGAAGGGTCATTTCGAGGATTCTGATGGGGCTACTGGATTAATCAAAGGCAACGCAAAGTCCAGCAAGCACAGCAGTTTCTGGCAACAGAGCCGCGAATTGGTCATGTGTTATCCCGGCCGCGTAGCGCTGGGCAGTTTTCTGGATTTCTCCGAGGCGGCCGGCTATTACGGCTTGTTTGCGTTTTTGGCTCTTTTTATTCTACCAGCCGTCGCGGTGGCGCCGAGCTTCGTTCCCTGGTTTTATCTAATCGGTAATCTCGGCGCGCTGGTCGGCGGAATTGCGGCCGCGGCAATGCTCGATAGGATCGGTCGCAAGATCACCGTACCTGCGTTTTATACCTTGGCTGCGTTGGGGGTCCTGCTGCTAGCAGCCGCTACGGGCACCGGTGACTGGCGTTGGGTACTGGCGGCTTTTACGTTAGCCAATCTTTTTGCAACTGGGAGTTGGGTTTCGGCGTATCCTACGTTTTCGGAGATATTCCCCACTCATTTGCGTTCCACGGGCATCGGTTTGTCGGTCGCCGTAGGACGCATTGGTGCTTTCATTGCTCCACTGGCATTGACTATCGTAGCCAATGCGGCGGGAATGTTAGCAGCACTAGCGCTACTCGCGGTTTTCTGGCTGATCGGCGTTATCGCAATGATACCATGGTATTTTCGCGGCGTGGAGGGGATGGGTATGCCACTTGAGGCGATGATGGACTAGCCCGCAAAACATCACACGCTCGGACGCTCTCTTTTCTTGATCGTGCAGAAACACGCTTAAACACAGGAGAAGCAATGCTAAGGGTAGACGATTTTCCGTTTTCATTGATCGCAGCGATTTTCCAACCCACCCTTCGATCATGAGAATTTCTCCCAAACCGGCAGATACCTGTCCGTGGTATCTCTGGCCTTTCTTTTGGAATCAACGACGCAAATATGGAGCCGTACTCGAGTCCGCGTTGCTTTGGGCGCGCGCCCCCAAAGTCTTTCTCGGAGTCGCGTTTCTCTATGGCATGATCGACCGGAAAAATTCTCCGTTGAATCCCGGGTTGCGGTCGCTGGTTACGGTGCGCGTGTCGCAACTCAACGGCTGTCGCTTCTGCGTCGATATAAACTCAGCCACGCTCCTGAAACGAGGGGTTCCTGTGGGCAAGGTTGAAGCGCTGGATGTTTGGCAACAGAGCGCTCTGTTCAGCGACCGTGAGCGAGTCGCACTCGAGTACGCCGAGGCGGTCACGCTCCGATCTGACGCGATTGATGAACATTTAATGGAACGGCTGAAGACGCACTTCGACGGCGATGCCATCATCGAGCTCACCGCCCTCATCGCGTTCCAAAATCTATCGAGTAAGTTCAACAGCGCTCTGGGAGTTCCGGCGCAAGGGTTCTGCCAGATTCCGCGCCGGGAGGGATAAAGCCCAGGTTGATTGAAATAGGCTCGAAATAGATTGATTATAAAAACTGTGGCGGAATCGTTCCTAACCCCTGAAGATCCTTTTCGTCACAGTAATACCGGTATCCGGGGAATGTTTAGTTCGATCGCTACGATTCGGAATAAGAGAGCATCTGGTGTTCCTCTTGCACAACAAGTCCGGCCGCGACGAGCTCTGGAGTTGGCGGCGAGAATTGCTGTTCTGCTGATCGGACAAGCCGGGATCATCAATCAGACAGTGCTAATCGCCGGTACCAAGGATGCGGTCACGTGGGACGCCGTCATTGTCTCGATCCAACGCGATTAGCCGGAAGTGCCCCAGATGAGCACGGGCGAACTAGCAGAGCGCATAGCCGCCAAAAATGGGGCTCCCACTCCTCATTGACGTGCGTGCGCGCCAAGAGTACGAAGTCAGTCACCTGCCGGGAGCCGTTTGGGCGGAAACACCCCAGCAAATTGCCTCTACCATGCGCGAAGCTTCGGATGGGCAGGCAGTAGTACTCTACTGTTCCGTAGGCGTGCGTTCTTCCAATGCGGCCGCGACCTTGATGCAATCCGGACGAGCTAATGTTTTTAACCTGCAAGGCTCCATCTTCCAGTGGGCGAACGAAGGTCGACCGTTGGTCGCGAATGATCATGCTGTGCATGTCGTGCATCCCTACAATGAACGCTGGGGCGTTCTGCTGAACCCGCAGCTCCGCCTCCGTTGAGTTCGACCCATGATCCCCGCGATTTACTGGGCATTAAGATCTGGGCGCCAACTCCGGAACCACCACTGCATAACAGTTTTGAGCAACTCGTGCAAATGCGCTAGCCCACAATGAGCTCGTCGCTTCGGCTTTGCTTGATTTTGCGGGCTAGCCGTTTCGAGCCTTGCACCTATGCCGTGCCTTGAGATATCTCAATACTTGCCGCGGGCACGCTCCTTGGCCGGGAGAATTTCATTGCACGTGGTCCACCATCCTGTCCAGATCGTCTCGATAAACTCCTCCGGCAGCCCTTCGGACGCCATCTCGGCAGCGAGGCGCTCATGGTCGTAGGCCAAACGGACGAAGTCCACTTTCAGACGCGCAGCGCTGTCGACGCTGATAACGGTATACACCACGGTTGTTTGCCCATCGTCGGCCGGTCGTCCGATCGCGCCGCAATTAATGAAATGTTTGCCAGGTGACGGTTCTCGATGCCAATGCAAGCCGGTGTGAGTTGCTACGACAATGTCGATGTCGTATCGCTCGAATAACCAATCGAGAAACGCATCTGACGTCGTGGTCTCCCAGAGAAATTCATTCATTTTCCTCGGTGATCCATGACAAAGCAGAACACGATAGGGGCCAACCCGGATCCGGATTTCCGGTTGAAGTTTCCGCAGCCACGTCTTGTTATCGTTATTGGTGTGCCGAAAAGTGTAGTCGTAAGAGACCCTGGCGAAATAGTTATCGCGAGGATCAGTGTAACCGCATTGGCAGTCTGCAAGTCCGTTTCCGACCGAGTTATCGTAGTTTCCTTGAATGACTGGAATTCCGGTTTCGCGCAGAATCTCGCAAACTCGATCAGGCAACGGGCCGAATGCGCCGAGATCCCCGAGACAGTACAGGTGTTGAATCTCGGGCGCTCTGGAATCCTTCAGCAGAGCTTTTAGAGCCAGATAATTGCTGTAGACACCGCCAAACACGCCGATGCGCGGCGCGGCGTTTTGAGTCTTGGATTCTAAGTTTGGGCTCTCTCGTGTCATACGTACCGATCAATCATCTTAGTCCAGAACGAGATATTTCATGGTTTCGAAGTTCCCTCCAACGGACGAGGCATTTGAGCATAGAGCGCCGTATCGGTAACAGGTCAGACAAGCATGATGCTTGAGTTCAAACGACTTTTTTGCAGTCGAGAGCTGGGCACCGAGAATTGAATCGGATTGATCGACCAGAATCGGGCAAACGTGAACGCCTCGGGTACTGACGACTCGGCTGTTGGAGCAAATTAGTTGGCTACTGTCATATCCGGCCATCATCGATTTTGTGATGTAGTCATGGTCCGAATACCCTCGATCGCGCAACGCTTCCTGACCAATCTTCAACGATGGCAGAAGCTTAATCCGAGGACATCTGTATCCGATCTCGGTTAAGCACGCTTTGAATTTGGCAAGTTCGACTTCATCCCTTTCAATTGGCCAACTACGCATTGCCGTGATGATGGGCAAGAACCCTCCGTCGAGCAGGAGCTTAATCCCCCGCATAATACGTTTAAACGTGCCGGGTCCACGGAGGGGATCGTTTGTTTCCGGTGAAAACCCATCCATGCTGACGCGCAATTCTAATGAATAGATCGAGGCGTCTCGCATCGAGATCAGTTGCGTTACAACTTGCCTGCTGAAAAGCGTGGCGTTGGTCAAGACCGTGGCCGGGCCAACCTGCAGTGTGGCTTCAAGAATTTTAAGGAGATCCGGATTAGCGAATGGTTCGCCTCCGGTAAAGTAGAATTCCTTGACACCAAGCCGAACGGCGTCTTGCAGATGAGGGAGAAACTGCTCCAAAGTCATCATTCCGAGCGTGTGATTCTCTGGCGAGCAGGAGATGAAGCAATGGTTGCACCGGAGGTTACAAAGAGTGCCTGCGATCTGGAACCAGAGAGTATCCAGATGGTCGAGCTCCTGGGTTGGATTATCGAAAGCCA
>Ga0209647_1001756_pt1 | contig 18047 bp, 22 predicted proteins | sample GraSoi_2013_60cm_FD_185827 | JGI IMG/M metagenome (GOLD analysis project Ga0209647, IMG submission 185827) | Grasslands soil microbial communities from the Angelo Coastal Reserve, California, USA - Sample 9_17_2013_60cm (SPAdes) (version 2) | ecosystem: Environmental > Terrestrial > Soil >...
ATACGCTTCTGCATCGGGATCCTACAGAAAAGTATACCAGCACTTGCTCCCAGAATCCAGGGGACTATAGGAGAGATTCCAGCAGGGTGATGAAGCGTGAACCTTCCTCGTAGCAAGCAGCTATTCCGTTCCGCGCGTGGCCACACGCGATCAAGGAAAGGGTTGCAGCGATCGCAGACACCCCCCAAAGAGCACGCTGCCAGAGGGCAGTGCTCTTCCCTCTGGCAGCGGATGCTTTTCCTGTGCTCTTCTCCCTCCTCTCATTACACAGCAGCGCCGCTCCCTCTCTTCACGGGCGCACTCCTGCCAGCGCAGGCCGTGACCGGATCGCCAACGTGAGCCGCCGATCGCGTGCCTCCGCCTGCGACGCGAGTGAGGAACCATCGGTGATGGCTTCTCCACTCTCTTGCAGATAGAGCCGCTGAAACAGTTTCCTGGCCCTGCTGAGTCGCTGGCCCACCGCAGCCTCACTCAGGCCGAGTGCCCGCGCGATTTGGTGCGAGGGCAGCCCGCCGACGATTGACAACACCAGGCACAGGCGCAGCGTCTCGGGCAGTTGTGCCATGGTTCGCTGAACCAGGTCACGCTCAGCGAGGAGGTCTGCCGGGTCCTGTACAGCGCTCTGCATGCCATACCCGGCAGGCTGTACGGGGGTAGGGCGCTCACCCACCAGCTCGCCGTCATGCTCTTCCTGCTCCTCCTTGCGCAGGGCCGCGAACGGCACAAAGCGCACGAGGCGGCGCCGCCGGAGCGACATGCGCGCGTTGTTCGCAGCAATCTGCAACAGCCAGGCTTTGGCGTGGAAGTTCGCGCCGCTCGCCTGCCGCGCCGCTTCAATGGCTTTGAAGGCCTGGACGAAGGTATCCTGGGTGAGGTCCTGGCTCTCGTGCCACTCGCCGGTGAGCCCGTAGATCACCTGGAACACCAGTCGGCCATAGTGGTGAATGAGCGCCTCAGTTGCCTGAGCCGCAGGCTGGGTATCGATACTCATCGTGTCGCTTTCTTGTGAATGTCCTGCATGCAGACGTTCTACTTACGGAGATGCGTTACGAGCGAATTTGTGACAACGGGAAAGATGGAATCGATGCGTAGTGGTCTTGTATCATGTGTTCAGGGCATAGGTCTGGTCTCTGTACTAAACATATCCGAAGGCAAGGAGAAATGTGTCATTTATCAGGATAAAAACACCGTTTCTCAGAAAATGTGCCACGTCGCCAAGCGCATTCAGCGGATGGGCTTTCTCTCATAATGTGGCGTGACAACATTTTCTGGTATCGAGACATTCATAGCTCATCTCTTTTGTGCGTTATTGTTGACCCAATGCCAAGATAGATGAGAGAAGCGCCATGTTATGGTTTTTATGCAACCTCGCTGATGAAAAAGAGGAATCTCTTCCATCCGTGTCAAAACCGTTCGTTTCTTGCAACTTACTGCTCTCCTCCTTATTGGAGCGGAGGCGAGACGCGTTCATTGTCCATCTTGCGCCCAACCACCGTCTGCTCTATGAGCTTGCAGTAAATCCTCCCGTCAGTTCGACCCAGATGCATCAGGGGCATGGTCGGAGTCTCGGCCCTGTGCCTTCCACCCACCTGCAAAAGCCACCCTGGGAAGACGCCTCTCCCTCGCATCCGGCAAAGGCACGCAAAACAGCCCGACAAGCCTCTGGCGAGAGGCCCATCTGGATCGCGAGCGCAATCGCAGATGGGCCGAGCATTGTAGGAGCGTGAACGAGATCGGTGCCAAAGCCTGCTTCATGGTTCCACGATGGAACGCGAGCGCCCACGTCTGCCGCGGAAAGTGCGACCGCGCGTCCACCGATGAATGGAGTCCCACGAAGGCGAGCGGGTCAGCCCTCACCTACTCAGAAGCGGGATTATAACTTTCCGACATGGTACCTGATATGAGTGACCAATGGTGTCCCGCTTATTTCAACAGGTTCAAGTTCGAGACCCGGAACATGCTCAAAGAGACGTGCTCCCTCCCCGATGGTGACAGGCACGATGTGGAGCCATAGCTCATCAATAAGCCCGGCTGCTAAGTATTGATTGATCGTATTGGCGCCGCCCATGATAGCAACATTTCTCTCAAGAGCCACTTCTTTTGCGGCAGAGAGGGCTGCTTCAATGCCGCCTGCAATGAAGATGTAGGTGGTGCCACCCTCCATGGCAATCGGGTCTCTCTGCTTATGAGACAAGACAAAGACAGGTGCATGGTAGACGGGATTGTCTCCCCACCAGCCCTTCCAGTCAGGACTCTCTCGCTTTTCTTTTGGGCCATACATGTTGCTGCCCAGAATGAACGCACCTGCATCCGTCAATGCATGGAGTTCAGCCTGGTGTTTTTCTGGCTCATCGAACATCCAGTGGTGGAGTAAATTTTCAGGGATGTCCCCAAAGGGGTTTTCCAAACTCTGGTTGGGTCCTGCAACGAAAGCATCTAATGACATCGTAATGCCGCAGGTCACTTTGTTCATGCGATTTTCTCCTCTCGGTGATCATTTGAACTCTCTCTTTGCACCTCCCCCGGAGAGCATCGGCATGTGTGATGGTACTGGTGGCTTCACACATGCGCTCTCACAAAGGAGAGCACAGAGGCGCATCTTGGCACATCACCCCTTTGGGTGATTGTGCCGGGTGATGCGCCTCTGCCTCCATCACCAGTTCGATCGTCTCAAGAAACGACCGTTTCGTTCCGCTGAGCATGTAGAGCAAAACCGTCCGCTTCCGAAGTCTACCACAAGGATGGACATCCTCAAAGAGCCAATTTTTACAGTATGGTTCATACCATTCTCCGCTTTTTCCCACCAGGCTTCCATCCGCGCTCCTGGGAGGAAAAAGGTGAATATTCGACATGAAGTGAAGCTGATCGATGAGTAGCGAAATGGGTCTCTTCATGCGTCGCAAAACCGTTGGAAAAGTGAGACCCAAGAGGGTGCAACGAGCTGGAGGGTCACTGAGGCGATGCACCAGCTCGTTGCTTTCCCGCGCGTGTCACGGCTCGTTTTGGCAGCAGTGTGGGGCAGTGGCGGTAGCCCCGGTGCCAAGGTCGTCGGAGCGTCCGGCGGCAAGCCGGGACCATTGGGCTGTGGGACGTCCGTCCATGCGAAACTGGCCACCTTTGGAACCCCACCGCTGCGGCCAGCCCTCGGGCGAGTCTTCCCAGGTCTCCTGCCGACCATACACAGTCCTGTCTAACAGTCCGTACGACGGTGCCATCACTTCATTGCCGCGGCTGGTGGTCCGGTAGGTCTCGAAGACCTGGTCACCGTCTCGGAGATAGCTGGCCAGGATGCCGAAGTGCTGGTCTGCGCCCAGCTGGTCCACGGCGTCCTGCGGCACCGAGTACCACGGAACATCCCACCCCATGAAGTCACGGTAACGGATGCTCTCCTCGTACGGACCTTCGCAGAACGTGGCGTAGGTAACGTCGCGGGAATGCAGGTAGGACAGCTCGCGAACCTGGCCGTTGGAGAAGGTGCAGCCCTCGCACTGGGCGCTGGCGGGTTGACCGGTGTGCCACATGTGGAAGTAGACGATCAGAAGCGATCGCGCCTCGAAGACCGAGAGCAACGTGACCGGTCCATGCGGGCCAAGAAGCTGGATGGAGGGGTCCACCTCCACCATCGGCAGGCGCCTTCGAGCCGCCGCGATCGCATCGCCTTCGCGGGTGTGCGCCTTTTCCCGAACGCGCAGCTTGTCCAGTTCCGTCTGCCAGGTGGCCCGGTCGACCACCGCAGGCAGCGCAGGGGTGTCGAGGCTTTTGGGGAAATGGTGCTGATCATGTGTGTTCATAGGTGTTTCCTTTCTTTTCTCTCCCTCTTGCATTCGGGATGACTGATGGAGAGCGTAGATTTTCTTGCAATTTGCACGTGTATCTATTCTACGAGCCGAGAAAGAAAACGGCTATTCGGATTTTGCTTCAATCCTCGGCCCGGCTTTCGTGTGGGAAAGATCAGCCAATGTGCCTGACCTGGTTTGACGAAAGCCTAGCATGGGTGTTGCGGAAGTCTCTCTTCTACGAATTTACAACATCTGCGTGCAACAGCCCGCTTCTAAAGCCATTTTACGGAGGTCTGCGAGGTCGATTCCCATGTTTCGCGCCGATGCGCCTACCATTCACCTCAAAAATCGTCGAACATTCGCGCTATTTACCACTACGGTTACCCGTCTGCATGCACAAACTGATCAGCAGTTCTCTCAGGTTGGGAATCGCCTGGAGCAGTTGGAGGCGACTACCGGCCAGCAGCGGGACGAGATCCAGCAGCAGGCGGGGCGCATGGGTTTGCTTGAAACGGAACTCTCGACCCGGATCGACCAGCTCGCCACGCAGTTGGCCGGGGAAGAGTCCACCTGGCAGGAGCGAGCGACGGCAGCGGAGCAGGAAGCGCGCCAGCTCCGCCATGACCTCGATGCCCAGGGACGCTCCCAGCAGGCATTACAAGAGCAGCTCGATGAGGAGCGCAAGGCCCGCGAAGCACTGGCCCGGCAGGTGGACAAGTCGTTGAAGCCTAGCCAGCAAAAAGGCAAGGGACATGAGTAGCGCGTGGATCTTCAATCGCGGTCATGCGGTATGCGGTGCTTGTCCGGTACTTTGCACCACATGACTGCCTACACGATATTGGGTCTCTTATGATTCCTCCGGTTCGTCGAAGAGAGATTGCTGCGGAGCTTGCTCTTGCAGTTTTTTGTGTGCTCGATCCATCTGGACGCGAAACCAGTTGACGACTTTGCTCCACTCGGCTTCAGGAATCTCTTTATAGCTGGGGACGCCAAAGGCCAGCCGGAGATTGCTCTGGATGGAGGCATGTGTTTTGCCGGTGACTTCGTGGAGTTGATTGACCTAATATTGGACGAGGGACTGGTGCCTTGGTGTCAGTAGTGGTGGCCCCAGGCGCTCCAGGATGGTACTCGTGACCGTTTCCAGGCCCTCTAATCGTTTATCTACGCCTCCACGCCAGTGATCAACGTCTCATCGCCATTCGAGGAGCGCGGTCATCTGCTGGTGATACTCAATCCAGTCATCGAGCGACGCATCCGGCGCTGGCCTTGTTGGTTCGACAATCGGCTCAGAAGGAACCAGGTTCGATGGAGCTGCTAGAGCCTTCTGCGAGGAGGCCCAGATGAAGAGCGCGGCAACCGCACGTCGCTGGTACGTAAGAATTTCCAGACGCTTTGGATCATCCTTCTCCATCCGACGGGTTTCAATGGTAGCCAGCCAGTAAGCGACCGAGTCGAGCACCAGCGTCGCCATGGTCTGAAAGCCGCCTCTGGTCTGGACCTGGACATAGACGAGATCACCGGCAATCACTTCCGTGCGTTTGATACGTTCTACCTGTGCCTTTTGTCCGATAGGCCTGTCAATGCCATTTTAACGAAAAGATCAGTCGTACCAGATAACTACTGATTTGGGTGCTCAGATAGCTGTGCTTTTGCAGGCTAGTCGGATGGAAGTCACCGCTTTGCCGAGCCATTCGGCGAACGCCACTCTATCCGGTTCGAGCGTAAACTTTCTTGTATCACGATAGGTATCTGGTACGACTGATCTTTTCGTTAAAATGGCACTGACAGGCCATTTGGGAAAAAGCTTCACTCCCTGTTACCTCGGCATGATGGTGGGCATTTTTTTGCTTTTACCTATCAAGACCGGGATGGTTGGCACTCGTTTTGAGCGCACATCATGGCTTTCTGTTCCAGTCTTGAATGGCAACAACAGAAGCAGCGTACGACGCAGCGCTGTACATTGCAATAATGTAACGGCTCAAGTCGTGCATACCGTCTGCCTACGAGGCTCCCACTACTTGACGATGAAGATCAGCAAGCGGACACAAACACCAAAAGTGATCAAGAGGCCATGGGGAAGATGACTTTCACCGGATGTGGGAGCATCTAGTGTCGCTGCTCGTCTATCGGCTGCAAGATTACCATCGGAATTTCCCGCGAGGTACGCTTCTCATACCCCGCGTAGAACGGGGCGATTTCTAGTAGCCGTGTCCACAGTTCCCTTCTTTTGTCAGGTCCAGCAATCTCTGCCACTGCGCTCATCTGCGTGTTTTGCACCTGCATAGTGACCTGTGGGTTGCTGCGCACATTGAAAAACCAGCCAGGAGGGCGCTGTCTCCCACCATTCGAGGCGGTCACCACATAGGCTGAACCATCTCGGATATAGATCAGATGCACAGTGCGTTGTTTTCCAGATTTGCGCCCCGTTGCGGTGAGCTTGAGGAAGCCCGCCGGACTGTCTGCGCTGCCTCTGTAGGCACGTTCTCCCGTCAGATGGTACAACATGACGGAGAAATAGCTCAGTTTGGGGACTTTTTGTGGCATGGCTCTCTTCCTTTCATATGTTTCAAGCAAGCGCTAGCGTCTGTAGGGCCGACTTGCTTCTCACCGGCATCACCCGCGCTCGCTGTCCGTCGCCTGCCTGCACGCCGCGATCATGCTCTCAAGCCAGGCAAGTTCGGTCTGCAACGGCTGAAGCCGGGCGTCGATCGAGGGCACAATCCAGGAACGCTCCTCTGCCGAAATCTCCGTGTTGCGGAGGAGGTCGCTCCTGGCCATCTGATAGTAGGTGCGCAGGTCGTCCAGGTAGCCTCGATACCACTGGAGCACCCGCAGCCGCTGTGCCGGGGTCAGAAACTGAAACTTCGTCAATTTGATGATAAACAGCTCCGGGGTATCTCGACTGTACTCCGGCGAGCTGAGCATCAACGCCAAGAAGCGCTCCCGGCCGGCGGGGGTGAGCGCATAGATCCGACGCGGCTGGCCGCTCTTTCTTCGGGGAAACCCTCCTTGCCGTTTCTGCGTGGAGGAAATCGCCAGCCCTTCGTGTTCCAGGCAGCCAATCAGTGGATAGAGCATCCCCCAGCTCAAGGGACGCCAGGGTCCCAGGATACGCCGGGCAATCGCATGCAGGAGATAGCCGTACATGGGCTTTTCCATGAGTTCGCCCAGGACGAACAATTCATAGACCAGCGGACTCATCCCGCGCGAGGCTTGTCTTCGAGAGCTGGCCTCGGATGGCTCCTCCCCGGGCTGGCAAGTGCTCTCCCACTCATCAGATGGTGGCATGCTGCATGTCCTCGTGCGTCAAGACTATCATAACGATATATATTCTATCATTACGATAGTCTTTGCTTCCCTGTCCTTTTGACCAGTTTTTCTTCTGGGACGAGAATCTGAAGCAGAGCCTGCTGGGCACGGCACCCGTGGGCTGAGTCCCACTTCGGGGTGAACCCGATCTGCTGTCCCGAAGCTGCTGGCCTGGATCTGCTAGGGGCTGACCCGCTCTCCTTGCGGCGCCACTGGCGGCTCAGCCAGCATGACCTCCCAGGTACGCAAGCTCAAACGGAAGAGCCCGCGGGGGGCGCAACGAGAGACAAGTGGTAATTTAACTGAAAGGTGGACCGATTTTGCACCGAAGGGTAGGAATTTGATCTGAAGCATGGGAATTGACCAGGAAGACGCAGGGAAAACTGCTCCAGAAGCGGATCGTTGCGCACCGTTTTTGTAAATTCGGAAGGAAGGTCGGAAGTGCGTCTCGCACAAAAACATCACCAGTTCACACAAAAAACGAGCGAGATCGGTTCGACAAAGACTCTGGATCTGCCATTCTGCTTGCTCATTCTGCACCTTTTAGCTGAAAAGGGCCCTTGAGCATGAATGAAATGCACCCGTTCTCAAACCTCGCCACGGAGGGTTTACACATCCTGGCAATGACGATGACCGATGAGGAATCTCCTGCTGGACAATAGCCTTTTTGGGAGATTCTTGCGGGATCTGGGTTTTCCGCTGGGATGCATCTCGATTCATTCATCCGGCAGAGCAGATGACACTCTCTGCTCTGCCGTCACAAGGGCGGTGAACGGATGCCGAAAGCGCAGCGGGAACGAAGAGAACGGACCGACAATTACCACCTCATTCTCCAGTACATCTCCCGGCAGCGGAGGAGCAGGAGAGATATGCTCCTGCTCCTTGCGAGACCTCCGTCCATGCGTCAGGTCTGTCACCCCACCTGCCAGCGTCTCAAGCGCGATGGCTGTAGCGCGAAGCTCTGTCAATCACCTGCCGGCGCATAGAGAGAGGCGACCTCGTAGACATGGGCATTGGCGCGCTCGGCGAGCTGGAGCTGGGCGTTCATTTGCTCGTGATACTTCTTCACAAAGCGTCCCAGGTCCTCCTCTGATCTCCATTGTGCATAGTTGACGACGCGCAGGCCGTCTGTACTTCGGTGTAGCGCTACTCCGATCAGGCCGGGCTCATCACCCTTGACCTCCTGGGCGAAGCGACTCAACTCATCGAGGAGGGCCTGCTGCTGTTCAGGCTTCGTCTCAAAAACGTTGATGAGCGTTATCAGATTACCCTCTCGGGAAACAAGCATCTCTTTCCTCCTTTGGCAGAACACAAGACTGCTTTCACGTGCGTTCCGCGCAGGCCATTACCACTGCTGGCCTGCTTCCTGTCTGACCGTGACGTTCACGCGGTTGAAGAGATTGGTCACCGCGATCATGAGGATGATGGCGGCCAGTTCCTTCTCATCATAGTGGCGCCTGGCTTCTTCCCAAATCGAGTCGGGAACCGGATCAGCCTGGTCGGCCAGACGGGTGACGGCTTCGGCGAGCGCGAGGGCGGCGCGTTCGGCGTCAGTGAAGTAGGGGGCTTCCCGCCAGGCCGCCACCGAGAAGATGCGCTCGTCGGTTTCGCCTGCCTTCTTCATGCTGTGTGCGCCGTAGTCCACACAGAAACTACAGCCATTGATCTGACTGGCGCGCAGGTGGACCAGCTCGAGTACCGTCTGCGGCACGCCGCCCTGTTGTGTCGCCTTGATCAGCGCTTGGATGCCCTGCGTGGCACCAGGAAGGATCGTTGCGGGGTTGCTCATTCGTGCTTGCATGTTCCATCTCCTTTGGATGTCGTCACTTCATCAGGATGTCTTCACATCCGGACGAAGGCCTCATCCGTTGTTTGACTTTTCGGGTTGATCTTGACGGGTCGCCCAGTCGGCGCGAGAAGCGGGAGTGCGTCTCCCTGTCACATCGGCCAGGTTTCCTTTGTCATTACTATGACAAAACAAAAAGAGGAAATGTGACGGGGGACACTCGTTCTTGTCTCGCTCGTCACTGCTCTGAAAGAGAACACCATCCATGCATCATAAAGGAAAAGAACTGATGAACGAACATGTCTGGCTGGCGGAGCACTTCGAGGCGGAGCGTCCCCACCTGCGGGCAGTGGCCTACCGCATGCTTGGCTCGCTCGCCGAGGCGGAGGATGCTGTCCAGGAAACCTGGCTCCGTCTCAGCCACTCCGACATAAGCACTGTCTCGAATCTGGGCGGATGGCTGACTACCGCGGTCGCACGAGTCTGCCTCAACATGCTGCACGCCCGGAAGTCACGAGGCGAGGAGTCCCTGGAAGCGTCCGTGCCCGTGTCCATCACGAGTCGTGATGGCGGAATTGACCCCGAGGAAGAAGCGGAGCTGGCTGATTCAGTGGGTCTCGCGCTCCTCGTGGTCCTGGACAAGCTTTCTCCCGCCGAGCGCCTCGCGTTCATCCTGCACGACATCTTCGCCGTGCCTTTCGACGAGATCGCTCCCATCGTAGAGCGTTCCCCGACGGCGACAAGGCAGCTTGCCAGCCGCGCACGCCACCGGGTGCGCGGATCGGCAATGGTGCAAGACGCCGATCTCGCCTCCCAGCGAGAAGTCGTTGATGCCTTCCTCGCCGCCTCGCGCGAAGGTTCCTTCGATGCGCTGCTCACGCTGCTCGACCCGGACGTGGTGTGGCGAGCCGACCGCGTCGCCGTGTCTCGCGGTGTGGCAGAGGAGATCCGTGGTGCGGCCTCTGTCGGCAGGTTGCTCACAGGACGGACCCGCTTGGGTACCCGGTTCGCCCGACCGGTGCTCGTGGACGGGACGGTGGGAGTCGTAGTGGCCCCGCGTGGGCGTCTACTGTTTCTGCTGCGTCTGATGATCAGGGGTGGCAAGATTGCCGAGATCGAAGCGATCGCCGATTCTGCTCACCTGCACCAGATGCGCCTTGCGGTCCCCGACGACTGAGTAGCCGCCTCCCGTCTTGCGCTCCTGCTGTTGGGCGATCTCGCAAGTGCTCTGGGGTCCGACACCATCATGATGTAGCGGGCATCAGTCATCGTCATTGCCAGGATGTGTAAACCCTCCGTGGCGAGGTTTGCACCCGTTCTCTCTATGAGGGCGACTTCTTCCCGCTTTTTGTGCTACTCTGTGAGGAAATTGGCACACACGGTCCCGAATGAAAGGAAAGCAGCATGGGAACTTCTCTCAGCAAAACTCAACTCCTCGACTCCATTGCGCAATGAACAAGCGGCCTGGGAAGCCTTGCTCGACGAGATTGGGGAAGCTCATATGACGCAGCCAGAGGTCGCCGGTGGCTGGTCGATCAAGGATATCGTGGCTCACTTAACTGGCTGGCGCCGCCGGTCGGTTCGGCGCTTCCAGGCGCTTCTGCATCATGAACCAGACTTTTCACCGCGCCTTCCCGCCAGAACTGCGGGAAGACGATGAAATCAATGCCTGGATTTACGAGGCCAATCGCAATCGTCCTTTGGCAGATGTCCTCAGCGATGCGCGAGAAGTCTTCCTGCAACTGGTAGATACCCTCGATGCCATATCTCGGGATGAGCTCCAGAATCTGCGGCACATCCTCGGGCTGGAAGAAGATCAGGTCAGCGGCAGCATGTTCTTCGCTCATTTCCATCAGGAGCACGAGCCAGATATGCGCACCTGGCTGGAGAAGGTGAAAAAAGAATGGTAACTCATCATCTTCTCAAGGGCCAAAAGAAGCGAGTAGAAGACGAACCATAAGGCTCGTGAATTTACAAATATTGAGCGCTGTGAATCCCTCCAGAGGCGGTTTCTCAAGCGACCAATGGTTGAGTTGCTCAACATTCAGAGTAAATTCCCACCCTTCCGTTCAAAATCTGTCAGCCCTTCGGTTAAATTACCAACAAGTAAGCGAGCGATCTTGTACGAACGGCCCTGCAAGCAATTTCGATGATATCTCTTGTTTGCGAGAAGTTTCGTGGGAATCTGACCTCATCACGAAAAGTGTACATGCAACGAAGAAGCTTCTAGAGGCGCTCTGCTGGTCATGTGCATCTCGTTGCGCGAAGTCGTGGGTGTCGCAGAGAGTTCCCGGTGAATTTACAACTGCCGGAGAGAGCGAGCCACTTCTAGAGCAGATCCTCAGGTGAGCAATGGCTATGCTGCTCACCCTTCGCGCCAAGTGCTCACTCTACACCTTAAAACCTGCTCACCCTTCGTGCTTTTTACCACTCACCTCAGACATCTGGTAAATTGGCCCAAGGTTCGGACGAATCAGCCTCAATGATCGGATTTTGGGTTCAAGGCTCGGACAAACGATGAACCACCAGGCTCATCCCCCTTCTGGAGCGGAAGTTTCGAGACAACGGATGGAAATCTGTAACACATCTTATATATCATAAAATGATATGTTATCATGAAACATCCAAAAACATGGAAATTCGTCCGAACCTTCGCTTGAGAAAGATTGGGGCGAAAGTTCGGACAAGGGGCCCTCAGCCCAGCATTTGCGTCCGAACCTTCAGCCTATTTACCAACATCGCATAGAAATTTATTTGTTCCCCCTCTCTGAAGAAGACCTTTTGCTCGAACTAATGAAACTCAAGAGGCACCAGAGTACCTCTGGCCACTCCCGCTTCGCCTGGTTCCACTATCTCACTGGTAAGCAGCCCTAAGCACAAGGCTAGCCACCAAGCGGCTCAAGACTGCGAGCCGCGTGGAAAACGCCGTGGTTGCCATGTGTTCGGTTTCCTTATTTGCTGAGGCGCCTGATCAAGCGATACCACTTCATAGGGGTCGAGTACCAGCCAACCCTGCGCTTGAGCCTGCGCTCAGCATTCGGTACGGCATGGGTCGCTTTCCATACAGGATTGTCATACACGCCGGCTGCACGCTCAACCCGCTTGCGTGCACGGGTAAAACCCAGCATGGTCCTGATGCTTGGTCTACGAAATCTCATAGTGGGTTACTCCTTTTCTGTTATAATGATGTTGCACGATACTTGGAGGCCCTGCCTTGCACATCCAGATCGCAAGGTGGGGCCTCCCTGCTAAAAGTTCATTCTATCAGACGGTGCTAATTATGGCGCCTCCTTCCTACGCACGATAGATCGGCGTATAGTCGCTGCCATAGCGCAGCCGGTGTGTGTCCTCATCGGCCTTGTAGATAATCTCGCGACGTATGCCCAGGCGGCGCAGCTCCTCGCGAATGCGCATCGCATCGTCTTTATCCTCGTAATCGTAGGTGTAGACGCATATCACATAGCGCGGGTACTTCTCACTCAGAGACCCAGCAGTGGAAACCTTTGCCTGATCACCTAGCTTGCCATCCTCCACGGCTTGCTTGATCTTTGCCCAATAGCGATCTATGTTCTCCGGCGAGAGCCAGATCAACCATTTGCCGCTATGGTCGGTATCGTCAGGATAAAAGCCAGTTTTACGGTAACAGTGAATCCATCCAGGCTTTTTCTCTTGCGTAGGAAGTAAGGCACTGCCCTCCATTTCTTCAAGTGTAAGGAAACGCGGTTCATACGTTGCTAACCATTTGCGGGCGCACTCCTCGCTACAACAGCTAGTACCGATTGCGTAGCTTTTCTTGTCTCCCTGGACCTGTGAGGGAATATGCACCTTGTAGACTGTCTCAGTTGGCACCTGACTACAGGTAATGCATTGGATCCACTTCGAGCGAAACGGTTCCTTGAGATGGGCATACCCAGCAACAGGATCAGGTGTAATGATTGCACCACAGGGAAGTTCTGTCATGGGTTAAGCCTCCCCTATCACAATTGGGCTTGCCTGTGCAGCCAACTTGTGCAGGACCTCTAAAGATGCTTGTGCATCCGATAGCGCCCTATGCGCGTCCGTCTGTTCAATCTGGAAGTGAAAGCATGCCGCTGCAAGCCTCATACTCCGATAGCCCTCACTGCGCGTCGAGGCCTGCCCCACATAGGCTGAATAGCGTTGCATCAAGCAATGCGTTTGCATCGGCGGCAATTCCAGATTGTGCCGTTTGGCCGTCTGCCTCAGCAGGCGCAAATCGTACTCAGCGTTATAGATCACAAATTCATGGGAAGCTAGGAGCGGCTGTACCTTCTGCCATACCTGGGGGAACGTAGGAGCGTTGCGCAACATGCTCTCGTGGATGCGGTGCACTCGCATTGCTTCCTGGGGGATAGCTTCTTGCTGGCATTGGATGAGGGTATCGAGATAGACCTCTCCATACTTGTCGAGCAGGGCAAGCTCGATCACTTCAGCATCCTCCCCAAAGCCGGTTGTTTCTGTATGGCCTATTAGGCCCGCCGATGAAATCTACAACGCGAAGCTCTCAATCGGCTTCACAAGCCAGCTAAGAGGAAGACTGTATCTTTTCTCACTTGCCCCAAACGGTTCCTGAGCGACCATTGGTCGCATCTTTTATCTCTTCGTGCTTCTTTTGCATTCCCAACATGTGCTTAACGTTGTATATTTCGGTCGCGGGCCTAATAGGCCATGCTCACCCTCTCAGAGTTGGTAAGACCTCTGAGATGAACAGCTCCAAGCTCGAGAGATCGGGAAATCCACCGCATCCTACCTCGAAACGCTCTACTCCCAGCTCGATATAGGGCTGCATCTGCTTGATAATCTGCTGGGGCGTGCCAACCAGACCTGGCTCCTTGCCATACCGCCTGCCCGCCTGAGCAATCGCCTGCTCCTCGGTTCGCGCGCAAGAGCAGAGTCCGAACCAGAAGCTCCTACGTAGGGTCAAGGGATCTCGTCCGACCTCAACACACGCTTGCTCCATGTTCGCCACACAAGTGCGATACTCCTCAGGCATCAGGCGTCCAATATCCCACCAATCCGCATAGCGCGCGACTAGGCGCAGCATGCGTGGCGACACTGCGCCAATGAGCAGTGGGGGGTGAGGATCGGGATGAGGCATGCAGTAGGCATTTGTGACCGAGTAATAGTGCCCCTGAAAGGTGGCGGGTTCCTGTTCCCACAAGGCCTTCATGATCTGCACGGCTTCCTCTAGTTGGTCGGCACGTGTCCTTCCGGAGGGGAAGGGATAATTGTAGGCTTGGTACTCTCGTTCAAGCCAGCCCGCGCCTAGACCCAGAATGTAGCGGCCAGCACTCAAGTATTGGAGAGTACTCGCCATCTTTGCTACCAGAGCGGGATTGCGGTACGATTGACAGAGGACAGCATGTCCAAAGAGCAAATCGGGAGCCCGCGCCGCAAAATAGGTCAAGGCGGTCCAGCCTTCCAGGAGGTTGGCTTGCTCGAATTGGAGGTGGTCCACCATCCACGCCGAATCAAAGTGCCCCTGAATCAGTGCGAGACCACGTTCCATGCTCTGGACGTAGGCCGCTCCCTCGGTGGCTGGGCTTGGGCCACTAGGCAGAATCCACCCAAATGTGAGATGTTTCATGTGCGCTTCTCTCCTTTCGAACGAAACGGCGAGTGCGGACCGTTCGACTTACCCAAGCTTGTAGGTCACCAGCCCTTTCGCAATCGCGCGCCCCGAAGCGCTTCTGACCTCAACTTCGAGGTACACCAGGGTGCGGCCGCGATGCAACACACGGGCGACCGCCTGAAGGTCTTCCTGCTCAGCCGGGGCAAGATAGGTCACCATCAGATTGACGGTGGTGCTTCGAGTCTTGGTGGGGACTTGTGCATCTGACCAGGCGGCGACTCCGGCAGCGGTATCAATGAGAGACGCAATGGCCCCACCATGGACGATAGTTCCGATGGTCACAAGAGGGCCTGCGAACGGAAGAGAAAGCTGTGCCACACCCGGCTGAAGCGTGGTCAGTTGGATACCGAGATGACTGACATAGGGTGAGGTGGGCAGGAACTGACGGATGAGGTCGGCCCCAGAGGGAGAACCTTCCGGAAATGTGCTCATACCTGTATCTCCTTACGCTACTCGATAAACGGTCTACTCTCTGGATTGTATCCTGAAAAGGGGAGAAAATTGACCCTAATTGAGGGATTCTGACCAGAACCCTGGGTTGCAAAACACGAGAGACTCCTACGGTGTCCGAGGTCATCGTTGACCTCGGCCTTTCCCTGCCCTCTTGCCAAAGAAAACGCCACGGATCGCGCAGGGGGAGCCGCCTTGCTCATGATCGGGAAAAGCGCACGATCTTCCTCAAGCTGTTGGAACTCTTACGCTTCGATCCGCTCAGCATAGCTTGCGAGCAGGAGCCCATACTGGCGTAAGGCGGCCCGTAATTCAGGGGGATGATGGATGATCAAGGGAATACCGAGACCGGCGAGGAAGCACGCCATCCAGGGCAAATTTTCGACTTCACCGCGCAAGAGCACCCCACCCTGTACCTCTTCAAACTGTGCTTTGGAGAGACGGGTCTTGCGCTGGATCTCCTCTAACGTGCTTTGGAGCCACACCTCCACCTGCCAGGTTCCTGGAACAGAAGCCAGCGCCTGCTGGACTGCCTCAAGGGCATGAAAGTCTGCCGGAGGAGAAAATGTTTCGCTTGTCAGCTCGATCCTTTGGATACGATCCAGGCGAAAGAGACGTTGCCCTTGTCGCAGATGACAGTAGCCAATGGTGTACCAGGCTCCCTCATGATAGACCACACCATACGGATCGAACACGCGTTCTGTGACCTGAGAATGAGCAGAACAATAGCGCAATTGGACGCACTGGCCAGTCTGGAGAGCCAAACTGAGGATGGTGATCGTGAGAATCGAGGGTATGATGCGAAACGACCGATCCTCGAAGATCAGCGTCTGCTCGATGGCCTGGACCTGCGCGCGTGTCATTTCAGGCAGGACCCGCATCACTTTCGCCAGGACCCCTTCGAAAGCCGGTGAGGTCTGTGCAAGCCCCTGTTCACGTGCCATCACCAGGCTCAAGGTCAACGCCAACGACTCCTCCTCGGTGAAGATGAGTGGAGGCAGTTTGTACCCAGGTCGCAAACGATAGGCTCCATAGCGACCTCGTTCCGCTTCTACAGGAATGCCGAGATCCAGCAGCATTTCAATATAATCCCGCACGGTGCGGATATTGACCTCCAGCCGTCGCGCCAGTTCCGCGCCGGTCATGCGTCCGTGGGATTGTAGGAGTTCAAGAACGGTCAGCACACGGGCAGTCGGACGATAGACCACGCTTTTTTCTCCTCCGTCAAGACAACCTCAATTAGGGTCAATTCTACCATCTTTTCAGGCTATACTCAAGAGAGAAAACAAGGGAGCGAGGCGAAAAGGACTTGTCCGAACTGGCAGTCGATGAGGGCTTCCCCATACACGCCACGGATTCGACTCCGGTGCACCAGGGAAGAAATCTGAGTTGAGGAGCCTACGCGTCGGCATCTCTGGCCGATTGACGCCCTTGTGAAAAGACAAAGCGACATTCATGTAGGGGCTCCACCACCTCTCATGAAAACGACGTTTTCAGAAGAGAAAAGAGGGAAAACGATGAATGAGATCACCCAACTCGCGGACCGCTACGTCGCGATCTGGCACGAACCAGATGCCGAGCAACGTCGCAGGAGTGTCGCCCAACTCTGGGCGGAGGATGGTGTCCAATTTACCTCATGGGGCGAGATGCGCGGGCACCAAGCACTCGAAAAGCGGGTCGAAGCTGCCCACGAAGAGTTTGTGAAAACCAGAGGGCTCCTCTGGAGGCGCTCGGGCGACGTACATGGCCATCATGATGCTCTGAAGTTCACCTGGGAGATGGTGCTAGCCGTTGGCGGCGATGTGGCAGCAACTGGTACCATCTTCTTACTTCTGAGTGAGGATGGGCGCATTCGCTTGGACTACCAGTTTGTTGAACAAAGTGAACTACTTTCCACACTACTTTCCACATCAAATGGCGATTAAACTGACCGAAAAAGGCTTCCTGGCCTCACCGGGCCAGGAGAAAAGCGATGAGCCACCATTCTTGCGGGATATGTAAGTAGCTCAAGAGATCACGATTGAACCGAAAGGACACCTTTATCCATGTCAAAAGCTTTCCAGGATACCTCTCGATCAGCTCTCACAAGCACGTTAGACGTGCGTATTCTCTGGCTGGCGCTGGGCATGTTTGCTTTAGGCACTGATGCCTATGTGGTGGCCGGAGTGCTGCCTGAGATCGCCCGCACGACGATGGTGTCGGAAAGCCTTGCCGGGCAATTAGTGACGGCCTTTACCTTAACCTATGGACTCGGAGCACCAGTGTTTGCTGCGCTGACCAGTCGCTGGTCACCTCCCCGTGTGCTGGTGATCGCGCTCTTTGGGTTTTGCCTGGCCAATGTCGGGTCAGCGCTGGCCCCTACCTTTTCCCTGTTACTCCTGACACGCATTCTGGCTGGGGCGTGCGCCGCAACGCACTCCCCGCTCGCTTATGCGACCAGCACGCAGCTCGCTCCGCCAGAGAAACGAGGGCGTGCCCTGGCGCTCGTGGTGAGCGGATTCACGCTGGCCACCGTGCTTGGCTCTCCTCTGGGCACATGGGTAGGTGAACACGCAGGCTGGCGCCTGTCCTTCGCTCTGGTAGCCATGCTTGCTGGCATGGCTTGTGTGGCGCTGCTAGCGAGCCGATTGCCCAGAATTGCCGCAACGCCCTCACCGTCGCTCAAAACACGTCTGGCTCCGATGAAAGAACCACAGCTGCTGCTAGCACTTGGCCCCACATTGCTGTCGAGCCTGGGGTTCTACCTGGTCTATACGTATATTGCTCCCCTACTTGAGCAAAATACACACCTCAGCGATATCAGTGGGCTACTCATCGTCACCGGTCTGGGAGTCGTGGTAGGGAGTTGGATCAGCGGCACTGCGGCGGATCGTTTCGGGACCACGCGTTCGCTGATGATCAGCCTGCTCTTGTTTTCGATCATCCTTGCCATTTTCTCCTGGGCGACCACCGGCCTGCTCACCGGGCTGCCGGCGCTCTTTCTGTGGGGAGGGACAGCCGCCAGTATCTTCACGCCCCAGCAACATCGCTTGCTGAGTCTGGCACCGGCACATGCCAATGTGATCCTGGCCCT